>Ga0172380_10007247_pt1 | contig 12533 bp, 7 predicted proteins | sample Leawe162metaG_FD_119747 | JGI IMG/M metagenome (GOLD analysis project Ga0172380, IMG submission 119747) | Leachate microbial communities from a municipal landfill in Southern Ontario, Canada - Leachate well 162 metaG | ecosystem: Engineered > Solid waste > Landfill > Unclassified | place...
CATCTGATTATTCAAATAGCTTCAACAAGGTATTTATGTTTTCCATTCCAACTTTTACCAGCCCTTGCAGCTCAAAGGTATTCTAATGCTTTAATCCCTTCCATACAAAGCTGCGCACAATGTATATTATGTTAAATGAAGAATATTTGCTACTTACTTAATCACTAGTGTGTTCGTGGCCACTCAGAATGAGATTTCGCGGCAGACTGAGATTTGCTTTTTTTCCGCCAGAAATTTTCTGGGCCATCTTACCTCCTCTTATTTGTGTATTGGTACGATTAACTAAGTTTGGTGCTTGGGGACTAGATGATGGTTTGTTGCTATTTGCTGGTAAATGGAAAATGCAGTTTTGTGTCGCGTCACTACGTGAATTCTTTAGCGTGTTGGCTGGCATAGCCCTCTATTATTCACATAGCAACGCGTTCTTTTTGACTGGTATCAATATTGCCAATCTTCATAGGCCAATGGCAGACTGTTGAGTAAATTACGATGCTCTCGCCAATTTGGCATTTGCTTGTCCATGATGGCGCGAAATCTTTCGTTATGATGACGTTCAAGTAAATGCGTCAGTTCATGAACCAAAATGTATTCAAGGCATTCTGGCGGTTTTTTAGCTAACTCTAGGTTTAACCAAATGCGTTTTGCCTGAATATTACAGCTGCCCCACTTGGTTTTCATTTTCTTAATGCCGATGTAGTTTGCTTCTACACCTAAACGCTTTTGCCATATCTCGAGTAGGTACAAAATCCTTTGCTGCATTTCCAATCGATAAAATCCGTTAAGGAGTTTCAAGCGATTTTCTGTTGAAGTATCCGTTGAAACCGCAATGACTAACTTAGACACGCCTTTAAGACTCACAAGATGTCTACCAGTCGTCTCCACCATACTTAAGCGGTATCTTTGTCCCCATAAGTAATGGCTTTCACCGTTAACCATTTCGCGACTTGATTGCCTGGGTTGAGCAACAAAATCCCTTTGTTGCTTTTTAATCCAGGCTAACTTGCCTATAACAGCTAAGCGTATCGCTTGCTCTGACGTATGAATCGGAGCTGACACTCTTACTCGTCCATCCGGAGGTAATACGCTTAAATGTAAGTTTTTAATATTCTTGCGATTAACCACTATTTCTATGCCGCGCACTTCGATTGAAAAAGTCTCATCTAAAGGATGTGTTGACGGCATTAATGGTATTCCTTTTGTGCTTTAATAAGCTCCATTATTGCAGCCACATCAATGCCATAACTGGCAGTTTCTTCACGGATTGCATTGGCAATTTCACGTTCCTTAAATCGGTCACCTAGCCAATCCGCTCTTTTAGTAAAGCGAACCGCTGTATCTATTTTGGTTGTTAATACTTCATCATTACCAAAGTTATCGAAAATGGCTTGTTTAGCTGCGGTATCAATAGAATCCGGATAGCTAGATTGACTCGCGCCAACAGGATTAACCACTTTTTGGGCCAGTTCTCGGATTTTTTCTAAATACTCTTGATAATTCAGTGCTTTTTCTCGGCGCTGTTTTATTAGCTCTTCGAGCAATGTCGACATCTGGTCAAAATATTTAGGGTTAACTGGATTTTCATCCACTATGGTTTTACGGACGTTATTCTCAATGGCTTCCGCCATAGCATCTTCATTATCGCGCAATCCTTTTGGGAGTTTATCCATGCCCTCCCCGTTGTTATTGATCACTAAATCGATTAGCCCGAAGTCTTCAAAATCCATTAACACTTCGCTGTCATCAGCTCGGATATACATATCGAGCAAGTGACGCATTGCCGGTTCAAAGCGCTTCATTTCGAGTAAATCACCGCTGGCAAGCTTCACTTCATCGCGCACTTTCTCATAGAACACGACTTCAGCTTTGATCTGGATAGATTCTTCTGTGGTGTAACCCGCTTGCTCCATTTCATTGGCTAAATTGGCGTAAGCGCGGAGCAGCTTAGCGACCGCAGTATAGAGTGTCAGGCGCAGTGTTTCTTGTTCGCTTCTAGTGTCCGCATCATAGCTAACACCAGATTTGCCACAAAAATAATGAATAAAATCTTGAGTATGACGAGGCGTTTCAACGGGTTCGCAAATCGCCCGTACAGTCTCCAGTGCATTATCGAGATCTTCCCTCGCCTGCACTAATCTGTCCTTCAATAAACCAGCAACATCTTCAGCATCATAAGCGTCAAACGCTTCGGCGGTGTAGTCTTTTAATGCTTTGTCTAATGACCTAAATAAATCTTTATAGTCAATGATATAGCCATATTCTTTATCCTCACCATCGAGTCGATTCACCCGACAAATTGCTTGGAATAAGTTATGGTCGGCCATCGACTTATCAATGTATAAATATGTCGCAGAAGGCGCATCAAACCCCGTTAGTAGCTTATCAACCACAATCAATAAACGCATTTGACCAGGTTCGTCGATAAAACGCTTTTTCACCTCTTTTTCAAACTCTTCGACTCTTTTAGCCGCTTCATCTTCAGATTGTTCGAAGTAACTCGCCAGCATTTTTCGGTATACATCGTACTTAAACAGTTTTTCTGTTAACCCTTCTCCCGACTCCTCACCCTTAATTGAACCGGCAACAGGCTGATAGCTGGTGACAATCGCGCACTTGTCATGTAAGTCAGTTTTACTAAACAGATCATAGACAACACAGGCTTGATGCACGCTAGCACACACCAACATGGCATTGCCTCGGCCGTCCATCAATCGTGGTTTAAGTTCCATATCCATTAAGATATCGCTAACGATTTTTTCGAGCCGCGATTTACTGGAGAGCACTTTTTGCATCGTGCCCCATTTTTGTTTTAGCTGCATTTTCGCCAGGTGAGACAATCCCTTGGTTTTAGCCTCAAACCACTGATCAATTTTTTTCTCTGATGTTAAATGCTGATCAATATCTCTGGCTTCGTAGCGTAAATCCAGCACCACACCATCAAGCACTGCTTCATTAAATTTGTAGGTATGAATGTAAGGGCCGAAGATTTCTAAGGATTTTTTCTTGTCCTTTTTCATTAATGGCGTGCCCGTAAAACCGATAAACATGGCTTCAGGCCCCTCTTTACCACTAAGCAGAGATTTCATTGCCGTATGCAACTTGCCAGACTGAGTACGATGACACTCGTCAACAAAAACAAACAAGTTGCCTTTAACGCTAAAGTCTTTTGGCAAGTTACGGGTCATTGCTGCAATAAAATCGTCAGTTGCTTCGTCATCGCCTCCCACTCCAGCATTGTCATCTAGCGCTTCGCCATTGCGGCCAAATTTATGTACCAATGAGCATAATAACCAAGGATTGGGCTTATTTAGGTTGGCGACTAAATCACTGCCACTTTTAGTACGGTAAATAAATTCATCGACACCGATAAAGACTTTTTCAATCTGCTCGTCGAGTTCAGTTCTGTCAGTAATGATCAACACCCGAGAATCGGCGATATTTTCACGGATCCACTTAGCCAACCACACCATGGTTAAGCTCTTGCCTGAACCTTGGGTGTGCCAAATGATTCCACCATGGCGTGACTTAATGTGTTTTCTGGCGGCTTGAATACCAAAGTATTGATTATGACGGCAGGTCTTTTTTACCCCAGAATCAAACACAATAAAGTCGTGGATCAGTTGTAAAAACCGCGACTTATTACAAAGCTGGCCTAAGTGCGAATCCAGTAAAGTGCTCGCATTTTCCGCTTTATCAACACTCGTGATAATGGCAGGATCTTTCCATTCCAGATTTTCTTTCCACTCAAGATAGTATTTCTCGGTGGTTTCAATCGTGCCGTAGCGAACACCTTGGGTATCATTGCCAGCCATGACAAGCTGCATGGTCGTAAAAAAATTGCGGATAAAGTCTTTCTTTTGATTATCGAGATTCTGGCGTATCCCTTCACTCACAGAAACAGACGAGCGCTTTAGCTCAATCACCCCAAGGGCAATACCATTGACATACAGTACCAGATCGGGACGTTTGGTTTTGGGCGATAGCTGATCCCCCTTCACAGTCACTTCTTCAGCAATAGCAAAATCATTCGCTTCAGGGTGTTGCCAATCAATCAGCCAAACCGTTTGATTTTGCTCACCTGCGCCCTCTTTCTCTTTCACGCCATAACGTAATAAGCGATACACCTCTTTATTGGCATCATAGAGTTTTTTACCTTCACCCAACGCAGTTGCAATATCAAGTTTACGTAATGCACGATTGATCAGTAGCGCTGATATGCCGCGAGCGGCCAGCCAATTGGCTAATATATGGCTTTCAACATTGCGGTTACCTTGTCTATCCTTCCAATCACCTAAATAGCGATAACCCAATTCATTTTGAAAGAATTTGACCACACGGTTTTGGGTGGCACGTTCCTTTTGGCCTACTGTGCTCATATTACTTCCTTTATTTACTTGATAGTTACATTAGTAGAAGCGCAAAGGATTGCCAACATGTCATCACCATGAGTTTCAATTTCGTCTGTACTCCAATGGTCTTTGGTTTTTGTAAGTTTAATCATCTGATAAAGCTTTAAACTATCAATTCGTTTTTGATTAATATTTGCTTCAAAATGTGCAAGCTTGGCTTTGGGCGGAAAATTACTTAATCGAGAGTTTTTACTGTGGCTAATTAAACAAAGATTACCGAATTTATGTAAGGATTTACTATCCAGAGGTGAAAAACCATCCATTGGATGTTGTGGATAAAAGTGCTCAACTGAACTTCGAAATGTAAACTCAAACTCTTTAACGACAGGATCTTTGTTTTTTTCTTTATGCCATAACAAATAATCAAGGTAGTTAAATACAAAGTTGTTCTCAATTTCGCCAAATTGTAACTTGTTTAGATCAACGTTTTTAGGTTGGATATTTTTAGGGGAATCAGAAGGCTTAGTTAAATAAATCATATCGTAATAAGATTGACCTTCACCTTTTGCTAAGAACCTATCAAATACAAATTTCTTTGCTGTGCTTTGCAAATGTTTCAAGTAGGGCTTAGCCTCAACAGAATTTTTCTCATACAAATAATACAAAGTTGCATTCAACCAATGCTTATAAACCAGTGTTGGTGTCGATACATGAAATGCAGCAAGCAACATCAAACATTGTCGATTTGTACCTTCGTAGTTGTTTTCGTCTTCTGTATTTGTACTAGTAGTATCATCAAAACTATTAATAAAACTTACACTAGTATCGGAATACCATTTTAAACGCTTCATGCTCCAACGGTCTTTACCTTGGCTAAATTCTCGCTTAATCACATACTGATCAAATAGGTATTTGCATTTAAGTAATGCATATGAAAAATCTTTAACGTAATCAATTGGGTAATCAGTATTAATCAAATGTTCGTCAAATTGTGTAATAAGTTGTTTGTCATCAAGCGCTACGTCTTCTTCGGTATAGACACGTAAAACATGAAGCAAAAAATTAGAAAAATTAATCACACTATTAAATCGATCCGGTACATCTTCATCAATTACGGATGCAGATTTACCTGCAATGGCAGGCTTGGATATAATATCAACCAAAGACATAGATACAGGTGTCGATTTTTTTGATTCTTTACCTAAAATTTCAGCTAAATCATCAAAACCGTCAACCGTAAACTGTCCCCAGTCATTTTTGCCAAAAATTTTATGCCGTTGTTCTGGAGTAAATCCATATTGTATATAACGTTCCATATTGGAACAGGCTTCCCAAATGCTATGTAGTGCATGCATTGCATGTTGCTTTTCATCGGTATCATCAATGTCATTTAGTACTGACATCAATTTTGCTTTCAATACTTCATGCTTTTCAAGTTGCTCACCACGATTGTTCATTACTTCAAAATAGTGGTTTAAATCGGTATCTTCTGGTACTTCTACGCGCATGATTTGTACTTGATCAAATAAGTAATCGGTAAATCCATGCAAGTCATTTATTTTAAATTGGTTTGTGCTTAAGGCTTTATGGATTAATGCATATCCATTAACAATAGATTCATTATAGACCCCACTATTTAAGAGGTGTAGTGCTTTGCCCTGTGCCAATGCTGTAAATGTATCGCTAGATTTTGGTCTGCTTTCAAAACTGATATTTGCTTTTGTGTACCAAGCCATATTGGGAAATTTTTTAGAAGACCCACTGTCTTTTTCAGCTACCGAGCAATTCTTTAAATAAGTTGCTAATAGCGATAATGTGGTAAAGCGCTGTTGTCCATCAATGACTTCATATCTTCCGTCTTTACGCTTAAAAACGACAAGCGTTCCAATGTAATAACGGTCATTATTTTTTACTTTGTAATCAACAATATCCTGAATTAGTTGATTAATTTCAGCTTCACCCCAAGCATAATTACGTTGGTACATAGGCACAAGGTAGTTAGCTTCGTCTTGAAGTAATGCCTTAACTGAAAGCGCTTCAATTGCTTTACTGCGTAAGTTACTCATAGTAGTTCATTCCTTTAAACAACTTTACAAGCGGGTCAGTAGCAAAACTACCCTTACGTAAATTATTTTTATTATCAGCATTGGTAAGAGTGTTTAAACTTATTGTCAGCACATCTGCAGGTTTAGTGGCATCTTTAATCGTGCGAAACAGATTATTGGCCAGAACATGGTTATCCATTGTGGCTAGCTGTAATACTTGTTGTTTGATGCGCAGTGAATAGGCCCAAATAAATAGTTTTTCTATCGCCATTGATAGTTGCGCATTTGCAAATTTGTCGATGTAAAAAATTAAAGCACAGTCAAACATAGAGCGAACATATTGATCCCCCGTACGTTTCCTAGCGGAATACTCATTTAATGTTTTAAGAATTTTTTGAGCGTTATCAGTTAGGTGATGTCCGCATAATGAATGTGATGATTGATGCTCCCCATCTACAATCATCCCGACTTGACGTTGGTAATGTGCTGCCATTTCAAAAAAACGTCGGCCATTAATAATCATTTGGTCTAAGTGAAACGGGAAAGACTTGTATTGACCATCTATTTTTCGATGATATTGCGAATTATATTCATCAATATAATGATGTGCGATGCGCAAAGATTCTACGTAAGGGTAATGTTCAATATCGTCTATGTTTACGCCCTTAAACAAATCTACGTCATTCTTGCCAAAATAACGGGCAGAATGTCCTGAAGCCCAATGACGAATACGATATAAATATTCGGAAAATAATGAAGCAAGCTCATCACTTTCTAAGGCTTCCCAACTCGCGACAGTGAGACCTTTTAAATCATTTTCGTGCTCACTAAATTCGCGCAAATGAAATGCTTTTAATAAGTCGTGGGGTTCTAAATCTCTCCCCCTCGCATTTTGCGAATCAAAGAACTGAAAGGCTTCTGAAATATCATTCAACGTAAAAGTTACCACCTCACACTTATTCAATAAAAAGTCTATATGGGTTTCCGTAAAATCGTGGCGGCTAACTAAACGTTTTAATTCAAGGTAATTTTGGTGCAAATTCCGTTTACTTATATCACTATCAAACGCTTGTTTTTGAATAAATTTAGACACAAATAAGTCCAGTTGAGTTAACTGGTCTGTCAAATCTTTACGTTCTAGCTTCGCTAGGCGTTGTTCAATAATGGCATGTACGGCTAAAACTAATGTCAAGGTACGTTGTTGACCATCGACAATATTCAATGAGTTAACTTTGGTTGTCCTTTTTTTCTTATCTTGATGAAATACGACAGTCCCTAATCGGTACGCAGACTGCTGCTGGTGTACATCAAGGTCTTGAAACAGTTGATTAATATTTACATTAGTCCATTTATAAGGTCGCTGATAGGTTGGGATGGTTAAATTTTCCAGCTTCAACAGTTTACTTACGCTGATAATGTCCTTATTTAACGCTGTTGCCATTAAGATAACGCTCCTTGCTCATTAGATTTTCAAACAGTAAACGGTTTTTACCCGTGAGCAGTTCTTGCATCATGCCTTGTTTGATCTGGCGGGTTTTACTTAGACGCTGTTCAAGGGTTTGGATTTCGTTGTCCATATCCGAGAGAATAGTGGCAATGGCGATTTGCTCATTTTTCGTGGGTAGAGCGATTGGTGTTGAATTACAATTATCTTTATTCAAATAAGGCAATGTCGTTTTAGTAGCTTTACTATAAAAATGCTCTTTTAAAGATGTTAATGTATATGCAAGATATCTACTACAGACAGCATTGGATGGAATAAAAGCATGAAGTTGTTGATTTATGACGATCTCATCTTCGACTACAGCCACAATACCTAGTTCACCAACACAAGACATTATAACTGCATTTTTTGGCACAACTTTGGAACCAATGAAAATAGCTTCTTCACGCGACACATATAAAGAAACTTTAGACATATCAATACTTTTAAAAGAATCAATGTCCGAGGTTGTGACCCATGGAATATTACCACTAAAAGAGCGGGGCTTATTTCGACCTGGGACTATGAATCCACATACTTCTTTAACCTGTTTAACCTCCCAATCCTCTGGAATTTCGCCTAGCTCGCTGGGTTTGGTGCCTTTACGCTTACCGTCGACAGCACCTTCTGTACTGTTAATATCAGAATAATAGGCAAATTGAGGTAAACGGGTTTTGCCTGTCAGCAGTTGCTGCATGGTGGCGGTTTTCATCGCTTGTTTTTTGGCAATGAGTTTTTCTAACTCACTCAGCAAAGCATCCACATCAGACAAAGCATTAGCAATGGCGGTTTGCTCTTTCTTCGGTGGAATAGAAAGTTTATAAGGGTTTAATTTTTCAAGATTAATATTTAACTGTGCATTTGAGGTCGCTATAACTTCAAATTCAGCTTTTTTATCAGATAATGAGTGATACAACCATACTTTATCTATGTTTTGCTTTTGTTTAATAACAACGAGGCTGTCAGGACATGCCGATTGGTAATTAACAATTGCTACATCACCAATATTTGCAGCAATAGTAAAATAGAGAGAATTAGCTGGAAAAAGTCTACTAACAGCTAGACCTTTATCGTTGAGAGTTTGTGAGTAAGTAACATTTCGACCATTAGATCTAGTTATGTCACCCGTTTGGATAAACGGTATTGAACCACCAAAGAATTTAGGATCATTTCGCGGTCTCGCGCTAAATTTACCTCGTTCAATACTTGTAATGTCGCGAAGAGTTTTAACTTCCCACTCAACAGGAATCACCCCTATATCAGTCTGTTTATACCCTTCTGGTATCACTTGGTTTATTGCTTGACTCATAGTGTCCACTCCAAACCCATGGCTTTGAGGTGGCCCGCGACTTTATCACTTAAGGTCTCAACCGATTTTGTTAAGGTGGGCAGCGGCGTGCTGTAACGCTCCTCCAGCTCTTTGACGCGGTTGGCCATTTGCTGAGTGACACGCTCAATCTCGGCAATGATATTAGCTTGTAATGTGGCGAGCCATTTATCGTAGACGATCAGGGTTTTAATTTCGTCAATGCTCAAATGTGGGTACTGCTTAAATACCGCTAAATCCAATATTTCTTGGGCTTCTTTTACGGCTTTTTTGGCGTTGGCATCAAAGGTAAACAGCTTGGTCGCTTGCTTAAGGGCGGCAATTTCCGCTTTATCTGTGGCGAGTTTAAGGCGCGCCGCAACGCTGACTTTGGTTATTTTGTCTTTGTCGTTTAACGCATCGGCGAGTAAGCCGTCTTCGCTCCCTGTTCCAGAAGTGGTATTTTCCTCTAGATAAGTTTCGAGGGCTTGAGTGGCTTCGTCTTGTTTGACTTGAAGGGCATCAAGCTTGGTTTGCTCGGCGGCAAAGTAACGCGCCACGATTAAGCGCGGTGGAATAAGTTCGGCTTTGTACTTTTTCTTGTTAATGATTAAATCGGGTGTTTCTTTAAGCTTTTCACCTTTGGCTGCGACTAACTCACGCAGGGTTTTACCCGCTTGCCAGTCATCTTGCACTAATACGTAGACGTCATCTTGCAGTGTGTCGCTCCAGTAATCCATGAGGATCTGGTAGATGTCGTATTTGCTTAGCAGTTCACTGTTGGCGTAGGCGGCTAATAGGCTTTCTGATATGTCGTGGATTAACTCTTTAGGGCTGTCGCCTAGACTCATTTCGGTTAACGCAGCTTGTTTCACCCAGGCTTTAAAGGGTAATAAGCTGCGGCTGGCAAAGTCTTTAAACTCGCTATGGGCCAAAATACTGGCTTTCACTTTGCTGGCGTCTATCATGCAGTGGCTGTAGCCGTCACGCGCTGGCAGCTCTGGGTTACGACCAAATAAGGTCGCTCGAATACTAGGGAATACCTGCCAGTAATGCGCCAGGGCATCGATATCGCGATTAGGAATACCGCCTTGCAAGTGGGCGCTTAAATCGTGCAAATCTTCTGGCTCTGATGAGTCGATATAACGCGGTATGTTGAGGTTGTAATCGTTTTTGGCAATTTCATCAATCGTGACTAAACGGCTAAAACGCTCTAGCTCAAGCCCTTTATTAAACACATCGACAATTTTATGAATGTCTTGGCTGCGCAGGCGGTTTTTATTGCCGTCTTTGATAAAGCCTTTGCTGGCGTCAATCATAAAGATAGAACGGCCGGTGATGTGAGTTTGGTTGTTGTTCACTTCATTGCCGTGCCCTTCACCAAAGTGAACGGCAGCTTTTTGGGCGTGCTCTTTGTCAATCACGATAATACAGGCGGGGATCCCCGTGCCGTAGAACAGATTGGCAGGTAAACCAATAATGCCTTTGATGTAACCTTGCTTAATAAGGTTTTGACGAATATTGGCTTCGGCGTTGCCTCTGAACAGTACGCCGTGGGGCAGAATGACTGCGCCTTTACCTGTGCTTTTTAAACTGGTAATGATGTGCAGTAAGAAAGTGTAATCACCGTTCTTTTCGGGCGGAGTTCCCCAAGTAAATCGACTATAGGGATCGTTTAGTGGGTTTAAGCCGCTCGTCCAGTTTTTGTTAGAAAATGGCGGGTTAGCCACGGCAAAGTCAAAGGTTTTGAGTTTATTGGCGCCGTCTTTCCACTGCGGATCGGCAAGGGTGTTGCCTTTCCAGATTTTAGCTGTGGCATTGTTGTGCAAAATCATGTTCATGCGAGCAAGTGCACTGGTGGCGTTGTCCATCTCCTGGCCGAAAATAGACAAGCCGCGTGGTGCTTCGTTACTGGCTTTTAACAGCAAAGAACCCGAACCACAGGTGGGGTCGTAAACGGTGGCATCTTGTGGGGTATTGTTTTGAATACCAACCACTTTAGCCAGAATTTGCGAGACTTCTGACGGGGTATAGAATTGGCCTTTGGATTTGCCCGATTCGGTGGCGAAGTGGCGCATTAAATACTCATAGGCATCCCCTAATAAGTCGTCACCATCGGCACGGTTACCGGTTAAATCTAATCCTTGGAAAATCCCGACTAACTTAGTCAGGCGATCAACCATTTCCTTGCCTTTGCCGAGCTTGTCTTCATCGTTAAAGTCGGCAACATCGATAACGCCTTTAAGATCGTTTTCTTCCGCTAAGCTACCAATGATTTTATTGAGTTTATCGCCGATTTCTTTATCGTTTTTGGCGGCAATCATATCGTCAAAGCTGGCACCTTTGGGCACGACTATCATGCCGTACGGGTCGCCTTTGTATTTGTCGGAAACGTATTTCATAAACAAGAGTGTGAGAACGTAATCCTTGTATTGGCTGGCGTCCATACCACCACGCAGTTCGTCACAGCTGGCCCAAAGGGAGGAATAGAGTTCGTTCTTTTTAATGGCCATGTGGCGTCCTATCTTGCAAGTTATTTTGACGATGAAGTTGCAGCGAGTAATAGCGTTATACCTTGAGCCGCTTTGTGTAGCACCTCGCTTGAAAACGCTGAGGAAAGCCATTCGTTGAAAATGAGTTTTGTGAAAAACGTCGAATGGTTTGCTGAGTAAAAAATGCCCACAGCGGTATACAGTGTTGATGCCTTTTTCAGCGTTTTTCGCTAAATGTTAAGCTTCATACAAACATCAACCTTTTCAAATACAAAAGTACAAAAATGTCGGCTTGTAAGATACCAGCCAAGTTGCTTTAAAACCAGAAAAATGGCCGTGTTCTGGGTGAAAATGTGATAATCCGTGATGGGTAAAAATCGCACTCGCTTAGGTTATCGGCTAGTTACCGTAAGCGGTATCCAGCCGTTTCCAAGCCCAGTTTAGACTGGCTTATATTCAAGCACTCTCTTACGGTTATGCTTGGCCTTTACTCTTCCAAAGTCAGCGTTAAGATGTGAAAAATCTTCAAGATATTCACAGTCTAACTTAGTAGATTCTTCAACTAATGCCCCCGTTTCATCCTTCGTAAATGCTTGGGCGCGTAGGAAACATTTGCAGTTACCTACTGAGAATTCAAACAGATTGTCATCTATACGACCATCTCTAGCAGAATTCTGTTTTTCTAGCTGTTTAATTGTTAGTACAAACTCAAGAATATAGGCACCTTCATCATATCGTTCCAGTTGCTGCAAAAAACACTCTATATCACCTGCTGAAAATTCACATCCTCGCTTTCTCACTTCATCTAACGACATTTCTTCGAGTAAATAGGGATGACTATGCATGTTACCGAGACGATAC
>Ga0172380_10007251_pt1 | contig 12526 bp, 9 predicted proteins | sample Leawe162metaG_FD_119747 | JGI IMG/M metagenome (GOLD analysis project Ga0172380, IMG submission 119747) | Leachate microbial communities from a municipal landfill in Southern Ontario, Canada - Leachate well 162 metaG | ecosystem: Engineered > Solid waste > Landfill > Unclassified | place...
CGCCGTCGCGCATCACCTCGTACTCAAGCTCTTTCCAGCCGAGCAGGGAGCGCTCCACGAGCACCTGGTGGATCGGCGAGGCGGCGAGACCGCCCTGCACGATCGACTCGTACTCCTCGTCGGTGCTCGCGACGCCGCCGCCCGTGCCGCCGAGGGTGTAGGCGGGGCGGATGATCAGCGGCAGGCCCATCTTGGCGCGCGCGGCAACGGCCTGATCCCACGACTCGACGATCTCGCTGTCCGGGGTCGGCTCGCCGATCTCGCGGAGCATGTTGCGGAACAGCTCGCGATCTTCAGCGAGGTGGATGGTGTGGAGCTGCGTGCCCAGCAGGCGCACGTTGTACTTATCGAGGATGCCGGCCTCGGCGAGCTGCACGGCGAGGTTGAGGCCGGTCTGACCACCGAGCGTCGGCAACAGCCCGTCCGGGCGCTCGGCGGCGATGATGCGCTCCAGCACCTCAACGGAGAGCGGCTCGATGTAGACGATGTCGGCGACATCCTCGTCCGTCATGATCGTGGCGGGGTTGGAGTTCACGAGAACGGAGGTGATGCCCTCCTCGCGCATGGCGCGGCACGCCTGCGTTCCCGCGTAGTCGAACTCGGCCGCCTGCCCGATGACGATCGGGCCGCTGCCGATGATGAGCACCTTCGAGGGCCGGTACGGCTGCGCCTCGGCATCCCGTCCGCCGCTCGGGCTGGTCGTGGTCATACGTACCCCGTCCGTCTATCCGTCTATCGCTCGATGACCGTCGCAAGGAACCGGTCGAACAGGAACTCCGTGTCGTGGGGGCCGGGCGAGGCCTCCGAGTGGTACTGGATGGTGAACAGCGGCAGCTCGCGGTGCTGCAGGCCCTCGACGGTGCCGTCGTTGATGTGGATCTGCGACACCTGGATCGCAGGGTCGAGATGGTCGCCATCGACCGCGAAGCCGTGGTTCTGCGAGGTGATGTAGACCTTGCCGGTGAGCTCATCGCGCACCGAGTGGTTCGCGCCGCGGTGGCCGAACTTCAGCTTGTAGGTCGACGCGCCGAAGACGCGCCCGATCACCTGGTGGCCGAGGCAGATGCCCATGATCGGCGTCTTGCCGATGAGCCCTCGCGCCGTCTGCACGACGTGGTCCAAGAGCATCGGGTCACCCGGGCCGGGGGACATCAGCACGCCGTCCGGGCGCAGCGACAGGATGTCCTCGGCGGTCGTGTTGTGCGGGACGGCGGTCACCGTGCAGCCACGCTCGCGGAGGTTGCGCATGATGCTGCGCTTCACGCCGAGGTCGAGCACGACGATGTGCGGCGGCGGCCCCTCGCGCTCCACGAGCGGGGTCGCGCCCTCGTAGTCGTACCGCTCGCGCGTCGACACGACGGCGACGTAGTCCTGCGAGGCGTAGTCGGGCTCGCCTCGGAGGCGTGCGAGCGCCTGATCGCCGCTCTCGTCGCGCGTGATCGTGCCCATGACGACGCCCTGCGAGCGCAGGAGGCGCGTCAGACGCCGCGTGTCGATGCCGGCGATGCCGCCCACGCCGTTGCGCGCGAGGTACGCGTCCAGCGTCGACTGCGACTTCCAGTGCGACGGCAGGTCGGTCGCCTCGCGCACGACGAAGCCGCGGACCTGCAGGCGCGCGCTCTCCTCGTCGGTCGCGTTCACGCCGTAGTTGCCCTGCAGCGGGTAGGTCATCAGCAGGATCTGGCCGCCGTAGGACGGATCAGTGAGCGCCTCCTGGTAGCCGGTCATCGAGGTGTTGAACACGACCTCGCCGGTCATGCGATCGGCCGCGCCGATGCCAACGCCTTCGAACACCGTGCCGTCGGCGAGCACCAGCCGCGCGGGTGGGCGTGCTGTCGTCTCGGTCATACGCCCAGCCCTTCGAGCGCGTGCACCACCTTGCCGCCGTAGACGGTCGCGACGACGCGGCCCTTCAGCGTGCGGCCGGTGAGCGGCGTGTTCTTCCCCATCGATGCGAACTCGGCGGGGTCGACGACCCACTCGGCGTCGGGGTCGAGGATCACGAGGTCGCCGAGCGCGCCCGGTGCGAGTGTCCCGATGCCATCGAGTCCGGGCCGCTGGTCGAGGCCCCACGCCCGCACCGGCCCGGCCGTCAGCCGCTCGATGAGGGTCGGCAGGGTGAGATGCCCCGCGTGCACCAGCGACATGCAGAGGCCGAATGCGGTCTCGATCATGCTCAGGCCCGCCGCGGCCAGGTCGAACTCGATGTCCTTGTCACCGGCGGCGTGCGGCGCGTGGTCCGTGCCGATCGCGTCGATGACGCCATCGCGGAGTGCCGCGACGCAGGCGTCGACGTCCGTCTGCTCGCGCAGCGGCGGGTTCACCTTCGCGTTGGTGTTGTAGGCGATGCGGTCGTGTGCACCGGTCGCACCGAACGCGACCTCCTCGTGCGTGAGCGTGAGGTGATGCGGGGTGACCTCGGCGGTCACGTGCGCGCCGCGCTCGCGGGCCGCGCGGATGAGCGCGACGGAGCCTGCGGTCGAGACGTGCTGGATGTGGAGGTGCGCACCGGCGAGCTCGGCGAGCGCGATGTCACGCGCGACCAGCGTCTCCTCCGCGCTTGCCGGGCGGCCGCGCAGGCCGAGGCGCGTGGCGACCCAGCCCTCGTGCATGTGGCCGTCGCGGACGAGCGCGGGATCCTCGCAGTGCTGCGCCACCGGCAGCCCGAAGCGCGTCGAGTACTCCAGGGCGTGGCGCATCAGGCTCGGGTCGGCGACCGCGTCGCCGTCGTCGGAGAGCGCGACGACGCCCGCGCCGGCGAGCTCGCCGGCAGGGGCGAGCTCCTTGCCCTGCCGCCCGCGCGTGATCGAACCCACCGGCAGCACGCGCACGGTGGCGCTCGCCTCGGCTTCGCGCAGCACGGACTCGACGGCGGCGCGGCTGTCGAGAGCAGGCGAGGTGTTGGGCATCGCGCAGACGGTGGTGAAGCCGCCGCGTGCCGCCGCGAGCGTGCCGGTGGCGATCGTCTCCTTGTACTCGAAGCCCGGCTCACGCAGGTGCGTGTGGAGGTCGACGAAGCCGGGCGCGACGACGAGGCCGGTCGCGTCGATGCGGTCGGCATCGAGCACTGCGTCGCCCTCGTTCGGGCCGACACGGGCGATGCGCCCGTCGACGATCACGATGTCGGCGATGCCGTCGCGGCCGAGCGCCGGGTCGATCACGCGCGCGTTGTGGATGGCGAGGGTGCTCATCGCGTCCCTCCCGCCAGCGCTTCGGCGGTGCGCTCAGCGCCGCCGCAGAGGAGGTAGAGCAGAGCCATACGCACCGCGACTCCGTTCGTCACCTGTTCCTCGATGATGGAGTGGCCGCCGCTGGCCACGTCGCCCGCGATCTCGATGCCCTCGTTCTTGGGGCCGGGGTGCATGAGCAGGTGCTCCGGGTGGGCGTGCGCGAGGCGTGCCGCGGTCACCTGGTAGTGCGCCGCGTACTCGTGCAGCGAGGGAAGCAGGCCGCCCTGCTGGCGCTCTCCCTGCAGGCGGAGCGCCATCACCACGTGCGCACCCTCGATGGCGCGGGCGACATCGGTCTCGACGGTCACGCGCGGCAACGCCGCCTCGGCGTGCGCGGGGCGGTCGGCGACGCGTAGGCCGCGCGGCAAGAGGGTCGGCGGACCGCAGACGACAACCTCGGCGCCCATCTTCGACAGGCCCCACATGTCGGAGCGCGCGACGCGAGAGTGGCTGATGTCGCCGACCATGACGACGCGCTTGCCGCGGAGGTCGCCGAAGTGCTTGCGCATCGTGTAGAGGTCCAGCAGCGCCTGCGTGGGGTGCGCGTGCGTGCCGTCGCCCGCGTTCACCACCGAGCCGCCGCCCATGTGCTCGGCGGCCAGGTAGGGTGCGCCCGAGGATGAATGGCGCATCACGATCACGTCGGCGCGCATCGCGCGGAGCGTGCGCACGGTGTCGATGAGCGACTCGCCCTTGGTCACGCTGGAGGCGCTGGCGGTGAGGCTGAGAACGTCCGCGCCCAGCACCTTGCCCGCGAGCTCGAACGAGGCGCGGGTGCGCGTGGAGGGCTCGTAGAACAGGTTGATGACGGTCTGGCCGCGCAGCGCCGGGACGCGCGCGATGCGGCGGTCGAGCACCTCGCGCATGCGGTCCGCGAGGTTGAGGACGACCTCGATCTCGTCGCGCGAGAAGTCGTCGAGGTCGAGGACGTGCTGGTGCTGCCAGGCGCCCTCGGCGGGTGCGGCGCCGCCTGCGATCTCCGTGGGAGCGGTGCGAGTGGTCATCTGCTACCCCCTCTCGCCCATGCGCATCGGGACGACGACGACCGAGTCGACGCCGTCGTCCTCCTCCAGTTGGACGCGCACCTCATCGGTACGCGCGGTGGGGATGTTCTTGCCCACGATGTCGGCGCGAATGGGCAGCTCGCGATGGCCGCGGTCGACGAGCACGGCGAGGCGGACGACCTGCGGGCGCCCGAAGTCGTTCAGCGCGTCGAGCGCAGCGCGCACGGTGCGGCCGGTGAACAGCACGTCGTCGACGATGACGACGTTGCGGCCCTCGATATCGGGGAGCTGCGTGGGGCGAGGCGTGGCGAGCAGGCCGCGCGCGGCGAGGTCGTCGCGGTGCATGGTGATGTCGAGTGAGCCGACTGCCGGGCGGGCACCCTCGAAGCCCTCGATGAGCGCAGCGAGGCGCTGGGCGATGGCGACACCGCGCGTCTGGATGCCGACCAGCACGAGGCCGTCGAGGCCACCGTTGCGCTCGACTACCTCATGCGCGAGGCGGGTGATGGTGCGGCGGATGCCGTCGGCATCCAGCACGACCGAGCCGTCGGTGGGGTTCGTAGGGGCGTTAGACACGGGAAACCCTCCAGCACGAGCGGGAGGGCTCAGTTCGGGAATGCGGTGACGGGAAGTGCGGCGTTCGCGCGCGCAGCGCTGCGCAGCCAGAGGCATGGTTGGTCATCTGCGTCCTTTCCGACCTCGCGGGGCCGGTCTTAAAGACACGCGCTGGGGTTCGCGGCACCGAGCGTACCACCGTGTCGGAGCAGCGGAAAGAGCCCGTCCGAGCCTAGCTGGACTCGTTCCCGCGCTGTTCGCGGAGGAAGCGCTCCAGCTCGTCGACCATGTCGCGGGCGTCCGGCAGCTCGTCGGTGGAGTCCGGCTCGTCGGCGCCGTCGGCCTGCACCAGGCCCTCGTCGGTCTCATCCTGCTGCGACTCGATGCGGCGGGCGTAGTCGCCCATCTCCGGGTTCTTCGCGATCTCCTCGGCGACCTGCGCGTCGAAGCGGGCGACGAAGACCTCCATGTCGTGGAGACGGAGATCGAGGCTGAGCCCGTGGTTCAGCTTGTCGAGCAACGCGAGCGTCGCCTTCGGGTTGGGGGAGGCATTTACATAATGCGGGAGGTTCGCCCAGATCGACCCCGTGGGGATGTCGAGGTCACGCGCCGCATTGGAGACGACCGTGATGATCCCCGTCGGCCCCTCGTATCCGCCACCGCGGCGCGGCTGGAGGTCGAGGAGCGTGCGCAGGCCCTCATCCTCGGAGCTGCCGGTGACGCGGATCGGGCGGTTGTGGGAGACCTCCGCCAGCAGGCCGCCGAGCATCATGATCCCGGAGACGTTGAACTCCCGGCACAGCTCCATGATCGACTCGGCGTACGAGTGCCAGGAGAGGTGGGGCTCGATGCCCTGGAACAGGATGAGGTCGGGGCCGTCGCCCGGGTGGCGGTGCGCCGTGAACTCGTTCGCAGGCCAGTCGATGACGCGCTCGCCATCCTGCATCCGCACGCGCGGGCGCGTCTGCGTGAAGTCGTAGTAAGGGTCGGCGTCGATGTGCGCGATGCGGTCCTCGCGCCAGCGGCGAAGCATGAAGCGGATCGCGCCGGTGGCGGCCTCGCCGGCGTCGCTCCAGCCGGACCACGCCGCGATCAGCAGCGGGCGGCGGAGGTCAGGGTGCTGGTCGATCGTCAGGTCACTCACCTTCTCAGCATAGCCCCTCACAGCGAGCCTCGATACCGGCCCGCGCGGCGGGCGAGGCCCCTACGGCAGCCTGACAGCTTGCCGATACTCACCACGTGCGCCGGGACAGCGCGCGGACGGGAGCAGCCGGGATGCTGCGGCGTGCCTTCTTCGATGCCACGGTGTGGGGGCTCATGGCCGGCTTGCCGGCCTTCACCTTCCTGTGGCTGAAGAACCACCCGGCGATCGACCACACGTTCGCGGCACCTACCGGGCACTTCTACGTGGTGAGCGTCGTCTCGGTGATGAGCGCGGCGCTGGCACTGATCTCGGCGATCGGCGCGGTACGTACCGCGAACGCGCGGATCGTGCTGCTGGCGCTGTCCTTCACCACGATGGCGGGGATGTTCGCCGTGCACGGCCTGGCGACGCCGGGCTTCCTGGTCGATCGCCAGTTCACGGCTGTGCTCGGCTTCTCCGCGCGGATGAGCCTGCTGCTCTCCGCGATGTTCCTCGCGCTGAGCGCGCTGGATCTGCCGAGGTGGTTGAGCGAGCGAATCGTGCGCTGGCGCGTGCCGATCCTCGGCGGTGCCGTGGCGGCGCTGTTCGCGTACGGAGCGGGCGGCCTGACGTGGCCGGAGTACATCCCGCCGCGGGTGATGAATGAGCAGCTCTTCCTACGAGGCACGCTCGCTGCCGTCCTCGCGCTGAGCCTCTATTCCGCCGTGCGCTACTACGAGGGCTACCGCCGGGCGGCGCTCACGCTCTACGGCGCGGTCGCGCTCGGCTCGCTGTTGCTGTTCGAGGCGCAGGTGGCGATGCACTTCGGCGTGGTCTGGCAGTCCTCCTGGTGGGTCTACCACTTCGCGCTGTTCGGGGCGTTCGGGGCGATCCTCGTCGGCGTCGCCGTCGAGGTCGCGCGGGGCACCAGCCCGATCGTCGCGTTCGAGGGGCTCACGCTCAGTGACCCGCTGGCGCAGATCCAGGCGGGCTACACGCGTGTGGTCAGCGCTTTTGCCGCCTCGCTGGAGGCGCGCGACGGGTACACGCACGGCCACGGGAAGCGCGTGGCGGCGCTCTCCGTGCTCATGGGCGAGCAGGTGGGCCTGGCGCCGTGGCGGCTTCGTGGGCTGGCGCAGGGGGCGCTGCTCCACGACATCGGCAAGATCGGCGTGCCGGACGGCATCCTCCGGAAGCCCGGTGCGCTGACCGATGAGGAGTACGAGGAGATCAAGCATCACCCGGAGCGTGGCGCGGTGATGCTGAGCGCCGCCTTCTCCGGCGAGGTGGAGCTGGCGGTGATCCGCCACCATCACGAACGGTTCGACGGCACCGGGTACCCGGATCGTCTATCCGGCAGCGCGATCCCGTACGAGGCTCGGATCGCGACCGTCGCGGACGTGTACGACGCGCTGCGATCCGCCCGGGCCTACCGCGGCCCGTGGGATCGCTCGATGGCCCTCGACTACATGCGCGAGCAGGCGGGGACGCACTTCGACCCGACGTGTGTCGATGCGTTCTTCGCGGTCGTCGACCACTGGGAGCTGCAGTTCTCGGCGGAGGCCGAGGGCGCGGCGACCGTGGTGCAGCAGCCGCTGGTCGCCTAGCAGCCGGCACTCGACGCGTGCACCTGGCATCGGACACACGACAGCCCGCCGGTCGGCGGGCTGTTTGATGTGTGCGGGCCGCCGGAGCGGCCTGTTCAGTGCTGGAGGCCACGGTGGGAATCGAACCCACGATGGAGGTTTTGCAGACCTCTGCCTTGCCACTTGGCTACGTGGCCGCTGGAGCGGAAGACGAGGGTCGAACTCGCGACCTCCTCCTTGGCAAGGAGGCGCTCTACCACTGAGCTACTTCCGCCCGAACTACCTACCGAGCACACCAGCGTTGGTGCCGAGGATGAGACTCGAACTCATACGCCCTTTCGGGCACCGCCCCCTCAAGACGGCGTGTCTGCCTATTTCACCACCTCGGCATGCGGCACTGCTGGCAGGAGTGGAGGGGTTCGAACCCCCGACCTGCGGTTTTGGAGACCGCTGCTCTTCCAGCTGAGCTACACTCCTGCGCTCGGTCGCACATCCTACCAAGCGATCGCCGTCAAGGTGAAGCCCGCCACGCCCCCGATGCCGAGATCGCCGATTTCGGCTCTACAATCAAAGAGAGACGAGTTGACTGTCTCAGGGGACGCGCTATGGCCGATGACCAGACCCAGGACGCTCAAACCTCCGCTGCGCCGCTCGTCGGCAGCCGCCGGCGCTTCCTGCGCCGCGCCGCCGTGGTGGGCATTGGGAGCGCCACGGCGCTGCTGATGCCGCTGGGCGTGGCCGCCGAGGAGAAGGACGACAAGGATCGGGACAAGGGGAAGCCGACCGCTACCCCGACCGCGACCTCCACGCCTCGGGCGACCGCGACAGCGACCGCAGCTGCGACGGCGAGCGCTACCCCGGCGCCCACGGCGAGCGCGACCGCGACACCTCGTCCGACCTCCACGCCGGTCCCACCGCCTGCCGCGCGGCCCGCGGGTGACGAGGACGACAGCCTGGACGGCGGCGAGATCTACGGCGTCGCGCAGCCGCGCAGGCGCCCGGTGCCGCACCGCGCGACCCGGCCGAGCCGCTGGCGCTTCATCCGCATCGACCACGCGAACCGCGGGGTGGGGCAGACGCTGCTCACGTCGCCCGACGCGGACGCGGCGCTGGTGGTCTCAAACACCACGGGTGCCGGTGTTGTCGGTGAAAGCGAGGGCCTGGCGAGCACCGGCGCGGCCGGCGTAGTCGGCAGCGCGCCGCGCGCACCCGGCGTGCTGGGCGTGAGCGCCTCCGCCGAAGGCGTGCGCGGCGAAAGCGAGACGCACATCGGCGTGGTCGGGCGCAGCGACGGCGGCCTGATGGGCGTGCAGGGCTACTCGACGACTGCAATCGGTGTGCAGGGGATCGCGCTGGGCAGCATCGGCGTGCACGGCATCAACGGGGAGCTGGAGCCGTCGCCACCCGGCCCTCCCGGCCTGCCGCCGCAGATCGGCGTGGTCGGTGAGAGCGTGCACGGCATCGGCGTGCAGGGTCAGTCGAAGCACTCGAACGCCACGCAGGGCGTCAGCCAGCGCGGCATCGGCGTGCGCGGCATCTCGGAGCACGGCCCGGTGGCCGTCGAGGGCATCAACAACGCGAGCACGGCAGACGGCGGCCCGGCGCTGGGCGTGCAGGGCATCTCGGCGCAGGGGATCGGCGTGAAAGGCAGCTCGGCGGCCTCGCTGGGCGTGCAGGGGTACACGAGCGCCGGTCCGGTGGCGGTGCAAGGCATCGCCGAGACTGGGGTGGGCGTCGACGGGATCACGAACGGATCCGCGCCCGGCGTGCAGGGCTACAGCCGCTCGGGGCCGGGCATGTGGGCCGTGGGTGCCAACTACGGCGCCCACGCGGAGAGCGCGAGCGGTGTCGGCGTGGACGGCTACAGCGCGACGGGCGTGGGGGTTTCCGCACGTGCACCGGAGGGTGTCGGCCTGCAGATCGTGGGGCGCATCCAGAGCGATGCATCGGGACGCGGGCAGATCGCCGACGGCGCGGCCTCCGCGGTCGTGGGAAACGCCCGCTGCCGGCCGGACTCGACCGTGCTGGTAACGCTGCTGGGCGACCCCGGGAGCGGCGTATCCGTCTCACACGTTGTACGCTCGGCGGGTTCGTTCGAGGTTCGACTGACCGCGCCCGCGACCTCGGATGTGCCGTTCGGGTACCTCGTACTGGATTAGCGTCAGGGCGTGGCGATGGCGGCAGCGGGGACGTACGAGGAACCGCGCCGCTACGCCGGGACGCTGGCCTTCTCCAACGCGACACGACCGATCCCGCGTGTCCACGTCCTCGTGGTCGTGCTGTGCACGCTGGCGCTGGGCGCCGCGGCGACCGCATGGTCGATGGCCGCAGGGGTAGCGGACTCCTACGGCGACGCCACGCACCACCTGGTCATCGCGCGCCGCGTCGTGGATTCGCAGACGCCGGGCTTCGCGCAGTTCGGTACGGTGTGGCTGCCGCTGCCGCACATCATCTTCCTGCCGCTGGTGCTCATCGACCCGCTGTTCTGGACTGGGCTGGCGGGCGCGATCGTCGGAGTGGTGTCACTCGCGATCGCCTCGGTGGCGGTGTTCCTCATCGCGTGGAGCGGCACGGGGCGCGCGGTCGGCGGGTACGTGGCGGTTGCGGTGCTGATCACCGACCCGAACATGCTGTACCTGCAATCCTCGGCGATGACCGAGCCACTCTATATGGCGGTGCTGGCGCTGCAGGCGTACATGATGGTGCGCTGGGTGCGCTGGCAGAACGTCGGCGACCTGTTGATGCTCGGCGTGGTCACGGCGGTCGGCGTGGGGACACGCTACGACGGCTGGTTCGTCGCGGCGGCGGTGACGTTCGCGGTGGTGACGGTGACGGTGCTGCGGTTCCGCGACCAGGAGCGCGCGACCGCCAACGGCATCACCGTGGTGGCGGTCTCTGCGTTCGTTGTGTTCCTCTGGCTGTTCTACAACTGGATCATCTTCGGGAACCCGCTCGAGTTCTCCAACGGTGAGCTCGCCCCGGCGACGCAGGCGGCGCAGATCGGCATCGACGCTACCAAAGGCAACCTGATCGGATCCATCTACACCTACGGCACCGCGATGCTGGAGGACCTGGGGCCAATCCTGCTCGCGTTCGGCGGGGTCGTGGTCGTCTGGGCCGCGATCACCGAGGCGAAGACGCCGATCCTGTGGGGCTTGCTTGTCCTGGCTGCCGCGGCCGGGTTCAACGTCGTCTCGCTGTTCCTGGGCCAGAGCGTCATTCGTACGCAGTACTCGGATCCGCAGGGAGTGCTGAACATCCGCTACGGCATCCAGGTGCTGCCTGTCGTCGCGATGTCGGCGGGCCTGGTGGTGGGACAGCTGGGATCGAGACTCACGCGCCGCATTGGTGTGGCCGTGGTGGTGCTGGTGATCGCCGGCCAGAGCGCGCTGTACATCAGCGGAGGCTGGACCTCGATCCGCACGCTGGTCGACGCGCAGCCGACGCGCCCGGGCATCGCGGAGACGACGAAGGCAGCGCGCTGGTACCGCGACCACCACGTCAAGGGTGAGGTGGCGCTCTTCTACTCGCTGGCGACACCGGAGTCCGCGCGCTTCTTCATGCGCGCGGAGGTGCCGATCCGCGAGTATCTGACGGAGAACAACGACGTCATCTGGAAGGCTGCCTTCGATCGCCCGCATGAGTACGTGGACTGGCTGATCGTCTCGCCGCAGCTGCCCGGTCGTGCCGACCCCGTGCGCGAGGTCATCGACTCCGGCCGCTCCGTCGGCGTGAACTTCCGCTATGAACTGCAGGCGGAGGTCGATGGCTGGCAGTTCTACCGTCGGGTGCCGCCTCGTGGCTAGTACGCGGGTAGCGGTGCTGCTTGCCGCCGCCGCGCTGTTCCTCGGCGCCTGCTCCAGTATCAGCGCGGTGCCGATCGTGGGCGGGACGGCAACACCCGAGGCTGAGGCTGCCGTCAGCGGGCGTGCGCCGAACGAGGTGCTGCCATCGGATCTCGCGGCGATCGCGGTGATCTCGGTCTCGCCGATCGTGCCGGGGCGTTCCGCCTCCGCGACCATGCGCTACGGCACGTACCAGACCTGCCACGCCCAGGTGCTGTTCTCCGACCTCACGGCGCTGCCGCTGGGTGCGTACGAGAGCGGGCTGGGGCAGACGCCGACCTGGCGGTGGGAGGTGCCGTCGAACGCACCGACGACCGGAACGTTCACCGTCGCGTGCGGCGTGGAGCTGTTCCACGTGCCGTTCACCGCTGCCGGAGGCACCTCGGTACCGGTCGCGCCGGTGTCGCTGCAGCCGGCGGCGGTGCCGTGGCCGACGCCGCTGTCGTGCGCCTCGACGACGAAGGGCTGCGACTCCTCGTACCGCTAAGAGACGGGGCGGCGGGCGACGGCGGTGACGGTGAGGCCGAACGGGAGCGGGATGCGCCCGACGAGCCAGCCATCGACACCCACGAGGTGCGAGAGCACCTCATTCAGCCAGCGCGGGATCGGGATGTAGCCGCTCTCCGCACGCTCGTCAGGTGGACGGCGGCCGGGGAGCCGCTCCAGCAGGCGGAGCAGCGCCGCGGGCGGCAGCGCCGCGACCATCACGTAGGAGCACAACTCGACCTCGAAGCCGGCACGTTCGAGGACCGCCCGCAGGGCGCCGCGCCGGTAGCGTCGGCGGTGGCCCAGCGCGACGTCGTGGCTGCTCCAGAGCCACTGGTACGCGGGCACCGTCACCAGCAGCACGCCGCCGGGGCGAAGCGCCCTCAACATCTCGCGTGCCGCGCCGAGGTCGTCGTCGAGGTGCTCCAGCACGTCCAGCGCGACCGCGATGTCGGCGGCGCGGTCGCGGACACCCAGGCGCGTCGCGTCCATCTGCGCGACCTCGAGGTCACGTGCGCGGGCCTCCTGGACGGCCGCGCGGCCGAAGTCGACCCCCAGCACGCGGCCGTGCGATCGCAGCGCCAGCGAGGTCGCGCCCGCGCCACAGCCGACGTCGAGCACACGGCCACGCACGCCGCCGGCGAATCGACCCAGCAGTCGCGTGACGATGCTCTGGCGGGCGCGGTGCCACCAGTAC
>Ga0172380_10007252_pt1 | contig 12525 bp, 17 predicted proteins | sample Leawe162metaG_FD_119747 | JGI IMG/M metagenome (GOLD analysis project Ga0172380, IMG submission 119747) | Leachate microbial communities from a municipal landfill in Southern Ontario, Canada - Leachate well 162 metaG | ecosystem: Engineered > Solid waste > Landfill > Unclassified | place...
CTTCCCTGGGGTATCTGCCCCCGGAGGAATTTGAAAACCGGTTACTTTTCAAAGAACAAAAAGAACTGTCGGCGCGGCCAGGTTATTTTAACCTGTCTGTCCAAGGATAAGGGTTCACTTCACTGCGTGGATTCCTTATCCATGGGCGCAACCGGGTCTGAGAATGTAACCCTTACAATGGCATTGGCAGATGATATAACCCTCTTCGGATATACTTCTTTTACTTGAGGACAGGAGGTATGAAATGTCCAGGAAAAGGAATTGTTTACTCCGGGGTTATTCGGAGAATTGGAAGCGTCAATTCTGCTATGCCCATCCAGGGCTTGTCCGCTTACCGTAACGGTATAATCCACACCGCATTGTAAATTATTGTTCGGGTTACTTGTTAGTATTTCGTAAGAAACAGAGGAGTTTCCCGACCAGTTGGCAGACCCTAAACTATCCGGGCTGATGCTGGCGCTTACCGTAGAAGTATCCATCGCCTTATCAAACCCTATGCTGACATTAACGGGTCCCGCAGGAGAAACGCTTGAACCTGTGGGACTCCACGATGACACCTTTGGTCTTTGGACTTGAACGGTTACGGTATCTGTCCAATCTTCCGGGTCTACGAGAAAACCGGAAATGGATGGCGTGCATTTAAAGGCAACTGACCCCGTAGCATCATCTGCTGCAGCTCCTACACTAAACTGAATCTTGAAAGTGCCGCTATCACCTGGCTCCAGAGTTGAGGGAGTCAAACCTTGATACTGCGAAGCACCGGTTACAACCGTGCCATCTGGAGTGGCGTAATTTAAGGATATCCCTGTAATGTTACCCCAACTTGATGAATTATTAGTTATATGCAATGTGATAATATTGCCTGAAGAGCTTTCATTGACGATGTTAGATGCATAAATCACGGGCGCAATAGATAAAAGAAAAAGAAATGCGCCAAACAAAAAACCCCATTTATTCCTTGTTGGTTGCATTACGCCTCCTCGTTTATTTCTATGTTAGTCAAACCAGCTATTAAACACATATCCTTCGGGGATTTTCTTGTTGCTTCTCACACTAACTTAAATCTTCTATTTCAAACCTCAGAGGGCTGTGTCGGATTGCAGTAATTATCAGAAGGGTTATTAGCGAAAGAGCGGTTGTGCTTTGTGTTGTAAAGATCGAGAGTCTTGGTGGGTGAAATTAGGTTTAATATATAGGCTAAAGCAAAAGATTCTTTAAATGAAACACATCCCCGTTTTCTAATTGTTGGGGTTAACATTTTCTCCTCTTTTGGCAATTTTACCCCAATTCTAAACCCTTGTCAAATTTTTAACAACAACTTGAACAATAATTCTCCAAGAAATGAGGCGCCTCTTGAGTTTCTAACTCTCTTTCCACAAAATAAATCTTACCGGTTTAACGGAACGGTCCACTATGGCTATTACTTTTTTATGAAGTCTTCCAATGGTAACATCGGCCCTAATCATAAAGTAGGTTGACTTAACGCAGCCGCAAGCTTCCAACTGCAGGTATTCATGTTCAGTCAGTTGGGAGATGTTTTTGAGGTCTTCCAGGGTTTTGAAAATACCATCATCTTTTGTGCCCTCTACCCCGTCACCGCCTTTCCTGTAGTCAATGATTACCTTAACTGATTCCTTGCTCATTCCCGGAATGGCGGAAAGGACTTCAAGAGGAGCGGTATTGATATTGATTTTTCCGTTTCCATAGACCGTGAGAAAAGGTTCTATGCCTTTTTGTAACTTACCGTCCATATTTTCATCTTCGCCCGGGTCAAGAATACCATTGTGGTTCTTGTCCTCTCCGTAGAAAATAAGCGGGGTAATTCCTTTTACGGCAAGGAGTTCCTGAACAAGTGCGAAAGGAGCGTTTTTGCAATGGTAAGGAAAGGGAAGTCCTTGGTAATAATCGTCTTCTGCGCCATTAGGGAAAGGGGCGCTATCCTCATCGCGCCAGTCGATTATGGCTGAGGCGATAGACTCGTCTATTCCCTCCAGACCCATCAAGGTATCCAGAGTGGCGGTGTTAAGGTTGATCTTGCTTTCTTCGTCGGTAACCTCGTAGTTGACTTCCGCTTTGGGAAAGAGTTCTTTAAAGGACGGATTCTCTTCCATAAAATGAAGATGAGCTTTCCAGGGTTCATTAAAACTGTCGTATTCATTGTTGTCAATCTCCAGCTGGCTGATAACCCTGCTGATGGTCGCCTTGGCCAAATAGAGAGCGGTCAGTTCATCCTTTTGATACTGGACCACCTTTAAACCCAGCCGGGTACGGTAAGCAAAACTCAAAGAGAGAAAGGACAAGGCTGCCAGTATCCAGAGAGTGGTGATTAGGATTATTCCTTTTCTGTCTCTTCTGAAGCAACCGGAACTTCCACTGTTGTGGCAAAAGTATGGGGTTCTCCGGTTTCCTCTTTCAGTTTCAGGCATATTTTTACCCTTGATGGTACTGTTTTTGAAGGTTTCCATTCCTTCTTCCACTCTCCTTTGGAGTAGTATTCAAAGTTCAGATTTTCCACACCAATTAACAAAGGGTCAACTGTTTCTTCGCCTAAGACCAATCGCCCTAAGGAAGGGGTTTCTTTTCGGTAGAGGGTATATTCTTTGTCTTTTTTCTCCAGGTAATACTCTATCTTGCGCAACCCAATGTCTTTCCCTTTAGAGATAAGGTTGGGTTCTCCGAGGGTAAAGAAGCTTATTTTGTCGGCATCTATTTCCCCTTCTTTTTTATCCTCTCCGACAAATAAACTGTCTTCATTCCCAAGTGGAGGAATAAAAGTGGAACGAATATCTTTCGAGATAACGTCCAAGACTCTCTTGCCGTCCTGAAAAACGGCCATAGATTCACTTCCTCTTTCCCAAACCTTCAGGCCGGTGGAAAACGTTTTATAAATGACTGCAATCGCCAGGGAAAAGATAACCACGGCTACCATTACTTCAACGAGGGTAAATCCCTTTCTTGTTTTCATTGACTTTCGCCGGCAAATCTTGGAGGGAGAAGTGTTCCAAGATTCAATTGATATTCTTTATTGCCTCTTTTCCAAAATACCGTGAGAATGACCTTGCTGACCATCTGGTCTTCAAGAAAAATTATCTCCGACTTCCACCGGTAGGAAGGGTAATCTTTGCCGAAATCACCCTCAAAGGTGCCTGTCTGGTAAGAGGTTGTTTCAATCTCGGCCATCTTCTCCTGAGCTAATAAGGATGCAATCGTGTAACTTTCGCCGTAACTGTTTGCCTTTAAGGCAGAGGAAAAGGAGTGGTTGATTGCCAGGAGACTGGCGGCCAAAATACCCATAGAGAGCAAAACCTCAAGCAGTAGAAATCCCTTTTTATTCATTTTTTTTGACGATTACCTGTCCTATCCTTCCGGTGGTGGTAATGGAAAAAGTCTCTTTCCCATCGGAAATGGTTAAAGTCGCTTTGTCTGTGTAACCGTTAGGATAACAGGTAAGGTAATTTTGGTCAGTCAAATTGGTGTCTGTAAATTTAAGAGAGGTAATCTTCACTTTTTGGGGCAGGGAATAAGGCTTTCCCAAAGAGGTTTTTATGATTTCGTATGTTTCGGTTTCGGCCCCGCTCTTTCGGCGGGTAGGCCAAACCTTATTTTTCTTGGGGTCAAGATTTATCCGGTAATTCGTTTCTTCTATGATTGCCGTTTGCTGGGTATATTTAATTAAAGCGACTATGTCCTTGGAACAATTTCTTAAAGCAAGGGAGGAGACGGACCGGTTCAATCTGGGCGCGGATATTCCGATAAGGACACTGATTATGACGGAGACCAGGAGCAGTTCGATAAGGGTAAATCCGCAGGAATTACTACTCCTCTGCCCAGTTGACAATGTCATCTCCGCCACCCTCTGCGCCGTCCTTTCCGTAACTGAAAAGATCATAACTTTCCGGATTGTGAGTCCCGGGACAGGCATAGACATAAGGGTTTCCCCAAGGGTCCTTGGGAATCTCGTTCTTTTTGAGATAAGGGCCCCGCCAGTTGGGCGGTACAGGGGGAGCGGATGGTTTTTTCAATAGGGCGGATAATCCCTGTTCGGTGGTCGGATAAGAGCCGTTGTCTGTTTCAAAGAGATCCAGGGTGACGCCCAGGTTGGATTCGATGTCTGCCTTGGCCGCGATGGTCCTTGATTGTTCCGCCCTTCCGGCAAACTTGGGAATAACCATGGCCGCAAGGACACCGATGATGATTATCACCAACATCAACTCAATCAGAGTAAATCCTTTTTTGTTCATGGTTTTCACCTTATCAATACGTTCACCTGAAATATCGGTAAGAGAATGGAAAAGACGATAAATCCGACGAAAGCGCCGAGGATTATAATCATTATAGGTTCCAGAAGAGAGGTCAGCGCTTTGACCGAACGGTCGACCTCCTTTTCGTAACCTGACGCTATCTTGAAAAGCATCTCTTCCAGATTACCACTCTCTTCGCCAATGGCAATCATATTGATTTCCAGAGGGAAGAAGTGTGGGCTTTTTGACAGAGCCTCCGCCAGCTTTGAACCTTTGGTCACCTCCTCCTGGGCTGTAGAGATTTGCTGACCGATAACCTGATTTCTTACCGTAGATTTTGCGGTTTGAATGGCCGGCAGGATTGCGATGCCATTCTCCAGGAGAGTACCCAGGGTGCGCGTGAAAGCGGAGATATCTACTTTGCGGACTATCTTTCCCAGCAGAGGAATCCGTAACCGGAAACCGTCAAAAGCGGTCTTTCCCTGGGGAGCGGAAAACATTCTTTTAAGGATGAAGAAAAGTAGGATAATCCCGAAGAGGAGGAGCCACCAGTAATTGCTCATAAAACTGCTGAAGCCGATGAGAATTCTGGTCGGCAGGGGAAGGGACTGGCCCAGGTCCCGGAACATAACGACGAATCTGGGAAGGACAAACGTGAGAAGCACGAAGATGGTGATAATTCCGACCAGGAAAAGAAACAGCGGGTAGGTCATCGCTCCTTTTATCTTTCCCTTGACCTCTTCCTGGTTTTCACTGAAATCGGCCAGCCGTTGCAGGACTTGGTTGAGCATGCCGCCGACTTCCCCGGCGTGAACCATGCTGACTTGGACCGGAGAGAATATCCTGGGATATTTGGCCAGGGATTCGGAAAAACTTACCCCTTTTTGAATATTGTTCCTCAGGTCTTCAACAAGCTTGGCCATTCTGGGGTTCTCCGTCTGACCGATGAGGATGGAGAGGCTCTTCACCAGAGGTATCCCGGCATCGAGAAGGTTTGAGAGTTGTCTGTTGAAGAGCATTACGTCTTTGGGTCGGATGGACTTGAAGCGCTGCAAGATTTTTGCCGCGTCTTCCTTTCGCTCCTCAATTGAGATTGGGAAATAGCCTATCTCCTTTAGCCTGACGAGGGCTATCCCCTCGCTTTCCGCTTCAAGGACGCCTTCAATGATTTCAGCCGGAGACTTCCTTGCCCGGTAGGTAAAAGTAGCCATCTTTTAGTCAATGAAAATTTTTTCTTCGGGGGTTGCCCGTAAAACTTCGTCGATCGTAGTCAGGCCTTTCTTCACTTTTTCCCAGCCGTCCTGGCGGAGGGTCCGCATACCCTCGTTTAAGGCCTCTTGTTTAATAAGGTGGGTTGGGGTTCGACTCAGGACCAATTCCCTGACCTTGTCGCTAAAGATGAGAGTCTCAAAAATAGCGGTCCTTCCCCAGTAACCGGTTCCTTTACAGGTCTCACAGCCATTTCCCTGGTAAAGAGTCAGCCCTTCTGTGTTGTTTTCGGCTATCCCGACCCTTTTCAAGAGGTCGCCTTTTAACTCAACTTCTTTTTTGCAGTGGGGACAAATCAGCCGAACCAGTCTTTGGGCGATGGCACCTAACACAGAAGAAGAGACAAGATAAGGCTCAATCCCCATTTCCAGAAGTCTGGTTATGCCGCCGGCGGCATCGTTGGTGTGGAGGGTGGAAAAGACCAGGTGGCCGGTAAGAGCGGTTTTGATGGCGATTTCCGCGGTCTCCAAATCTCTTATTTCACCGACCAGAATGATGTCCGGGTCGTGTCTTAGCATTGAACGGAGAGCGTTGGCAAAGGTAAAACCTATCTTGGGGTGGACCTGCATCTGGGTTATTCCTCTGAGTTGGTATTCAATCGGGTCCTCAATCGTCAGTATCTTTCGGTCCCCGGAGTTTAAACTACTTAATGCCGCGTAGAGGGTGGTGGTCTTTCCGCTGCCGGTCGGCCCGGTAACCAGGATGATTCCGTGGGGTTGGGCTATGAGAACAGCGAACTTTTTCAGGTCTTCCTTTGAAAATCCCAATTCCTCCATACCCAGAAGGATGCTTTTCCTGCTTAATATTCGGATGTCCAGGGTTTCGCCAAAAGGGGTGGGCAGGATGGAAACCCTTAAGTCAAACTCCTCCTTGCCCATCCGTATCTTTATCTTGCCGTCCTGGGGGAGTCTCTTTTCGGCGATGTTCAAACCGGCCATTACTTTTATTCTGGAGACCAAAGGAGACTGAAAATACTTTATGGTCGAAGGAACGTCTGCTTCGTAGAGGATGCCGTCTATCCGGTATCGTATCCTCAACTGGTCTTCAAATGGTTCGATGTGGATGTCGGTGGCTCTGTCTTTGATTGCTTGGACCAGAATCTGGTTGAAGAATTTGATGACCGAGGCTTCGGCTACCTGGTCCTCGATGTTTTCGTCCGCTCTCTTCTCTTCGGTCAGGACTTCAATGCCGCTCTCCGCAAGCATCCTTTCTACGGTCGCCGCGCCGACCCCGTAGTATTTCCTGATGGCATCCTCAATCTCCTTCCCGGGGGTTAAAGCAAGGCTGATATCTTTTCCCAGAACCAGTTTTAATTCATCAAGTATCTGGATGTCGTAAAGGTCGTTTACCGCGATAGACAAGGTGCCGTCTTTCTCTTCCAAGGGAATGAACCGGTAGTGGGTTACGAATCTTGCCGGGATATTTTTGATTATTGACGGGTCAAGGCTATCCGGCAAAAGCCGGGGGAAATACGGAATGTTTAACTCTTTTGCGGCAGTTGAGAGTATTTGTTCTTCAGTCAGGAGTTTTAGCTGGATGAGAGTCTGCTGAAGGGAGTGTCCGTTCTTTGTGCTTTCAGTGACTGCGGCTTTTAGTTGTTCCGGGGTAAGGAGAGAGTTTTTGGTTAATATTTCTTCGAGACTTAAGGGATATAACATCTCCTTAAAAATATCACCTTTTCGTCTTTCCTGTCAAATTAATCAAACCACAAAATAGCGGCATCTTTATTTTAGATGCAATCCAAGGTATAATGATAAAAAAGTAAAGTGAAGCGTATCATGCAAGTAAGATTTCTACAAACGTTAAAATAGTTGAAAGATGATTGAACGCTCTCAGGATCGGACCGTATAACTGAATTTGCAGAATTCGAGGGAATACAATCCATGATAAATCAGGACCATAACCACGAGGAGTTTAAGGATTTAATCAAGACCATCCGGGAACAGATTAGGAACGCAAGGAAGGCGAAAGGACTAACTCAGGCAGAACTTGCAAACATAGTGAAAATCAGCTCCAATTTCGTAGGCCTGGTTGAAAGAGGCGCGCGAACGCCAAGTTTTAAAACCATGAGCAAAATCGCCTCGGCGCTTGGGCTCAATTTGAAAGAACTGGTCGGAGAGATCAAAGCGGTTCCGGAAGGGAACGATATAATGATTGAGAAAATTGTGAGTTGCCTGAAGGGTTGTACCCCTCGCGAAAAGAAACTTATCTATGGTTTTATCCGTGTGCTTGCCAAAGAGCGAACCGGTTGATATCGGTGAGATGTGAAAAAATCGCCACCCTGGTTTTAAAGTAAAGAAGAAGTTGCTACCTCTGACAGCGACCCGGTTTATCCGTGAAGTGCACCATAGTACCCGTCGGAAGTTTCCCGGCGAACATTAAAAGGGCTCCCGCTCCCCTTCGTGCAAGTGCCTGTTTTAACCCTCCTGCGTACTTCCCAGCTGACTTTCTTGACCTGACCCATACACATCCATTCCCCGACGGTAAGAGTGGTATGTGTGTATCTGTATCAAAATCCTGTAGTTCCCGAACCAGTCCCTGAATTATCCGAAATCCACGAAGGTCTTCCTGCCTGGTTGAAAAATTCCCAAATCCAGAAAAAATTCTTCTGTGCTACCTATTTCTGAGGTTTACTACGTAAAGGAGATGACGCCTCTGGAAGAGTCCTTCGTCTCCTCAGGGGCGCCTTTCCTTACTCTATCAACGCCCGCGCTGACATTCCGGTTAGGATTCTACTATATTATAATGCAATGTAGTCTGAAGATGGCATTTTGCCGGCATCGGCGCTGTCTCTTGGGCATTTTTTGCGATAAATTGGCCGGAAACCCAAGCGGGGTAATAGATTCTTGCATATAGCCGCTTGGATTTATAGGAACACCTGACAAGAGGTTTTCAGCCGACGACTTACAGCATCCGCTCGACTTTCCTTGTTTTGCCGCGAATTTGAATCACCCCGAAAATGGATACCCCGTAATCAAAAACCCCCTGTCACAATCCAATCTGGACGAAAACTCCTGACTCCAGACAAAAAACTTCGACGGTATCTCTTCTCACCCGTCTACTACGTAGAGGTTTTCGTTATGCAGGGAGTTCTTTGTCGCGTCTTTTTGGTCGGAAAGCCTTGACTGGCTTGAGGTGTGTTCGTTTTCTGAAAACGGTCTGCCTATATTATAAGGTAATGCGTGAGAAGGTGCCGTTTTGCCGGCGGCGGTGTTGTCTCTGGGCGTTTTTTGCGATAAATTGGCCGGAAACCCAATCAGGGCAGAAGATTCTTATCCTCGGGTATCTTTGATTTAAAGGTTTGTTTCGCCCTATCCTCCCCCGCGTTCTATCAGTTTGTTGGCTTTTCTAACTCAAAAAAAATTCTCCGGAAGTACCTACATTATACAGTCGCCCTGAAATTACCCCACCCCGGATATTTGTTTCCAGATGCCAGAATCTTTTACCCAGCTTCATTCTTCAGTACTAATCCGTCTTAGAAAGGAGGTGATCCCTATGCTACCGGAGGAGGAACTGGCGGCCAGGGTCAAGGAACTTGGTGAAGGTTCCAGGCGCATCGCAGAAGATTTAAGGGAGCTACGTCGTATTCTTTGCCCGGAGACTGATGATCCGTTGGTCCGAATGTGTGACAGACAGTGGGACGAATACCGGCAGAAAGCGACCTGATGACTGCGGCGCAATGGTTGGTATTCAGAACAAATAGTTTCAATCTCTCAACCGAAAGGAGGTGAAAACACAATGAGAATCTTAGCGAATTATGGTTGTAGGAATAACGGCGAAAACTTCTCTGTCAGTTTTGAGACCATGGGCGACGTGCCCAAAGACCAGACTGATTCCGTGGTGGATGATCTATTTGCCAAAGCCAGAGCCGCGGTTCAAAGACAGCAGGTCAAACCGGAAGTCCCTCCTGAAGCCGCCAAACTCAAAATAGATAATGGCAGCAACGGGGGCAATGGCGGGAACGGCAAGCTAAAACCGGAAAGGATACCCGCAACGAAGAAGCAACAATATAAGATCGGCAACTTGCTGGAGGGCATTGACCCTGAGACCCAAGGCGGCTTGCTCAAACAGCTTCTAGGCCATCCGGTCCAATCCTATGCTGGGCTGGACAAGCGCGAAGCTTCCCGAGTCATAACGCATCTTCTGGAAAACACGTTGGAGTTGGAAAGCTGGCGCGTGTAGCGTGTAGTAAGTAAGAACCGGGACCTCGACTGCAGCGGGGTCCCATGCGGCATAGTATATTAGTAAGCCCTCCGTTCTCTCCAGCCGGGTTTTTTCAAACCTCCATGAATTCGGTATGTCCAATTTTAGCGGGGATTTGAGAATTCCCCGGATAGTGAATTTATTACCCAGCTTCAAAAAGACACCGTTGGTATACCAACAATTTGAAAGTCAAAGGAATTTGTGCACCCGGGGAGGATTTCAAGGGAGGAAGTACTACCCAAATACTGCTGAATACCAGTTTAGCCGTTCGGTGGAGCCCTACTGCCATAATAAAAATGCATTGTTGAACGTTCAACACTTTAGAAGTCAATGGTGCAGAGGTTGAGGAGGCATCTTTGAAGTGGTCAGCCGGACCGAGGAGATGCTGATTTTGAAGCAGTGATTGATGTTTGAATTGTTCCTATATGAACAATCCGAAGGTTTATGAATCCGGTTGGCTTGGTGACGAAGAAAGATAACGCCAGGTTCTATCAGACGGTAAAGAATCACTTTCTCGACGCTGGGAAGGATTTTCTTCACTCGGGTGGTATAGAGACATTACCCGACGGTAAACATCTTCTCCGCGGGCATCCTACGGCCAGGAATGCGGGGTTCGAAATGGGATGACGGGGATATAACCGTCTACCATGATGTCGCGGGAACATCCTATGTTTATTCGCCGATCTGGTAATTGTTCATAGCTGAACAAATGGGGGACTATGAATATCAATGTTTAGCGCAGTTCCAAGACGAGTTTGAAAATTTGAACGTAAAAGGAGGTGATTGCAGATGTACAGCCCCAAAATCAATGAGGACTTGATTCCGAATTTGTACAAAATAGCAAAGGCGAAGAAGATATCCATGGCTAAACTGGTTAATGATATCGTTGCTGATGCCATCCGGAACGTCCGGGTTGAAGTCAAGATGGTCTGTGAAACAGCACAGGCTTCAAAAGAAGTTTACGTTATAGCTGATAATGATTCTTTTCCGGAACAAACAGATGAGGTCTGATGCTTTCTGTTAAGGCGATTGAATTGAAGTTCCGGAAGCGGCCGGCCGTAGGAATTGAAGGAGCGGTATCCTCGATTGTTAAAATTCAGTTAATCCCACCCCGTTTTTAGCCTGTAACAAATCTTTCCTTTTGTTCAGTTTTTTACTTTCCAGGGAGGCCCAATGAGAATTGTAGCGTATTCAGACGGAGAAAGGATTAGGAGTATTGTAATCTACGAAGCGGATCTGAACGATTGCCTCACCCGCCTAAGAGAAGATGGTTACCTCGTGGTAAGTGAACGCAGAATGCCGGCGCCGGAGGCGGACCAGCCCGGTCATTTTCCACAACGGGAAGTAGATGAGAGGAGGTGAATCTAATGTTTGATTTCTATGAGGGTTGCCGCCTATGTGTTTTGCGTCGGAAGAGACTGCGTCCGGAAGAGTGTTTTGATTGCTCGGAGCCTGAGGTTATAAGACAGGGTTGGGTTCATTCCCTGGGCACTTACTATTCCAGGATTCAGTCGGAACACTGGGCCTCAAGATGGAGCCGGGCGATTATCAGGGCTAAGCGGGGTGACCGGCCGGTAGTGTGCAGTTTAGGCAGAGTTCTGTCTTTTTACATATCCAGATACCTTTCCGACCTCGGACCGTGTCTGGTGACCAACGTCCCTGGCTTTTTTGCCTATTCCGAACGCTTAACCGGGGGGCGTGTGGCTTATGTACCCGAGTTGATCGTCCAGACCGGAGCGAAGACGATTTTACAACACCGCTGCAAGACAGACGTCCAGAGAAAGAGGAACGTGGCCGGGATTTATGGAGTGGCAGACCCGAGCAGGATTATGGAACGGAGCGTTATTCTGCTGGACGATGTGGTGACCACCGGCGCTACATTGACGGAATGCGCCAGGGTTTTGTACGAGGCCGGGGCTGATGTAGTTGTTGGGTTGACATTAACAAGGACGGTCCGGAATGGATCCTGTTGAGTAGCAGGTCTAAATATTCACACGTGTTACACGAGATAGCTAATAATTTGTTCCCGAATCCCGACGGAGTGATTTAATGAACTCCGGATCTATTTCAAGGCCCAGACTTTTTGCTTTGTGGACATCTATCCAGGCTTTTGTATAATCACGTTTGGCATAATGACACACGGCGCGTGACGAATAAGCTTCCGCACAATTTGGGGCGATCCTCAGCACTTCGTCAAAATCAGCAATAGCCTGATTCAATGCCTGGTTAGCCTGGTTAAGTCCGGTCATCGATGTTCCTTTCGCCAAATAAGCAGCTCCTCTATTAAGGTAAACACTTGCAAGATTTGGATTAATTTTTAGTGCCCGGTCAAAATCAGCAATAGCCGTGTCGTATTCGCCCTTGTCGTTAAGGGTAAGGCCGCGAATACCGTAAGCCTCTGCAAAATTTGGATTGATTCTCAGCGCTTGGCTGCAATCAGTAATAGCTTGGTCATATTTACCTTGTTTTCCATAAACAGCTCCTCTAAGTGTATAAGCTGCCGCGCTATTTGGATTGATCTCCAGTGCCCGGTTAAAACAAATAATAGCTTGATCGTATTCGCCTTTATCGAAATAGCTGTACCCTTGATTCAAATAGGCTTTCTCGTTTGTACTGAATGTATAATTCCCACCTGATTCCGCATATAACAAATTATTGAAGAATAAAACCCCCGCTATGCAAATTAGAGATTTGTATGTTTTCATCTTTCCTCCGAGAGGTCCTTTAATAACGCAAGGATAATTATGCCGATTATCCCCAGGAATCCCAGGAGTCCCAAGGCGGGGTGCCGGTTCTTTGCCTTGGCATAATA
>Ga0172380_10007253_pt1 | contig 12522 bp, 3 predicted proteins | sample Leawe162metaG_FD_119747 | JGI IMG/M metagenome (GOLD analysis project Ga0172380, IMG submission 119747) | Leachate microbial communities from a municipal landfill in Southern Ontario, Canada - Leachate well 162 metaG | ecosystem: Engineered > Solid waste > Landfill > Unclassified | place...
TATGATGAATCTAATACTTTTACAGTAGATACTACTGATCCTGTCGTAACTAGCTTTTTGACTGATGCTAGGACAGATGCTACTTCTTCTATCCGTATCTCAGCTACTGACAACACACCAGATGGTCTACTCATGAAATTATCCAACAACAGCAATCTGTCTAGTGATGGTGTAAATGCTAGTTCTGGTACTTGGATTGCTCTTACTGCTACTTCAAGTTGGACTTTTGCTAGTGGCAATAGCCCAGTAGTTTACTACAGCATCAAAGATGCTTATGGTAATGTCTCGGCTGATAGTGTTACAGCTTCACTCACTTCTCCACAAAATCCAATCAATATAGTGTACCGAGATATTTCCAATGCTGAAACATCTGAATGGTGGGAATTCATTGCTTGGGGAGTGGTACCAGATCCTAGTGCTGGTTTCCAGAAATATACTATCTATCGTTCTGTTGATGGTGGTGTCAATTATACACAATTAGCCACTCAAGTAGATCCTACTGTCAATTATTATCTTGACAAAGACTTGAGTACAGATATTACTTATTATTATAAAGTAACAGTTACAGACGATGATACTAATATTTCCAAATATTCAGCTATTGTTAGCGATGCTCCAAACGGTCAAGGTGGTAGTGATATTACTGCCCCAACTATTTCCTCTGTATCCTCAACTGCTATTGGTACTCAATCAGTTACTATCACTTGGGATACAGATGAACTATCTAGTTCTTATGTAGATTACATTACCGCCACAGGCGGAGACTTTAGCTCTGCTCCAAGTGAAGGAAACACTTCAATGTTAGACACTGTTAGTGGTTTAGGTCAACACAGTATTGTACTTTCTGGTCTTACTCCAAGTACAACCTATTACTACCGTGTTCGTTCACTTGATCCAGATACAAATGAAGGTATTGGTACTTCCGCACCAGATGGCTATACCTTTACAACTCTCTCTGGTCCAGCTATTTCAGATGTTGCTGTATCCAATGTGACTAATAACACTGCCACAGTTACTTGGACTACAGATCAAACAAGTGATTCTTATGTTTATTATTCCACTGATTCTACTTTTAACCCTCCTGTTCTCACAGGTACTGCTGCTGACTCAGCCACTTCACACGTAGTAACTATTCCTAACTTACAACGTGACACCACCTACTTCTTCTATGTCAAATCTGATGTAGCAGAAGACAAAAATGTTGTAGATGGTATTATTACTTATTATAGTTTTCTTACCACCTCTGATCTCACTTCTCCTGTCATCACCTTTGATGAAAATACAGACGTTGCTGTATCTGACACTACTGCCAATATCTCTTGGTCTACAGACAAAGCTACTACTTCTACTCTAGAATACGGTACTAGTATTGAATATGGTACTCTTGCTACGAATAATGCTTACAATTCAGAACATGCCTACGCTTTAACCAATTTACTTCAAGGCACAACGTATTATGCTCGTATTAGAAATTCAGATATCAATCGAAATATTTCTAGTGCTACTGAATTTACTTTTGCTACTACAGATACTAGGGATGTAGGTGATCCAGTCATTACTTCTGTTACAACTACAGTCATCACTGACACCCAAGCTCTTGTCACTTGGTCAACAGATGAAGGAGCTACTGGACAAGTATATTATGGTACTACTTCTTCTACTTTAGATACACCTAGTTCTCTAGTCGAAACTTACAATCGTAGTCATGCTATCACTATCTCAGATCTCACAGCTTTGACAGCTTATTATTATATCGTAGTCTCTTCTGATTCATCTGGTAACACTGCTACTTCTACTACTTCAACATTTACTACATTGGATACACTCTCAGAAGAAAGCGCTGTTGCAGCAAGAGAAGAGATTGCTAGAGCAGAAGGTAATGCTACTGGTCAAGCTAGTGCTTCTACATCTAGTGGTGGAGGTGGTAGTAGTATAGTCATAGACAGGACAGCACCAATTATTTCCAACAATACTGTTACAGATGTTAGTGATACTCTAGCTTCTGTAAATTGGGATTCCAATGAAGATGTAAATGGAATAGTAGAATTTGGAGTTGATGATACATTTCAACAAGCTGCAGTAAATCTTACTTATAGTAGATCACATAAATTATCTTTAGTTGAATTACAACCGTCAACTTTGTATTCATACAGGATTAGTTCAATTGACAGTTCGGGTAATTTAAGCAAATCACTCATCGGCTCTTTCACCACTCTCTCTGTCGGAGATGCTCTCATCCCAAACTCTAGTAGCTCTTCTACACAAAGCAATGAAGAAATATTTGTCACCTCCATCCAAAAAGCTAGTGACTTCATCAAATCTATGTCCACTCAAGTAAATGCTGGAGTACTAGAATCAACTCTTATCCAACAATCCAAATTCATTGAAGAATTATCTCACATCTTACCTTTACCTATCATTGGTGGACAACCTGTAGTTGAATTAGGATCTTCTTATGCCAACATCGCTTGGACAACAGACAAACTATCTAATTCTCTAGTAGATTTTGTACCAGCCGATGAATATAGTCTAACCAATGAATATAGCCAAACAGTCGGATTATTTGATGATTCTACAGAAGGTCACCTGATCGAAATTAAAGGATTAAAACCAAATACTCTTTATCACTACCGTGTCGTATCACGTACAACTACAGGAGCTGAAACCAAATCACAAGACTTCACTTTCAAAACCAAAAATGAAATCACTGAAATTAGTAGTTATAAAATAAGTGTTTTATCACCTAATGAAGCTTCCTTCTCTTGGACTACAAACTTACCATCTGATTCAGTCGTGTCTTACACACCATACAGAAACGGAGTTATCAATCTTGATGCTCGTCAAATAGTCAGAAAAACAGATCCAACCACAGAACACACTCTTCCTATTAGTAACTTAGAATCAGGAGTGATCTATGACATTGAATTATCTGGTACAGACTTCGGAGGCAACATTGTAAGTAAAACCATCAAAGGTTTCTCTACAGATGGCAAAGATGTCCCACCAATCATCTACCAAGTCCAAACTGACTCAGCTATTATCCCTGGAGACAAAGAAAGAATCCAAGTCATCATCTCTTGGTTCACCAATGAACTATCTACAAGTAGAGTCCTCTACCAAAAAGGCTTTTCCAAAGAAAATACAACCTTAGATCAAACTACTCTTTTAGATAGTAACTACACCAAGAAACACGTCGTTGTTATCAGTGACTTCGACCCAGGAGTAGTCTACCAATTCCAAGTAGAAAGTATGGACTCATCAGGCAATGTCTCTACATCAAAAACCATCAATATCCTTACACCAAGAAAAGAAGAATCTGTTTTCCAAGTCATCTTGAACAACATCCAAAGTATCTTCTCTTGGGTAGGTAAAGTGAATGGGACTTAGGAAATATTATTAGATACAAAACAACACCTTAAGAGGTGTTGTTTTTTTGATCTAGTTTATTTGACATTTTTTTTCAAATGAATTAAGCTAATAATAGCTGAGTCAGAACCAGCCCAGTCTTTATTTAATAAAGATATGGTACTACTCTGGCATGAAAAAATCACAATTTAACAAAGTAAAATTGCGGGTGGAACCGCCTGAAAACATTTTTCTGGCCCCGATGTTTGATTACAATTTTTGTGATTAGACATTGGGTTTTTTGTTTAATTTAGGAATTTTTAATTTCTAATTTTAAAACAATAATTTAAAATTTAATTATAATTGTATGTCAGAAGAAAATAAATTGGATAAGATGCGTCACTCTTGTGCGCATGTAGTAGCTGCGGCTATTAAAGAGCTTTATCCTACTGCTAAGTTTGGTGTTGGTCCTGTAGTTGAAAACGGATTTTTTTATGATGTGGATTTGGATACTCCTCTTAGCGATGCTGATTTGAAAAATATCCAAAAGAAAGCAGAACATCTGATAAAACAAAACTTGGCTTTTGAAAGGGAAGATTTGCCAATTGATGAAGCTATTAAATTTTTTGAGAGTATCAATCAGACTTACAAAGTATCTTTATTAAAAGACTTAAAAGAAAAAGGTACTACCAAAATGTCTGAAGATGAATTGCAAGATGTTGGTAGCTCAGTTGAAAATGTCTCACTTTATAAGACTGGTAATTTTACAGATCTTTGTCGTGGTCCTCATGTGGAGAGTACCAAAAAAATTGGTGCTTTCAAACTTACCAAAATTGCTGGAGCTTATTGGCGTGGTGATGCTAATAATCCACAGTTACAACGTATTTATGGTGTGTGTTTCGAAACCAAAGATCAATTGGCTGAGTATTTTCACATGTTGGAAGAAGCTGAGAAACGTGATCATAGAAAATTGGGTCATGAACTTGAATTATTTGCTTTCAATGACGAAATAGGCCCTGGACTTCCTCTTTGGTTACCAAAAGGGACAATAATTACTGACGCTTTGGAAGATTTGGCCAAAGAAACAGAACATAAATATGGTTATAAAAGAGTAAAGACACCGCATGTAGCCAAAGAAGCACTTTATTTACGTTCTGGACATTTGCCTTATTATGCTGAGAGTATGTTTCCTCCTATGGAAATGGATAATGAAAAATATTATCTAAAGGCTATGAATTGTCCTCATCATCATAAGATTTTTGCCGCTACTCCAAAGAGCTATCGTGATTTGCCTTTACGTTTAGCTGAGTATGGACATTGTTATCGCTATGAAGATTCTGGTGCTTTGTTTGGTATTATGAGAGTGCGTTCTATGGATATGAATGATGCACATATTTATTGTTCAGAAGAACAGTTTGAAGATGAATTTAGAAAAGTGATTGAAATGTATCTTTATTATTTCAAAATATTTGGGATTGATAAATATCAAATGCGTTTATCCAAACATTCCAAAGAAGGTCTTGGCAAAAAATATGTAAATGAACCAGAGCTTTGGGAAAAAACTGAAGAACAAGTTCGAAAGGCATTATTGCATTTGAAAGTTCCTTTTGTAGAAGTAGAAAATGAAGCAGCTTTCTATGGTCCAAAAATTGATGTTCAAGTTTGGTCAGTTATTGGAAGAGAATTTACTTTATCAACAAATCAACTTGATTTTGCTGTACCAGCTAGATTTGATCTTACTTATATAGATAAAGATGGACAAGCAAAAACTCCGATTTGTATTCATCGTGCTCCACTTAGTACTCATGAGCGTATGGTTGGATTTTTAATCGAACATTATGCTGGAGCTTTTCCTGTATGGCTTGCACCAATGCAAGTACATTTTGTACCAGTGTCTGAAAAACATGTAGAAGGTGCTAGAAAATTGTTGGAAGAATTTGAACAATCTGGTCTTCGTGTCAGTATTGATGAAGCAGACGAAACTGTTGGTAAAAAAATTCGTAATGCTTCCAAACAAAAAATTCCTTATACTGTTGTAGTTGGTGACAAAGAATTGACTGGACAAGATTGGCAGATTAGAGTCTTTGGTCAAGAAGAACAGATTAGTATGAGCAAAGAAAATTTTGTGAAGAAAGTGAAATTGGAGAATGATGAGAGAAAGTCTTAAAAGATTTGAATTAAAGATTAATAAAAAAACCATTCAACAGAATGGTTTTTTGTTGCATGCAAATTTATTTATAAATAAAAAAAGCTTGTGGATAAATAAACAAAAAAATATTTAACATATTTGAGTAAATAATGTATACTAATATTGTTTTATAAAATAATTTTTTTAGCATGTATATTTGTGAGGGGACAAATTATATTCTAAAATACTTTACGAAGTGTTTCTTTTGAAGCACTTCTTTTTTTCGTCTGGTTTTTCCACTGTGTTCTCTTTTTCACAAAGAAGGTCGGTGCGTAGTGGTAAGATGGGATTTTATTCTTTAATAATATATAATTTATGAATTATCTAAAAAATCTTTTTTCTAGGCAACACATAGTCAAATCCACACTTATGACTAGTGTTGCAGTCTTTATCGGTGTGGCGATGTCACTTGGTATTTTTTTATTTGCACGTGCTGTTCCAGACAACATACCTCCTGTTAGAGCAAATAGTGGAGGTATTCCAAATGGAGCAACAGACTTGCCTATTAGTACTTTCGTAGCTATGCCTTTCAATGAAGCATTGGATGTTAGTACTGTGACGACATCTTCTGTAAGTTTACAATTAAATACGGGTAATACCCAAAATGGTAATCCTGTAGGACCTAATTTTTGTCTTAGTACTTCATTAGTCGGTAATAGTACTACAATAATCTGTGAACACATGTCAGACAATATACCACTAGCAACTTCTACATGGTATACATTGACCATAACAACAAGTACTACGGATATGTCAGGAACTCCTTTGGCAGCCAATGTGACTAGTACTTTTCGAACAGGATCATTTAATGCTAACAATAATACTACTCCACCGTTTGTCCAAAGTAGTGTTCCACAACCTGGTACTTTTGATTTTGCTATCAATGGAAATCTTTCTGTATCATTTCCAGCAGGTGATCAAGGGAATATGGCTACAAGTGGTGTAGCATCTGTCACAAGTACTACAAATATAGAAATCAAAACTGCTATAAGTGGCCAACCTTCAGGAACTAATATTTGTTTGAGTGGTGGTTGTGCTTTGGCTTGGGATGGTACTGGTCATATTTTGAAAATAAATCCAACTAGTGATTTTGCTACCAATACAGATTATGTTTTGATTATCAAAAAAGAAATCAAGAACGTTGCTGGAGTAGCACTTCAAGGTGGTATGCAAGATGATATGCGATTTTTTCATACTTCGTCTGGATCTGCTGATTTGAGCGCTCCAGCTATTGTGGGAATGAATCCAGCATCGAGTACTATTGATGTACAATTGAGTCTAGCTTCTATATCAGTTCATTTTTCCAAAGATATGGATCAATCAACAATGAATGAAACAAATATAAAATATTTTGCAGATCTTGATGGAAGTGGTTTGAGAGATGGTGGGGAAATTCCTTTTATTGCAACTTCATATCAATACGATCCAATGCAAAAAACTTTGTTTGTTGGACAACCAACATTGCTTGCCACAAGTACACAATATTGTTTGGAATTTGTCAATTCAGGAGTTAAAGATACTCTGGGCAATGCTTTGCCTGCTGGTAACAGATGTTTTACTACTACGGCTCAAGCATATTCAGCTGTTGCTCCTACAATTCAATCAGTAGATGCAGACAATTTCATGGCATGGGTACAGTATGATAGACCAGTATTTTTCATTGAGGCTGTGGTAAAAGATCACTACACTTTGCTTTGTGGTGAAAACCAATTGAACACTGCATCTATGACATTTACATATAGACCTGAAGCTAATGCTGTAGAAATACAAGGACATGGTTGTGCTACAGGATCAATGTTGACGGTTACTGCAACTGGCATTACTGATGTTAGTAATACTGTAACTATTGTGGCCAATGGAACAACCAATGTAGGCAAAGTCACTGTACAAAATTCTAGCAACACTGGTGGTATAATTGGTAGTTTTGATAAACCTGATTTCAACAACACAAATTTCGGTAGTTTTTGGGAAAATCCTACACGTTGTGCCCCAAATACGATGATAAAAAGTAAAACATCAAGATGGATGTGTGAATTTTCTACAACTGTAGCTTTGACTACCGGAGCAAAATTGATTGTTACTATTCCATCTGGTTTTGATATTAGTAGTGCTTCATTGCTCTCTGGATCGAATTCTTTTTTGAATGCTGATTTGAATGGTCCTGGTCCTGGTATCACGACTATTTCAGCTATGGTTACCAATACTGTTGCCAATACAATTACTTTTACTCTTGCACAATCTGGTAGTGCAATGAACACCACTGATCATTTACAATTTGAATTTGCTGGAGTGACAAATACTGCAGTAGAAGGTAGTAACTCAGCTTCTATTGTTATCAAAGATTCTGATGGAGTCAAACAAGGACAGACCATCAACACTGCTCCATTCAATATTGGGGCTGGTGGCGCTAGAAGTTTGTCTGGTACAATGTGTAAGGGCACTTCTTCTGGTGGTGCTTGTGGTGAAGGTGATACAGGAATAGCTGGTGTAAAAGTATTTATTGATAGTCCTCAGAGTGGTCACCAAGAGACAACAACCGATGGAAGTGGTGATTATAGCTTCACAAATTTGAGTGATGGACAATATAATATAGGTATTTTTGTTGACCCAAGTCTAGGATCTCTAGGTGGTGGTAATAATTTTCAATCAGTAAATATCAGTGGTGGAAATGCTACCAATATTGACTTCAAAAAAGCAGATGTTTCTGCTAGTGGAAAAGCTTTGACTTTCAATATTACAGCTGGACCTGCTAATACAGATCTTGATATATTCTGTTTTGCACCTAATTCATCTGGTTTTTCTGCTCCAGTTATGAAGAGTTTGACTACTGATGAGGCTGGTGATGTGAGTGATTCTCTGACACTTCAACCGAATACTACTTATCAATGTGGTGTAGGACCTCATATTCCATTTGATACTTTTTCTTCAGGTGGTCCACCTCCAGTACCAGATTTCACTTTCATGCCTCCTGCTCCACAGATGATCAGCGTGACAACTACTGCACTTTCCACATCATTTGTTTTGATCCAAACTACTAATCAAATCAAGGGAAAAGTGACTGATGGATCTGGAACTGCTATTGCCAATGTTTTTGTGGACGCTCGTCCAGTCGGATGTTTTGACAATACAACAGGTGCTCTCAAAGATTGTAATGGTGCTTTTGCTAAATCAAAAAGTGATGGAACATTTGTGTTGAGTGTAACTGAAGGTACTTATATTTTGTCAGCTTGCGCTCCAGGTATGCCATGTAGTGGAGAAGTAGAAGTGACTGTAAAAGCTGATAGCTCCAATGTTGGTACTGATAGTAATGCTACTGCTGATATCTATGCCAATGGTACTTTGTTGACTGGTGTTGGTCAAATTATAAAAATGTCAAAGAGTAGTCTTACTATTGCTGGTCAAGTACAAGATGAAAATAGTACAGCTATGCAATATGCTTTTGTTCATGCACAACGAGGAACAGGTAGCTCATGTTCTGCTTTCACACCAAATGGTGGTGATACAGGATCGCCTACTGATGCTCAAGGTAATTATACTTTGTATGTTTCTGCAGGTACTTGGCGAGTGGAAGCTTTTGCTGGTACATATGGCCAAGTAAATTGTAGTATTGTGACTGTATCTGATACTAGTCTTACAGGACAAAATATCAAAGCCACAACAGCTGATTACGGAACTATTTCAGGTACTGTGACAAAAAATGGTTCAGCAGTACAAGGTGCCAATGTCAATTGTTTTGGATCTGCTGGTGGTAATCAGACTATGACAGGATCCAATGGTACTTATTCTATAAAAGTAAAATCAGGTAGTGGTTATAGTTGTGACGGTTTCATTCCTGGTGCTGGTCAATTGGGTCGTGTGTCTAATGTAACAGTAACTTCTGGACAAGTAACTACCACTGATTTATCAATGGGTAATCCAGGTGTGATAAGTATCAATCTTGGAAGTACTATTAGCAATGCATTTTGTGACGCACGAAATTCATCTGGTGTTGGTAATGGAACAGGTCAAAATAATAATGGTATTTATACTATAAATATTCCAGCAGGAACTTATACTGTACGTTGCGGAAATCCAGGTATAGGAGAAGTCGGTACTACCTCTACAGTAGTGTCTGCTGGTGTGACAAATAGTATTACTTTTAGCGCTCCAACATTGTATCTAATTACAGGAAGAATTACTGATGGAACTAATAATCTACAAGGTGCTAGTGTTACTTTGACTGACAAAAGTAATGGACGTATCGTCTTCAAACAAAGTGATGCTGCAAGTGGCTCAAATAACAACACTTCTGTATCAGTCCCTGCCGGTACATATTCAGTCACTGCTTCAAAATCAGGCTATGTCGATGGTACAAGCCCTCAGACTTTAGTTGTCACAGCTGCAACATCATTTACCACACGTCCTTTGACTAGGGCAAGTGCTGTAGCTTCTATTACTGTGCAATCAGGTGGAACAAACTATACAGGTAATGCAAAAGTAGTAGCAACTAATTCTGATGGAAAAGTCGTAACTGCTGATGTGGACAAGACTATTACTAATGGAGCAAATGTTTCACTTTCATTTACCAATGGTACTTGGAGTGTAAGTGCTTTTGGTGACAATGGTAAGACTGTGGCTAGTGCAAGTACTATTGTCGTGGCTAGCAATACACCAGATAGTAGTCCTACATTGAATTTGAATACAAGTATTACAGGATTTACTGTAAGTCAACCACAACAACAACCAATGATTCCTTCCAATGGTGGATTGTTCAAAGATCCAAATATTGATAGCAAATTCGAATTGAATATTCCAACAGGTGCTCTATCTACTTCAGATGCTACTGCTGGTACAATTGAAACCAAAAATAATCCTACATTAGCTATTAGTACTCCTGGTAAAGAATTCGTAGGAACTTCAGCTGTAGATATTACCCCAACAAATTCTAGTGGACAAAAAATTAGTGATATTTCTTCTGCAGCTACTATCAAATTATCATTTGATCCTGCAGATATCCCAAGTGGTGTAGCAACATCTTCTTTGAAGTGTGGCGCATGGGACGAAGCTGCTGGAGAATGGGAAATGTTGCCAAGTTCAGTAGATGCTGTCAACAGTACAATCACTTGTCAGACTACTCATTTTTCAACTTTTGGTGTATTAGCTGCAACTAGTGGTGGTACTACTAATGATTCTAATGATGATTCAGACACACCATCATCTGGTTCTGGTGGTGGTAGTCCAACTGTATTTCCTCCTACATTGCCTACCAAATATGTGACTACTCCATCTGTTAAATTGGATGCAGTATATGAAATAAACAAAGCAACTTCTATAAATTTAGGCTCAGCTAGTCATACAGTGACAGTACTAAATGCCAATGCTTCAAGTACTACTGTAGTTATTCAGTCTACGCCAGTAACCACGACTCTTGCTGTGGGTGAATCAAAAAATATTGATACCAATGGAGATTCTATTGATAATATCACTGTTACTTACAATGGTCTTGATAATTCTGGCAAAGCAAAACTTGAAATTATAACTCTTGGTGATGAAAAAGAAACTCAAGGAGCCGTGAGTATCAATGCTGGACAATATGAAACTAATACCACGACTGTTTCTGTATTCTTGAATGTGGCCAATGCTACACAAGTGATGTTCTCAAATGTTTCAAATTTTAGTGGTGGAGTTTATATTCCTTACAAAGCTACTAGTACTTGGACATTGACAACAGGTGATGGAACAAAAACAGTTTATGCTAGATTCAAATCTGTTTCTGGAGGTACTGTGGATGCACTAGACACTATAAAGATGGTTAGTCAAGGTTTTGAACAAGTACCTGTAGTAGTAATACCTACTTCTGTCACTTGTTCTTTGAATATTGGAGAGGCTTATAAGTCTGCTGATTCTCGATCTGTATATTATGTTACAGCTCCATTTGGTGGAGGAGAAACTTGTACCAAACGTGTCTTCAACAAATCTACAGTCTTCTTTACTTATTTTACTTCTTGGAGTGATGTTCATGTTGTAAGTAGTGAAAAACTTACAGGTATTACAAATGATACCTTAGGCTTCATGCCATGGGGACCAAAATTCAATCCTCAATATGGAGCTCTTATAAAATCAGTCAGTGATCCAAAAGTATATTTGTTGATTGACGGCAAAAAACGTTGGATTGATTCAGAAGAAGCTTTTGCTAATCTTGGTTATTCATGGGGTTGGGTAGAAGATGTTCATCAAGATTTACTTGATTCTGTTTCAAATGGAGATGATCTTGCCAAAGACAGTAGTTACCCAAGTGGATTATTGGTCAAATATGCCGGTAACTCAAATGTTTATTTGCTTAATTCTGATAGTGGTAAACTAATTAAGAGACATATCAAAGATATGGCATCGTTCAATACACTCGGCTATAGATGGGATCGTATTGTGACTATACCAAACACTACTACTTTTACAGATGGTGAAGAAGTGTCTAGTAGTCCAGAGACTACAGTGAAACAAACTGGTAAATACACTTTTACACTCAATTTGATTGGTGGTACTTCAAGTGAAGAAGTCAAACAACTTCAACTAAAACTTCAAGGTCTAGGTTATCTATCCAAAGATATTGAAGCTACTGGTTACTATGGTTCTGCAACTACTCAAGCAGTAAAATCATTTCAGACTGCCAAAGGGATTCAAGCTCTTGGCACTGTTGGGCCAAGTACTAGGAGTATGTTGAATAGTTTGTAAAAAGATTTAGTAATAAATAAGACGACTCAAGGTGAGTCGTCTTTTTTTCTAATCAAAATAATTATAAAAGCACTAGAGCATGAAAACATGAAAATATTCCGCCCAAGGCGGATCCGCCTTGGGCGGAAAAAACATATCCACAAAACTTTCACAAAATAAAAAACCATGCTATAATACCCTCACTTAAAATAATAATATCTAAACTATGAAATACTTCAATCCTCCTCGGGACAATCTAAAAGGTAAACAAAAAGATATTATGGATCAATCCAAAAAGA
>Ga0172380_10007254_pt1 | contig 12522 bp, 15 predicted proteins | sample Leawe162metaG_FD_119747 | JGI IMG/M metagenome (GOLD analysis project Ga0172380, IMG submission 119747) | Leachate microbial communities from a municipal landfill in Southern Ontario, Canada - Leachate well 162 metaG | ecosystem: Engineered > Solid waste > Landfill > Unclassified | place...
ACCACCTCACATTTCTCCACCTCCTTTTTGATTCGATCAAAACCAACGGCACGGCGAAACCCTCCAACGCTGAATAGCTTATCTTCACCTTTTTTATGATGAAAATCAAGGACCCGAGGGTCGGTGATGCCACACCTATGACATCCTAGCGCCTGCTTATACTCGTTGATCCATTCAAAATGGCGCTGTATCAGTATTTGTTTGGTCGTGCGGTAACAGTGGCGGCATTTCCTGCGGCGGTAGACTTTTGACGGTGTCGTCAGCGCCACTCCAAAGGCATCTTCCGGATAGAATTTCTGGCAGTATTCGCATCGCTTTAGTGGTTCGGACACAGTGTGTATCGTAGCACCGTTTGGGAGTTAAATCTAAGTCCCAAATTCATATGATTCAAACCAATTGTGGGAGGTAGCGTACATACGCTCTGCCGTCCTTGCGGCGCAGCCATACGAGGCACCCGTCTACCTGCCACTCTCCCTCCCAGTGCTTCTCTAGGACATACCACTCCCCTGTCCTGGCTACCTTACGCAGCTTTGCTTCATGCAGGTTGAGAGACGGGTCGTAGCCGTCTTCGGTAGATTCTTCGCGTGGGAAAGCATCGCAGAGAATGGTCTTAACCTCAACGAAATGCAGGGTGCCACCGGCCTCGGGCCCCTCGGCGATGATATCGAGCTCGCCTGTTTTGCGGGCGTAGTTTGTATCGCGGATGCGCAACCCATGCCGGACTAGGTACGCAGCAGCGACCTTTTCCCCAAGGGCCCCGACCTGCTTGCTGCTGTGTGTTGATAGGTCCACGGCTTTTAATAATACACCGTATTTCCTTTGTATTTTAAAGACGCACGGCTCTGCACACTGTCCTTTATCCCCACAATTCACACCTTTATCCCCTGTTGTCAAAAATGGCCTAGAGAGGGGCTTCCACACCCCTGCACAATTGCCGCACCGACGTTTTTGTGCAAATATATGGAAGTTCGCGGGTATGGTTCAGTGGTAGAACGTCTGGTTGCCAATCAGAAGATGGGAGTCCGATTCTCCCTACCCGCACTTGAGCGAGCGCAACAACAGAAGCCCCACCTGGGGCTTCTGTTGTTGCCGAGCGAAAGTGCGGAGTATGGTAACCCATACCGCACTCGACCTACTCTGGCCTCCTAAAGTAAAAGTCCTTTGCCAGCAGCTTCTTGAGCTTGTCGGCCTTCTTTGGGTTATTCTCGAGCACGAGTCGTATTTTCCCTGGCCGGGCACAAATCTTGAGCAATTCAGGCAGGAAACCCTCTGCTGTCTTGCCCGAGGCATAGAGTGCGTCTATCCGCTCTGCCACCGCTTTAGAGAGCCGAGCAAGGATAATGTAGGACCCAAGCACGGTTACATGGTCTGTACTTCGAATAGAGGTAATCTTTCCTAGATTGATTTGTAGAAATTCGGTCTGATAGGTGCGTTTGAACGTCAGATCAGCTTGGGATTCGCTGCCAATAGTAAAAAAGCCCTGCTGTTCAGGCCCAAAATGTCGATAATATGCTTCTTCACTCTCTTTACGGGCGGGTAAGAGAGCCCAAAAGTCGTGCGGATTATAAAAGAACACTTCTCTTGCTTCGACCGCCCGCTCTAGCGGCCATACGGTGCTCTTCCAAAACGCATCGAGATGATCGAGTGAGGTGAAGGTATAGACTGCCCTCTCGCCACGGGCGATGAGTGGCACAGCGGGCGCGCCTAGCCTGTCGGCAACCCCTTGGACCCATTCGTGGTTGAGCATCACCTTCTTCCCCACCTTCAGTACCACTCCCGCTTTAGTCAGATTGGTGACAGCCTTGTAAACTCCGCGAAGCGAGACGTCTTTCCTTTCCGTATTCAAGTACGCAAGGAGCGATTTGACAGTCTCCCGACCCTCTACGAGCACTTCCACCACTCGTTCCTCTATCTCTTTCGAGCCAGCGTAGAGCATTGCTCATAGGGTAGCTCAATTGTACCAAAAGTGCAAAATAGAAGTAGTATAGCTATATTTCTAGACGCATAAGATGGATTTTATATAGTTTATGAGCGGCCGCATTTGGCCAAGGAGTAAGGAAATGCCACCAAGTGGGTTCAGTAAGAAGGCGATTAAAGGAATTTTGCAGTTTACGGCAGCGTGCTACAGCGATCTCAAAAAGGAAGTTGACTCTGGAAAACACAAGGATTTCAGGGCGGCCATCAAATACGAGCAGAGGCAACTGAAGTCAGCGCTCTCGCAACTCCACATCAATGAACGAGGGAAACTCGTCAAACGAAAAAAGCGTTGAAGCTCTGTTCCCTCAGGAGGCGGCCCACCGGGGTCGCCTCTTCTCTATTGTGGTGTACCATGGAGATATTGTCCCGATGGTGAAATGGATATCACGACTGACTTCGGATCAGTTATTCTGGGTTCGAATCCTGGTCGGGGCACTAGAAGCCAAGAGTGTGCGCTCTCATGATACGATTCCACCATGCACTTCCCTATCCCTAAAGAGGTAGAAGCAGTCTCAACCCACCTCCGTGCGGCCGGTTATGAGGCGTATCTAGTGGGCGGCTGCGTGCGCGACCTCATCGTTGGGCGGGAGCCCAAGGACTGGGACGTCACCACCAATGCTACCCCAGAGCAGATCCAGGCCGTATTCCCTGACTCTTTCTACGAAAACGACTTCGGCACGGTCGGAGTCAAAACGGGTTCAGAGGATGCGAGACTCTCCATCGTCGAAGTGACACCCTACCGTATAGAGTCAGCCTACGCCGACAAGCGGCACCCCGACAAGGTAGAGTTTGGCGCTTCCCTGCTGGAAGATCTGGCCCGCCGCGACTTCACTATCAACGCCATCGCGCTCGATGAGTCTAAAGGACAGTTAATCGACCCGTACGAGGGCCAAAAGGACATAAAGGACAAGATTGTGCGTGCCGTAGGCGCCGCCTCGCTACGCTTCAATGAAGACGCGCTACGCATGCTTAGGGCCGTACGCTTCGTTGCTGAGCTTAATTTCGGCATCGATGGCGATACTGCCAAGGCCATTAGCGAGAATAGCAAGCATTTAAGCCAAGTTTCACGTGAAAGAGTGCGGGACGAGTTGATAAGAATCTTGAATTCTTCTCAGCCGATGAATTCCCTAGTGCTTGCGCACAAGCTGGGCATACTCGAGTTCATATCGGCAGACCTGATAAGAGGCGTTGGTGTTGAGCAGAATCAGGCACATAGCTATGACGTCTTCGAGCACCTTATGCGCACCATGCAGCATGGTGCCGACAAGGGGTACGGCTTCGACGTCGTGCTTGCGGGCCTTTTCCACGACGTTTCTAAGCCTGAGACGAGGCGCTGGGACGAGGCTCGTAAGCAGTGGACCTTCCACGGCCACGAGGTTGTTGGTTCACGTGTAACTAAGGCTGCGCTCGAGGATTTGCGCTTTTCACGCGAAACAATTGATAAAGTGGTTAAGCTAGTGCGCTGGCACATGTTCTTCTCTGACCCAGCGCAGATTACGCTCTCGGCTGTGCGCCGTATGATCCAGAATGTTGGGGAGGAGAACATCTGGGATCTGCTCAATCTGCGCATATGTGACCGCATAGGGACTGGGAGGCCCAAGGAGCAGCCATTCCGCTTCCGTAAGTATAAGGCCATGGTAGAGCAGGCGCTCCGCGACCCGATATCGGTCAAAATGCTCAAAACCGACGGTGCGCACATTATGGAGACGTTCCACGTGAACCCAGGGCCGAACATAGGCTACGTACTCAACGCACTGCTTGAGGAGGTCTTAGACGACTCGAGCGTAAACACTAGCGAATACCTAGATAAACGAACGGCCGAGCTGCTGGCGATGCCAGAAGTAGATCTACGCAAGCTGGGTGAGGCAGGGAAGGCACGTAGGGAAGCCGCGGAAGATGAAGAGATTAAGCACATAATGGAGAAGAACCACGTCTGCTAAACCTGAACTAAGTACTTAGCGGCGAAACCCCCAAGTTACATGTAGAACGTATAGATACAAAAAAGCCACCCGGTGGTTTTAGTCAAAATAGGAGAGGGCGATTTTTGGGGACTAAAACCGAGAATGTTGGGCAGCTTTATGTTTGCGCACGACTGATTGATGAGGGAACGAAAGAGCAGTCAGGGCGCCTTCAAGTGGACATCGTGCCGGTGGGCTTAATCGCGAATCGTCGCGGACGCTGGCAGACGCACAGAAAGCTAGATATAAGCACTAGCCCAGAACGGATGAGAATGATCGCGAAGAACTATCGGCCCTTAGTAAAGATAACTTTATAAAAGACATTGTAAAGGACACCCTGTGTATAACTGTCCTTGATAGTGAGGTGCGGGTTATACTGCACTGGTTACCAATAGTTAAACTCATAGCATATATGGAAGGACATCAAGAGAGAGTTGTGCCGATCGAGAAATTTCATGCGGCACCAGACGCAGATTCGCTGACAAGGCTCGTCGACGAGCTCGGGCCCGATGATACGTTTGACGAGCTATTGAGCCGCTTGGATGAGAATCCCCACGACGCGGAGACTGTTCGCCAGGTAGAGCTCTTGCTCAATCGATTGGAAGTTTGGCAAGCACGGCTAAGAGCAAAGTTGCCACAGAATTAGATTTAGAATTGTCCAGAAGAAAAACCCTCAGAACGTGAGGGTTTTTCTTTATATTTCTATCGAAACGGGGCAGTGGTCACTGCCGAGTATGTCGGCGTGGATCTCGGCTTTCTGAATATGCTTTGCCAATGACTTGGAGGCGAAGATGTAGTCGATGCGCCAGCCCACGTTGCGCTCGCGGGCGTTCGCCCACATGGCCCACCAGCTGTAGTGGCCGGAGCCCTGGGTAAAGAGGCGAAAAGTGTCGACAAAGCCTGCCTCGAGAATGTTGTCGATACCTTCGCGCTCTTCTTTGGTAAAGCCTTTGTTACCCACATTATCTTTGGGCCTTGCGAGGTCTTCCTCAGTATGGGCGACGTTTAGATCGCCGCAGAATATAACCGGCTTCTCCTCCTCGAGCCGCTGCATGTAGGCTAAGAAGGCTGGGTCCCAGTGCTTGTGGCGGAGAGGGAGGCGAGAGAGGTCGTCCTTAGCATTGGGTGTATAGACCGACACGACGTAGAAGTCGTGCATATCAGCGGCGATGATACGCCCCTCCTCGTTTGGGTCGCCATAGCCATCGTCGGCGAGGCCGTACTTCTTGGCTATATCCTCAGGCATGCCAAAAATGACATCGTTGGGCGTTGTTTTGGTAAAGATTGCCGTGCCGCTGTAGCCCTTCTTGTTCTTGGCAGAGCTCCAATACTCCTCGTAGTCAGGGAGATCGAGTGGAGATTGCTCTTGTTCTGCCTTGGTTTCCTGCAAGCAGAGAATGTCTGGCTTGTGCTTCTTGATAAAGGGTTCAAAAAGGCCTTTCTTATGGACCGCGCGTATGCCGTTCACATTCCACGTGATGATCTTCATTATCGGTATTGTATACTGAACGCATGAAATTTATACAAACGGTTCGCAATAGCATTTATAATCCATCTTTTTATCAAACGTTGAGCGAGAGAACGGTAGGGAAGTCTATCCGCTATTTCCTCTTGCTCTCTCTGCCGCTCGCCCTGGTGAGCGCGGTGCCTATGGTGCCCGGCATCTTCGGGTTCTTCTCGGCAGATGCGGTAGATAGCCTAGTGCAGACGTATCCGCAGGACCTCGAGATTAGTATTAAAGACGGCAAGGTGATTACTAACCAACCCGAGCCGTACTACCTGCGCGACACCTTCGACTCGGGCAAGGACAATCTGCTCGTTATTGATACTGAGACACCGTTTGACGGCGGGCAGTTTGCCGGCTACTCCACCCACGTATTGTTGAAACAGGATTACGCAGTGATCGCGGACAACGAGGGCGAGAGGCTGGTCGCGCTCAGCAGTGTCGAGGACTTTACGCTCACGCAAGCGGTGTTGGTGGGCGTTGCAGAGCAGGTGTATCCGTATCTCGGCAGCGTCGCCACTGTGGCCTCCGTTCTCCTCTGGTTTGTGCTGTGGATCGCAGACGCGGCTACCCTTATCTACATCCTCTTTGCTGCACTCCTGGTACTCCTCCTTACCAAGGTGATGAAGCGAGGTCTCTCGTATAAGGAATCGTATAAAACAGCGGTCCACGCCGCAACGCTTCCGATTATTGTCGCGACACTCCTCGACGTGTTTGGCGTGGGTATGCCGTTCCTCACCTACTCGCTCCTGCTTGTGGTTGTGGCATACATCAACCTGCGTGCAACGACGCAAGAGGTCTCGCAGGTGCCCGCAGCGAAGGTGGAGCCACAGGAAGGTGCCGAAAGTGCGCCAGTTGTAGCGCCTGTGCAGTCGGTAACGATAGGGGAGACAGTGGTCGGCCAGTAGCCAGGGAGGACTTCGCATCTCCGGGTAGGTGTGGTATAATGTACAAAGAAGGGAGGTGAGAAAGTGAAGTACGTGGTAGTGACGGAAGATACATACAAGGTCACGGGGCCGTTCAAAAGCGAGCAACTTGTCGGCGATGCTCTCAAGAAAAGGGGCTTCCGCGACCTGGGCCAGGGTCGCTGGATATTCGACAGCAAAGTGTTCCAGGAGGTGCGCTTTGTTCGTGTGCGGCCGGTCCTGTCGCTCAACGAGCCTGAGACGTCCTGAGTCCGCCCGGAAGCCGCTGCGCTTCTGGGCGGCTTTCCGTTACCTGCGACCCTTGCCGTGGAACTTCTTGTGCACTTCGCGCAGGTGCGCGTCGGTATTCTTGTGTAGACGATGAAACTATTGCCTAGACCTGCCACTGTACCTCGTTACAGCCCCTGCAGAAACCTCTATCAACGAATCAAAGTGTGCTGCAAAACTCGCTACGAGGATTGGATTTCTAATGCGCACCACCAGAGCCTCCTCCCCCCATGCTGAGAGCAAGACCTCAGTTTTGGATATGTTGTAAGCGGTCGGGCCGAAGTAGGTAGAGTGGAGATAATGAACAGACTGCTTAGACGCGATGGGAGCGATAGGGATGCTATTGCGAAAAGTTTCATCAAGCAGTATGCGTATGCGACACTTTTTGCGTGCGGCAATCTGATTGATCTCGGCAAGAAAGCGAGCAAGCGTGTGACGCTCAGGCGTGCTTGCTCCGAAGCCGATAATACGGAGCTCCTCACCAGTCTTCATGCGAGCTACATGCTCGTAGAAGGCTCTTTCGAAGCCGTGATGCCCTTCAAAAACGTTGGTTTCGTTACGTTCGGCGACCGTAGGAGTGAGTGCCCGAAGCTGCTCCTCTAATGCAAGCAGTGTGCGAGTTGTCTCGCGGCTCTGAGAGATGAGGGTGTCGACCTTTTCTGGCTTGTAGAACCGTATGTTGTTGCGTACCTCATACGAGATCAGGCCCCTTGCTATGAGCGTTTCTAGGGCAGCGTACAGGCTTGAGCTGCCCACGCCTGCCTTTGTCATGAGGGGTCCGCTTTTTGCCTTGCCGAGACCGACCAAAGCCTCATAGACCTTACGGTCATTACGCCGGAGGCCAAATTGCTTAAGGATAGCGAGGTCGATAGCCATACATATATATTACTCTCCAAAAATAGAGAGTTTGATTAATATCCACAACTGCGGTACGCTAGACCACAGAAAGATGAACTTTGTCAAATAACGGGCGCAAGCCCAACAATCGGGCCTGGGATATCAGGCTAATGAGGTGAGTGTCATGTTGATTGTAATCGTGTTGTTTTTTGGCCTGGTCGCGCTTACCGTTCTTTCCTTCTTGTTGTATGAAAAGGTGAGTCGCATGGAGGTTATGCAGTTCAACGCATCCCTCAAGCGTTGGATGAGAAGGGGGCCCGTCCGGATGACCTACCTGTTGAGCAACAGGACCCTGTACGAGGGGGTTGTGGACGCGGAGGAGAGCACCACCATTAAAGGCTCGTGGTTACTCAGTTTCAAGGATCAGGCGGAAGCTGACTATTACCCACCCCGACCTGTATGTTCGACAGCATGGGTTGTTTTGCGTGACGACGAGCAGCTTGTGCTCGCGCGACGCGAGCTCCACTTCACCGGGAACAGCGAGGAGGTGCAGATGATCATTCTTGGATAGTTCTTTTTGACAAACAGCACAGAGTGGAGCTCTGTGCTGTTCTCTTTATCTGCGACCCTTGCCGTGGAACTTCTTGTGCACTTCGCGCAGGTGCGCGTCGGTAATGTGCGTGTAGATCTGCGTGGTGATGATAGATGCGTGGCCAAGGAGCTGCTGTACCGAGCGTATATCGGCCCCGTTGTTAAGTAGGTCGGTAGCAAAGGAGTGTCTGAGCGTGTGTGGGGTGACCACGCTCGTAATGCCTGCCTTCGTGACGTAGGTCTTGAGGTGGCGCTGAATGTCGCGCGGGGTTATACGGTGAGGCGCCTTAGCTCGACCGTCGACAAAGAGTGCCTCCTCCATGTCTTTGCGGGCTTTTAAATATTCCCTCACGACCTCTTTGGCAGCGGGGGAGAGAAAGACGACTCGCACCTTCTCGCCCTTGCCGCGCACACTCATCTCGTCGCGCGAGAGGTCGATGTCAGAGTTGAGCGCGCAGAGCTCCGAGACACGTAGGCCCGTAGAGAAAAGGAGCTCGAGTATGGCCGCGTCTCGGAGGTAGCGTAGACCCTTGTCCTTATCTTTCTCCGCCTTGTACGCTTCGCGAGGCGCCTGCATAAGGCGCTCGAGCTCGGCCGAGGTTATGAGGTCGAGGTGCCTCTCGGGGAGCTTGGCGAGCTCTATCTTCTCAGGCGAAATGGCCTTAATGTCCCGCTTGAGGAGGAACTTGAGGAAGGCGCGCAGCGCGATCATGTAGTAGTTTTGCGTGCGGCGCTTCATCGAGTCGCTTTTTGTCCCTGGCTGGCGGTTGAGCCAGAGACGAAACTCGCGCACGTTTTGCTCGGTGATGTCCGAGACCTTTTTTACCCCCATCTGGGTAAAGTAGCGGGTGAGGTAGTGGTCGTAATTCTCGATAGTCTTAACCGCGCGCCCCCGCTCTATCTCTATATACTCAAGAAATTGCCGCTTTGCGGCCTCCGCGTCCATATATAAGGAGTATAGCAACCAATATTGTGCGCACTTAGGCTATGGGTAACCGCATTACACACCACTTGCGTAAATAGGCAAGGCGTGGTAAGGTAGCAAGGTCTATGCTTACTACCAAGAAAAAGGCAGCGGTGATTAAAACAACCGCTCGGCACGATACGGACACCGGCTCAGCCGATGTACAAGTCGCGCTCCTTTCTAAACAAATCGACGAGCTCGCGAAGCACTTGAAGAAGAACCCTAAGGACGTGCACTCACGCCGTGGTCTCCTCCAAATGGTCGCCGACCGCCGTTCGCATCTCCGTTACCTCGAGACCAACAATAAGCGCGCCTACACAGCCGTTATTAAGAAGCTTGGTTTGAAGAAATAGCACCCTCTTCTGGGTGGTACTATAGACAGATAGCCTCGGCTATTTTTATTATTTTGTGCTTTTAAATACATATTTATATGGCAGTAATCAAACATCCAGCTCAGCGTGTGGGCGTCTTTATCGACACGCAAAACCTCTATCACAGTGCGAAACACCTCTATAAGGCCCGCGTCAACTTCGGCAATATTCTTGATGAAGCAGTCGGCGGGCGCCAGCTCGTGCGTGCTATCGCGTACGTTATCTCTACCGAGAGTGGCGATGAGAAGAACTTCTTTGAGGCCCTTACCAAGATGGGTATCGAGACCAAGGTTAAGGACCTGCAGATATTTTCTGATGGCGCTAAGAAGGCCGACTGGGACGTGGGCATAGCCGTCGACGCAATCAAGCTCGCGCCTCAGCTCGACACGGTCGTGCTCGTCACGGGCGATGGCGACTTCGTGCCGCTCATACAGTACCTCGAGCAACACGGTATCCAGGTAGAGGTGATCTCCTTCGGCAAGTCTTCTTCGGGCAAGCTCAAAGAAGCGACACAGGCCTTCACTGACATGGCTGACGATCCAAAGCGTTACACTATCGCGTCGCGCGGCTAGGAACCTTAGAAAGGTTCGCCCGAGTGGTGCTTCAGGGATAACAGCTCCGTCTTGCGCGTGCGTACGCTACTATAGGTAGTGCATGGACACCGATATACAGACGCCCACAACCGGCGGTTCGCCCACTGATCCTGCGCAGAAGAAGTACATCCGCACCTTTGCAGGTGATATGGCTGTTGCACAGAAGGGCGGCACACCAGACCTCGTGCCTCTGGCTCCGCCCGTAGATGCTCCGGTGGTGCCGCCGCCCCCACCACCTGCTCCGGAGCCTGTACCGCTCGACGAACAAGCGCGCGAAGAGGCGCGTGCGCGCGTGCGCGCCAAGATAGCCGAGGATGAGCAGCACGACGTGCATCGGCCTACCGAGCGCCCAGCACCGCTCGTCAAAAATGACGAAGGCGATACAGGGGAGGCTCCCTCACCTGTACGTACCTATGCCGACGACTTCTCGGGCAGGGTAAAGGAGCAGAAGGCCTCGGTGGCGACCGTGCTTGCCGCAGAGCAGGACGCCACGGGCCCGAGCGGTGAGTCCGTGCGCGAGTCCTCGGTGTCTACGTGGCTCAGTATTGTGGGAGGGGTGCTGCTCCTCGGTGTCAGTGGCGTAGGTATCTACTACGCCTACACGATATACGTGCGCGACAATACTCCCGTCGTGCTTGCGCCGCAGATAACGGCGCCGATTTTTGTAAACGAGCAAGAGCTCGTGGCCGGAGAGGGTGCGGTACTGCTCGAGGCGATGCAAGCCTCGCTTGCGCGACCTCTCGCCTCAGGTGCGGTGCGCCTCCTCGCCAGCCCGAGTGCAACAACGACACGCAAGAGCCTCTTCGTCGCGCTTTCGCTCGCTGCGCCAAACATTCTCACACGGAATATCCAGGGGTCAGAGAGTATGGTCGGCATCATACACACGGAGGGAGAAGGGAGTGCGTTCTTTCTCCTCTCGGTAGTCTCGTACCGCGACACCTTCGCAGGTCTCTTGCAGTGGGAGCCTAAGATGCAGAGAGACCTCGAACCACTCTTCCCCCCGTATCCGGAGCCAGCCCTTGTGGCGGCGCTCGCTGCTACCAGCACCGTGCCGGCGAGCAAGCCCGTGCCCGCTACTACATCGCCTACAGTGCCCGCATACGTGCCAACTTTTCGTGACGAGGTCATTGCCAACTATGACGTACGCGTACTGCGTGATGCGCAGGGGCGAAGCCTCGTGCTCTATGGCTACTGGAACCAGGAGAACCTGATCATTGCGCGCAATGCCGCGGCCTTTACCGAGATAGTCGGGCGGCTTGCAAATGCCCGCACACAGCCGTAAAGGTCTGCTACCATTGCCTCATGGACACTGCACATATCAAGAGGAGACTCGAGGAAGAGAAGGAGAAGCTAGAAACGGGTATGCAGAGTGTGGGGCGTAAGAGTACTGTGGTGCCGAACGACTGGGAGGCGGCACCAGCTGAAGAGGGTCGCGAGGCCGACCCGGTTGACCAGGCGGAAGTCATTGCAACGCGAGAGAATGATGCAGCAGTGCTCGAAGCGCTGGAGTCGCAGTACGACAGTATTCTTGCTGCGCTCTCGAGAATAGACGCGGGCACCTTTGGTCTCTGCGAAGAGTGTAGCGCCCCTATTGCGGACGCGCGCCTAGAGGCAAACCCCTCGGCAACGACGTGTGCGCTCCATATGCAGTAGGTATGCCGGCGGCCACACGCAAGACCGCCCCGCCTAAAGACGTACCCAAGAAACACGGCTACGCCAAAACGCTCGCGGCACAGCCTGTCGGCTCGGCTGCAGAGATTGTGGTAGTAGAGGCCGACCTGACGCGTGGCCTGCACGCCTTCTCTATCGTTGGCCTCGCTGACAAAGCGGTTGCCGAGGCAAGTGACCGCTTGAGTGCCGCGATACGGCATTCGGGATTCAAGTCTCCCAAGCAACAAAACAAGCGCATCGTGCTCTCGCTCTCGCCCGCCGACCTTAAGAAAGAGGGTGCGCATTACGACCTCTCACTCGCCATTGCCTACCTTATTGCTGCAGAAGAGCTCGAAGCGCTTTCAGAGCCAGTACTTTTCATCGGCGAGCTCGCGCTCGATGGCGGGCTACGCAGTGTGCGTGGCGTCTTGCCGCAGGTGCTTGCGGCAAAAAAGCGTGGAATCAAGACGATGTATGTACCGAGAGGCAATGCACGCGAGGCGTTGATCGCAGAAGGAGTGGCCGTCTATGCGCCGGCGACGCTCATTGAGCTCATTGCGCACCTCAAGGGGGAGAAGCCATTGCCACTTCTGGTGCGCGACTCGCGGCGGGTTGCGCCGCCGCCCGCGATAGACTTAGCCGAGGTGAAAGGGCAGGAGAGTGCTAAGCGTGCGCTTGAGATAGCGGCCGCGGGGCGCCACAATATTGTCTTCTACGGCCCGCCGGGTACCGGCAAGACCATGCTCGCGCGAGCGCTCGCGGGGATACTCCCGCCACTTACCGCAGACGAAATGCTCGAGGTTACGGCGATACACTCGACGGCAGGCCTCTTGAAGGACGGTGAGGCGGTGCATTGGCCACCATTTCGCGCACCGCACCACTCG
>Ga0172380_10007255_pt1 | contig 12521 bp, 13 predicted proteins | sample Leawe162metaG_FD_119747 | JGI IMG/M metagenome (GOLD analysis project Ga0172380, IMG submission 119747) | Leachate microbial communities from a municipal landfill in Southern Ontario, Canada - Leachate well 162 metaG | ecosystem: Engineered > Solid waste > Landfill > Unclassified | place...
AGGTGAAGCGCCGCGGCGACGTGCGCCGCGCCAAGCTCTACTACTTGCGCGACCGTTCCGGCAAGTCGGCGCGCATCAAGGAAAAGCTGACGCGCAGGACACCGAAGTAAGGACCTATCCCCCCCCCTTTCCCACGGAAAGGGGTGACGGTCGTTCGCCGCTGTGCGGCTCCGTGTCTCACGATGCGCCTGGCTCGGGGCGGCCCTTCGCCTGGCGCGGTCTTGCTGAAGCTCAAGAGCTAGTTGGTTCGCCGCTAGGCGGCTCCCTCCGCTGCTAAGCAGCGCGCTTGTCGTGCTCGATCAGCGCGTAGGCGGAGTGGTTGTGGATCGACTCGAAATTCTCCGACTCGATCACGTAGGCGTCGATGCGCGGGTCGGCGTTGAGCACGCCGGCGACGTCGCGCACCATATCCTCGACGAACTTGGGATTGTCGTAGGCGAGTTCGGTGACGTATTTCTCGTCCGGGCGCTTGAGCAGGCCATAGAGCTCGCAGGAGGCCTGGGCCTCGATCATCTGCACCAGTTCCTCGATCCAGATGAAGGTATTGGTGGTGGCGGTGACGGTGACGTGCGAGCGCTGGTTGTGCGCGCCACGATCGGAGATCTTCTTCGAGCAGGGGCAGAGGCTGGTCACCGGCACGACGATCTTCATGGTCTGGCGATAGGCGCCACCGGCCAGGATCTCGCCGACAAAGCTGACCTCGTAGTCCATCAGGCTCTTCACCTTGGAGACGGGTGCCTCCTTGTTGATGAAGTAGGGGAAGCTCACCTCGATATGGCCGGTCTCGGCTTCGAGCCGGACAACGGTCTCGCGCAGCATGTCCTCGAAGCTCTCCACCGAAATCTCGCGCTCACCGCTGTTCAAAATCTCGACGAAGCGCGACATGTGCGTGCCCTTGAAGTTGTGCGGCAGGCTCACATACATGTTGAAGACGGCCACCGTGTATTGCACGCCGGCCCTCTTGTCGAGTACCTTGATCGGGTGACGTATGCTCTTGATGCCGACCTTGTTGATCGGCAACTGTCGCGAATCGGCGCTACCTTGGACGTCTGCGATGGCCATGATGTCCCTGCTGTTCATGATCTGGATTCCTTGGGAAGTATGCTGCCGTTTCGGCGATAGCCTGACATCAGCGCCGGCTTTTCTGCAGCATAGCATACCCGACTAATTTGCTCAAGTTCTTAACACCTTCGTTACGCTGGCGATTATGCCCGGGCCGTCGAGTCCGACCTGCGCCAGCAATTGCGCGCTGTCGCCGTGATCGATGAAGCGGTCGGGCAGGCCCAGGCGCAACAATGGCGTCGCGAGGCCGGACTCTTCCAGGCAACGCGCGACTTCCGCACCCGCACCCCCGATCAGCGCATTTTCCTCGACGCTCACCAGCAGTTCGTGGCTGCCTGCCAATTGGCGGATCAGGTCGGCGTCGATGGGTTTGACAAAACGCATGTTGGCGACGCTGGCGTCCAACTTCTCGGCTGCGCCAAGCGCCGGGGCCAGCATGCTGCCAAAGGCCAGCAGCGCCACCCTCCGTCCGCATCGCCGCAACTCTCCCTTGCCCAGTGGCAGGGTCGCCAGGGACGGTTCCGGGCGCACACCGGGGCCCGCCCCACGCGGATAGCGCACCGCCGCCGGCCCCTGGTGGTGGAAGGCGGTGGACAGCATCGCTCGGCATTCATTCTCGTCGGCGGGCGCCATCACCACCATGTTCGGGATGCAGCTCAGGTAGGACAAATCGAAGGCGCCGTTGTGCGTGGCGCCGTCAGCGCCGACCAGGCCGCCACGATCGATGGCCAGCATCACTGGCAGATTCTGCAGGGCGATGTCGTGGATCAACTGATCGTAGGCGCGCTGCAGGAAGGTGGAGTAGATCGCCACCACCGGCTTCATGCCCTCGCAGGCGAGTCCCGCGGCGAAGGTCAGGGCGTGCTGTTCGGCGATACCGACGTCGTGGAAGCGCCCCGGGTATTCCTCGGCGAAGCGCACCATGCCCGAGCCTTCCCGCATCGCCGGGGTGATGCCGACCAGGCGCATGTCGGCCGCCGCCATGTCGCACAGCCAGTCGCCGAACACCTGGGTGTAGGAGAGCTTGCCGGCTTTTCCCTGCAGGATGCCATCGCAGGTGTCGAACTTGGAGACGCCGTGGTAGAGCACCGGGTCGGCCTCGGCCAGCTTGTAGCCCTGGCCCTTCTTGGTGATGACGTGAAGGAACTGCGGCCCCTTCAGCACCTTGAGGTTCTGCAGGGTCGGGATCAGCGAATTGAGATCGTGGCCGTCGATCGGGCCGATGTAGTTGAACCCGAGTTCCTCGAACAGGGTGCCGGGCGTGAGCATGCCCTTCACGTGTTCCTCGGCGCGCTTGGCGAACTCCAGCACCGAGGGCAACGCTGACAGTACCTTCTCTCCGGCCTTTCTCGCCGCATTGAAGGTGTGCCCCGAGAACAGCCGCGCCAGATATCTGTTGAGCGCTCCCACCGGGGGCGAGATCGACATGTCGTTGTCGTTGAGGATGACCAGCAGATTGGCGTCGACCACGCCGGCGTTGTTCAGGGCCTCGAAGGCCATGCCGGCCGACATCGCGCCATCGCCGATGACAGCCACTACGTGGCGCTGCTCGCCCTTGTCGCGCGCCGCCACCGCCATCCCCAGGGCGGCCGAGATCGAGGTCGAGGAATGGCCGACGCCGAAGGTGTCGTATTCGCTCTCCGAGCGCCGCGGAAAGCCGGCGACGCCATCCTGCATGCGCAGCCTGGCCATGCCGGCGCGACGGCCGGTGAGCACCTTGTGCGCGTAAGTCTGGTGCCCGACATCCCAGACCAGGCGGTCGTGCGGCGTGTCGAAGACATAGTGAAGCGCGATGGTCAGTTCCACCGTGCCGAGATTGGAGGACAGGTGACCACCGGTCTTGGCCACGGACTCGAGCAGAAATTCGCGCAACTCCGCCGCCAACTGCACCAGATCGCCGCGCGGCAGCAGGCGCAGGTCGGAGGGCGAGCCTATGCCATCGAGCACGGGGGTGAGCGAGATGTCCGTCAAAATGAACGCTCGACGATGAAGTCGGTGAGCTGGCCGAGACGGCGCGCCGCCTGACCGAAGGGTTCGAGCGCCGCGTGCGCGGCGTCGCGCAATTCCGCCGCCTTGGCCTTGGCGCGGGACAGGCCGAGCAGGCTCACGTAGGTGGGTTTCTTCTGCGCCGCATCCTTGCCCGCCGTCTTGCCCAGGGTGGCGGTGGAGGCCGCGGCGTCGAGAACATCATCGACCACTTGAAAGAGCAGGCCGGTAATCTTGGCAAAGCGATCGAGCCCGTGCATTTCCGCCGCGGGCAGCGCTTCGCCGCAATGGGCGCCAAGGAGAACGGCGGCGCGGATCAGCGCTCCGGTCTTGTGGATGTGCATGAATTCCAGCTCTTCCATCGTCAGCGCCTGCCCCACCGCGGCCAGATCGATGGCCTGGCCGCCCGCCATGCCGCGCGAACCCGAGGCCCGCGCCAGTTCGGCGAGCATGGCCAGCTGGATGTCGGCGGCCGCAAACTTGTGCTCGGCCAACAACTGGAACGCCAGCGACTGCAGGGCGTCTCCGACCAGCAGGGCTGTCGCCTCATCGAATTCCACATGGCAGGTTGGCTTGCCGCGGCGCAGGACATCGTCGTCCATGCAGGGCAGGTCGTCATGTACCAGCGAATAGACGTGTATCAATTCGATGGCGGCGGCAGCGATGTCGAGGCGGCCCGGGTCGGCCCCACAGATGTCGCCGCTGGCGTGGCAAAGCAGCGGCCGCACGCGCTTGCCGGCACCGAGGGCCGCATAGCGCATCGCCTGGTGCAGGCGCTGCGGCGCGATGTTGGCGGCTGGCAACAGGCGATCGAGCGTGCTTTCGCAGCGGCTCTGTATCGCGCTCATCCAGGCGGGAAAATCCATGAGCGCTATTCCCCTTCGCCGGCCTGTCCTGCGTCCAGTACCTGCAGTTTCTGTTCCGCGACGGCCAAGGCATCCTGGCAGTGCTTGAGCAGGGCTGTGCCGCGCTCGAAAGCCAGCAGGGATTGTTCGAGCGGGAGCTTGCCCGCCTCCATCTCGCGAACGATCGACTCGAGTTCGGCCAAGGCCGCTTCAAAGGAAACGGGAGCGGGATGCTGTTTGCTCATAGGTTGAAGAAACGCTTAGCTAGCGGCAAAGTCAGGGGTCAAAGCACATGCCTCTAGATTATACTTGCAGGGTTTCCTGTTTCCGGCATTTTCTTCCAACTCGGGGCCTATGAGCGACATTAGCAAAGCCGCGGTGCGCTTGGCGCCAGCCGTTTCGCAGTTTCCGCTGCCCTGGTATTTCGACGAGCAACAGTTCGAACTGGAAAAACGCCTGCTTTTTGCCAGTGGCCCCGGTTACGTCGGCCACGAATTGATGGTGCCGGCGCTGAACGATTACCGCAGCCTCGAATGGCTGGACCACGCCAAGCTGTTGGTGCGCGGGGGAGACGGCGTAGCCTGCCTTTCCAACGTCTGTCGCCATCGTCAGGCGATCATGCTGCAGGGGTCGGGCAAGCTGAGGAACATCGTCTGCCCCGTCCACCGCTGGAGCTACGACAGCGGCGGCAAGCTGCTCGGCGCGCCGCACTTCCCGGCCAACCCCGGCCTGGATCTCGACCGGCAGCAGTTGGAAAACTGGAACGGCCTGCTCTTCGCGGGACCGCGCAGCGCCCGGAAGGATCTGGCCGGCATGCGTGTCGGGGCCGAATTCGATTTCTCCGGCTACCAGCTCGATCGCGTCGAACTGCACGCCTGCAACTACAACTGGAAGACCTTCATCGAAGTCTATCTCGAGGACTACCACGTCGTGCCCTACCACCCGGGTCTGGGTCAGTTCGTCACCTGCGACGATCTCAACTGGCAGTTCGGCGAGTGGTACTCCGTGCAGCGCGTCGGCATCACCTCGCTGGCCAAGTCGGGATCGGCCGCCTACAAGCGCTGGCAGGAGGCCGTGCGCGATCACTACCAGGGCGGCCAGCCGAAGCAGGGAGCAATCTGGCTCACCTATTTCCCCAACGTCATGGTCGAGTGGTATCCGCAGGTGCTGGTGGTGTCGACGCTGATTCCGCAGGCGGTCAACCAGACGCTCAACGTCGTCGAGTTCTACTACCCCGAGGAGATCGCGAAACAAGGGCGCGAGTTGATCGAATCCCAACAGGCGGCCTACATGGAAACGGCGATCGAGGACGACGACATCGGCGAGCGCATGGACCGCGGTCGCCACGCCTTGCTGCAGCAGGGCAAGAGCGAGGTGGGGCCCTATCAGTCGCCCTTGGAAGACGGCATGCGGCACTTCCACGAATTCTATCGGCGCATCGTCGGGCCCCACCTGCACGGTTAGCGCAACTCCGATGTCAGCGCTCTGGATGATCGCGGCGAGCCTGCTGTTCGCCGGCATGGCGGTATGCGTCAAGCTCGGCGCCGCCAAGTTCTCCGCCGGCGAGCTGGTGTTCTATCGCGGCGTCATCGCCTGCCTGTTCCTGTACGCCTACATTCGCGGCTCCGGCCGTTCGATCGCCACGCCGCACTGGCGCGCCCATTTGAATCGCGGCGCCGTCGGATTCTTTTCGCTGGCGATGTACTACTACGCCATCAGCCTGATTCCCCTGGCCACCGCGGTGACGCTCAGCTACACGTCCCCGCTGTTTCTCGCCCTGCTGCTGGCCTTCTGGCTGCGCGAGCCGGTGCGACCGTCGATGTTCCTCACCATCGGCGCCGGCTTCGCCGGCGTAGCCTTGCTGTTGCAGCCCTCGCTCGATTCCGGGCAGATGCTGGGCACTCTCTTCGCCTTGGGCACCGGCATGGTCTCCAGCGTTGTCTTTCTCAACGTCCGTCGCCTGGGCGAACTCGGTGAACCCGAATGGCGCACGGTCTTCTACTTCTCGCTGACCTTGGCGCTCGGAGGCCTGCCGTGGATGCTGGCGAGCCTTCCCCTCCACCGCATAGACGCCGAGGGCGCCTGGCTGCTCGCCGGCGTTTGCGCTCTTGGCTCCCTGGCCCAGCTGTGCATGACGCGCGCCTACAAGCACGGCAGGACGGTGGTCACTGCCAGCCTCAGCTACAGCACGGTAATCTTCTCCAGCATCTTCGGCATCTGGATCTGGGGCGAGCACCTGCCATTGATCGCCTGGCTCGGCATCGCCCTGATCGTTGCCAGCGGCGCCTTGACCAGCGCGCTGGCGCGCGCCGCCCCGGTGGAGCAAGATTGACGTATATTCCCCTTACGGAGGACTCATGATCACTACAGACCGCCAGGGCAAGCTGCTCCTGGTCAGCGTTTTCGGCGAATTTACGCTCGCCGACTTTCAGGAATTCGAAGCCCTGGAGATCGACACCGCGCGTGACAGCGACCGCTTGCGGCTGCTCTTCGACCTGCGCCAGATGGCCAACTTCACGCTCGATCTGGCCTGGGAGGAAATCAAATTCTCGCGTCGCCATCCGCATGACTTCGAGCGCATCGCCGTGCTCACCGACAGCCAATGGGTGACCTGGAGCGCCTGGCTGTCGCAGAATTTCGTCGATGCCGATCTGCGCGTTTTTGCCGATGAAGCTGAAGCGCGCACCTGGATAGAAGAAGGCGTGTGAGCGAGACGCTGGTCAGCGTGGCCGAACTCGCTGCGCACCTCGGCGACAGCAGTTGGCGCGTTTTCGATTGCCGCCACGACCTCGCCAACGTCGAGTACGGGACCCAGGCTTACGCCCGCGGCCACATTCCCGGCGCCCTCTTCCTGCACATCGACCGCGATCTGTCCGGTGCCAAAACGGGAAGGAACGGCCGCCATCCCCTGCCTGACGCCGGCGGCTTTGCGGCCACCCTGTCGCGCTGCGGCGTTGACGCGAACATCCAGGTCGTCGCCTACGACAACGAGGGTGGCATCTTCGCCTCGCGCCTCTGGTGGATGCTGCGCTGGCTGGGCCACAAGCGCGTGGCCTTGTTGGACGGCGGCCTCGCCGCCTGGAAGCGGGCCAGGCTCCCGCTGCAGCTCGAGGTACCCGCAGTGCAGCCGTCAGAGTTCCGCGCGACGCTCGCGGACCCGCCCATCGATGTGCAAGAGGTTTTGGCCAATCTCCAGACGAAGCGCATGCAACTAATCGATGCGCGCGCGCCCGAGCGCTATCGTGGTGAGAGCGAGGCCCTGGACCCGGTGGCCGGCCACATCCCGGGGGCGCTGAATCGCTTCTACGCCGACAACCTCGACGACGACGAAGCCTATTTCAAACCGGCCAGCCAACTCGCCGCCGATTTCGCCACCCTCCTCTCGGGCCGCGACCCACACAGCGTCGTGCATGTTTGCGGCTCGGGCGTCAGCGCCTGCCACAATCTGCTGGCCATGGAGATCGCCGGCCTCTCCGGCTCGCGGCTCTACCCAGGCTCCTGGAGCGAATGGTGCGCCGACCCGGGGCGGCCAGTCGCCGTGGGCGACCGCTAGCTCGAAGCGCACCACTTCCTGACGAGGGGCGGCTGCGCACAACCGCCCCGCTGCGGAGGCGAACGGCCGCACTGCGCAAAATCCCAGCGCAGCCCCCGCCGCTCATTCCGATTAACTGACCGCCGGTCGGCTGGGGCGTCGCGCCCTATGCGTTTTGGGTACCATGCCATTGGGATAGGTGAGGTGCATATGGACGCGCGCGGATTCACGCTGATAGAACTGATGATCACGGTCGCCATAGTGGGCATACTCGGGGCGATCGCCTACCCGTCCTACCAAAGCTATGTCATCCGCGGCAACCGGTCGCAGGGGCAGCAATTCCTCATGGACCTCGCGCAGCGCCAGGAGCGCTACCGCATCGACCAGGGACAGTACGCGCCCAAACTGAGCGATCTACGCGTCGGCCCGCCGGCGACGGTGAGCAATTACTACGACACACCCGACGATTTTTTCTACATCGCCCCCACCGGCATGCCCTTCTTCGCCGCCCAACTGGCACCCAAGCCGGGCATGGCGCAGGCAAATGACGGCCGCCTCTTCGTCAACAGCCGTGGCGAGACTTGGCGCGACGCCAGCAGCGCTTGCGATCTTGCCACCTGCTCGTCGAGCGACGCCACAGCGATCGCCTGGCACTGAGCCATGGATACCCGGCGCATGGCTGGCTTCACGCTGATCGAGATGATGGTCACCATCACCGTCGCGGCCATCCTGATGAGCATCGCGGCACCGGCGATGCAGGACATGATCGCCAGCCACAAGGTGCGCGCGGCGGCTTCGGAACTGATGATCGACATGAGCTACGCCCGCTCCGATGCCGTCAGCAATCACCGCCAGGTCGCCATCATGCGCCTCGAGCAGGCCAACGATGCCTGGGCGAAGGGCTGGCGGGTGGTGGCCTGCATGCAGACTGCAGCCTGCTCCGCCTGCACGGATCCCAGCGATGCCGCTGACGATCCAGCCTGCCTCGAAGAACCGATACGTCGCTCTCCCCTGGGCGGCCGCATCAAGATGTGCACCCGCATGAACAACAATCCGGTGGACACGCCGACGCTGATCTTCAATCCCGACGGCAGGGTCATGGATACCGCTGCCGGAGCCAACCTCCACATCAACGCCTTCATGGTCAGCGACGACATGGGCGATGCGATCGCCAGCAACGACAAGATGCGAGCCCTGGATTTCGGCCCCACAGGCCGCGTCAGCCTGCACGAGGTGAGCAGCGCCGGAGGCTCGGCATGTCCATGAACGCCAGCCGCGGCCTCACCCTGGTCGAGGTTCTGGTGACCCTGGTCATCCTGATGCTGGGGCTGCTCGGACTCTCCGGCCTGATCATCAAGGCGAGCAAGCTCAATTACGACTCCTACCAGCGCCAGCAGGCGCTCGCCGTCGCCAGCGACATGGCCGAGCGCATGTACGCGAATCAGTCGCCTACCCAGGCCATCGCCAGCAATCTCGCCACCGCCCGCATTTACGCCCTATCCGCGCCGCTGGCCTCCCCGCTGGGCGACCCCGCCATGGCGCTGATGTGGAGCGGGCTAGCGAACGGGTCGGTGACCGACTGCGCCAGGGTAGCCAACTGCGCACCAGCGCAGATCGCCAGCTACGACCTTGCGCTGTGGGAGGGCCAGCTGCTGGGCGCCGGCAAGCGCAGTACCGCCAGCGCGGGCAACGCCGGCCTCGGCGGCATCAGCAGCGCGCGCGGCTGCGTCGAGGGGCCGGTTGTCTGGCTATCGAACACCGTCGCGGCGCCCGCCAACACCTTCCGCATCACCGTCGCCTGGCAGGGCGACCAGCCGGTGCCAGTCAGCGGCCGGGACGAAGATCTGCGCAACGTCGCCTTTTGCGGCAAAGGGCTGTACATGACGCGCGAACACGCGCCTGACAACGCCGATGAGTACCGCCGCCTGGTCGTCCTCTACCAAGTGATAAGCTAGATGCGTTCCGATCCCGATCCAAGCCAGCAGACGCGCCAGGCCGGAATGACCCTGGTCGAGCTGATGGTGGCGCTCACCATCAGCCTGCTGTTGATGCTCGGCCTGACCACACTCTTCGCCAGCACCTCGCTCAGTTTCCGTGTCAATGACGAATTCGCGCGCCTGCAGGAGAACGGAACGGCAGCGCTGCGCTACCTGGTCGGCGACATCCGCAACGCCGGCTTCTACGGCATCGGCACCTCGACGCTCAGCGTTAGCCAAAACAGCGTCAGCGGCATCGCCATCGCCAACGACTGCGGTGCCCCCGCCGGCGGCATCGCCTGGGCGCTGAACCTCAGCGTTCCCCTCAACGTCACCCAGGATCTGACGCCGGCGAATGTCAACGCGGCGTTTCCCTGCATCGCCAGCGAGAATTTCTACCCCAACAGCCCGGTCATCGTCGTCCGCGGCGCCATCGGCACGGCTATCAGCGCACCGCCCGGCGGCACCATCGACGCCGCACTGAGGGCGCAGCCCAATTACCGGGACACCCTCTACGTCCAAGGTTCGACCCAGGACCCCAATACCGTACTCTTTTTCGGCAGCGCTTATGCCGCCCTTAGCGCGGCCGGCGGCAACCGCGTGTTGAAGAACGGCACGCAGGCGCCAGCCTTCGAGTACCAGACCCACGTCTACTACATCCGCCCCTGTAGCCGGCCCAGCGGCGGCACTCCGGCCCAGCCACTCTGTCGCGCCAGCGACGATAATGGGGCGCCCATCCCGACCCTGGTACGCCAGGAACTGGCTGGGACGGCGGCCGCGTCCACGATGCAGGAAGTGGCCATGGTCGAGGGCTTAGAGGCGCTGGGCCTGAGCTATGGGGTGGACAGCGACGGCGACGGTATCCCCGACCAATACACCGGCGCGACACCCGCCGACCTGGGGCGGGTTACGGCCCTGCGCATCAGCGTGCGCGTGCGCAGCACCGCGCCGGTCAGCGGCCCAGGTGACAGCGGCAAGAGCTACGACCTGGGCGACGGCAAGCCTGCCTTCAGTTGCGCAGGCAGCGACTGCCGCTACTTGCGCCAGGTCTATGCGCAATCGGCTCAGTTGCGCAACTGCGTGCTGCGCCGCCAGGGAGGGGCGGCATCGTGCTGAGCCGGTGCAATCGTGCTCCCCGCCAGCGCGGCGTCGCTTTGGTCGTCGGCCTGGTGATGCTGACGGTGCTCACCCTGTTGGTCGTCACCGCCATCAAGGTCGGCATCCTGGAGCTGAAGATAGGCGGAGTCAGCTATGGCGCTGCGCAGAACTTCGCCAACATCGACCTGGCACTGGCCCAGGACTTGAACGTCAACGGCCCCAACTTCCACTCAGGCTGCCTGAACGCGGACAGGAGCAATCCGCTAACGCTCGCGCAGAGCTGCATCTACCCAGGCGGAACGCCGCCCGGCGTCACTGTCAGCGGCAACCCTGGGAACTACGTCACCACCTACGAACTCTACGCCGGGAAGGTCGACGTCCAGGCCCAGGAGGTCTCCTGCATCACCGATGCCGCACGCGGCAGGGGCAACAACCTCAGCGATTCCAGTGGAAAGACGGCGCCGGACCTGTACGTGGAGGACATGACCGCGCGAGCGCAGGGAAACATTTCCGGCCAGACGATAGTACGCCAGGGCGGCAGGCGGCTGCTCGCTCCCTGTGCCTGCGGCAACTGCTGAGCACCAGCCTTCGATCGGAGTCGTCATGACGCACACCACCACTCTGCAACGCCTGCTCGCCTGGCTGCTGATCGCGGTCCTGGCCAACCCGTCCTGGTCGACTTGGGCGCGCGACACGGACATCTACAAGGGCTCGTTCACCACTGCCTCAGCAGCCGAGCCGAACATCCTCCTGGTCATCGACACCTCGGACTCGATGAACCTGCCCCTGGCCTGGAAGGAGGTTCCCGGCGCCTACGATTCCCACGTCGAATACCTGTGGAACGACCTGAATGTCATCAGCAGCTTCGAGGTCAGGACCGCCAGCACCATCAGCATCTCCACGGGCAACACCGACAGCCAGATCTCCGGCATGTACATCATCCCGCAGGCCACAGACCCGTTCTACAACAACACCTTTGCCATTTCGAGTATGTTCGGCTTCAACGGCATCAATGTCGGCGACAACATCTCGCTGAGCGGCATGCCCATCGCTGCGCTCAACGGCAGCTTCAGAGTCACTGGATCCAACCGCACTATGCTCACGATGGCGATTCCGCCGGGCGTAGACTACCTGACGCCTGGTTATACCAAACGTTACACTCAGTCCGGCTGGGATTACACCGTTTGGACGAACACGGGAAGCATGACCATCAGTGGCGGGATCGGCGGGGCGCCGCCGCCGGACGCCAGCACGGTCTGGGGCTACTGGGACGGAACCACGACCGCTGCCCGCAGGCAACTGTGGCAGAATGCCCTGGCCTATGCCCAGGGGACCGAACCGAACGACGACGGGCCGCGCTACCTGTTCCGCAACTACGGCGAGCGTAACGCCCTCTACTGGCTGCCGGCGGGAACCCCGGAAAACGACAAACGCCTCTACAGCAACGGCTACAACCGTTTCTACGGCGCCGATGCGCTGACCACCTACGGCGGCCGGGTGGACGGCAACAGTCACCTCAAGCGCGGTGGCATAGACTTCGGCGTGGTCCCGGCCAAGCTCTACGGCACCAACAACCAGTGCCAGGATTCCCTCGCCTCCCTCACCCCGTCGACGGTGTTCGCCCCCAGCACCTACTCGCAGAACAGCGGCACCTACAAGGGACAAAGCTGGCAGCGCTACGAGCGCTACCTCAACCTCGACGCCAGCCGGACCGCCTCCTACCCCGGCAGCAGCAGCGCAAACGCCGGCTATTACCAAGGCTACCTCGACACCAATCGCGACAGCAACACCGCGGTGCCCACACTTGGTGGCGCACTGCCCGTGGTCGTAAGCCAGGCCGGATCCTACGCCGGATGGGCCAACCTCAAGCCCGACTGGGGCGGCTTCCATCTTGCCGATCGCATCATCGATGCCTGGGCGACCTGGGGTGCGCTCAAATCGGTGCTCGGGGTGTATGGCGTGGATACGTCCGGCCTCGGCACTGCCAATGACGTCGTCACCGCGGCCAACAAGAACCTGAAG
>Ga0172380_10007256_pt1 | contig 12520 bp, 7 predicted proteins | sample Leawe162metaG_FD_119747 | JGI IMG/M metagenome (GOLD analysis project Ga0172380, IMG submission 119747) | Leachate microbial communities from a municipal landfill in Southern Ontario, Canada - Leachate well 162 metaG | ecosystem: Engineered > Solid waste > Landfill > Unclassified | place...
CCCATGCCGAGGGTAATCAAATCCTTCAACGTTGTCGGTAGTGTCTCCATAGTGCCTCCTTACGCATTGTGACTGATGCCATAGAACAGAGCCTTACTCTGATAGTATAACAACTCGATCATGCGATCCGATAGAGCCTGGCCACAGATAAAGGCCAAACTGAGCGAGCCGGAGAAGTACCGACTACTCAACGCATCGTTCCCGATATAGAACGCTGCTGTACTGGCGTGTATTGCTGCTGGAATACTGGTGACATTAGTCGTCTTAGTGGCATTGAACCACACCGCCACTTCCGTGCTGGGAGTATACCGTCCGCAGACGAAGGTCCATACGTCTATCGGTAGTAGATCGGGGTCAGCGCTAACCACGCTAAATGAATCGGCTCCACTGGCGCTGACTTCAAACTTCACCGTACCATCGTTCACCACCGACACTAGGTAGCCCTGCTGGCTAGTGCCCCAGCGGCCTATGATCGCCTGTGCGGTGGTGAAGACCCCCGTCCTGATCCACGCTCCCAGAGTCAGCCCGCCGGTGATGCTGTAATTAGTGGTCGATTGGGTATCTACCGTCAGATACTGGCTCGTCCCGTTTAAGGTGACACACGGAGCCAAACTCAAGTATGAAAAGGTAGGTGCGCCGATCTTAGTATAACTGAAGTCAATCATAGTTCCATATCCAATTCTTTCGTGTCGGACCAATCGTCATGATCTGCTCCTAAAGCCAATAACCATGAATTTTGAGCGCTACATAGTCCAACTCACTGCCACAGGCCCACGAGAAGTCCCCGTTGGCATCACATGGCACTATCCCCATGCCAGAATTATAATTGTTAGCAACTATTGTCCAGACTTGTAGTGGTCCGGCTAAAGACCACACTTGCGTCGTCTCGTCTTTTACCGTCATGCTCACCAGCGCGGCTTTGATCCCGGCTGGCACGCCGAACACTGCGCTCAGATCAATCGTGCCGTTATCATCCGTGGTCTTGGCGTCGCCGTCCCAACTCGTGGATGTCAGAGCAGTGGTCAATGGTACAAACTTCGCGACCGCTGGAGTGCTATTACTCATAGGCCAGAAGCCGATAACGTTCGGCAGTAATTCATACATACTGACCACATTGGCCCAGGCGAAGTTATCTTCATCCCGGACCTGCAAACTGGCCCCCAGACCGTTACCTAACCCACCCTGCGTTATCAGGCCCATTTAGTCTCCAATGCTCATAATACCCAGCTTATACAACGCCTGCTGCAAAGGGCTCAAGCGCCCGGCATTCAACGTCAAGCCCTCATCGGCGCTATAGCGGACTTCCTCAATGAACATGGCTCGTGGATCGCTATTCAGATCGGCAATCTCCGAGGCTCCCACTAGGAAGTCATTAAAGCGGACCCACTTGCCGGGCAGCACGTTCCAATCGTTGATCGCCTCACCCATGACCGAAGTGAATTGATGCTTGTTATCCAGGGTGCGATAGTGGTACTCAAATGTGGTCGGGGCAGCCAGATAATACGGTGTCCTATCGGCGTAGACCCCGAAGAGATAACGGTTGTTACTACTGTCTCCGTAGGCCAGTAAGTCCTTAATGACCGTCCAGGCCGTCTTGGTGTCCTTCTCCAGCATGTAGACTTCATAGGTGTTTTCCGTCACGTGGGGGTAATCCACCACCCGCACATCGTCGAAGTAGTTATACGGCTGGGTCCCAATATTAGATGGCCCGTACAGGAAGAAATCCACCAGACTGACGCCCGCCGGAGTGTAGAACGAGGAGGCACACTTCATCCATTCGGCGTCGGCATGACCGAAGATACTACCCCAACGCAGGGCCGAGCTACCGTGCCGTTTGGCCGAGTAGGCGGTGCCACTACTGGAGCCCTTGTGCCACACGGACATGGCATACGACTTCTCTGGGGTCAGGGTGAGTTCCTGATACATGTACGTATCGCGGTTGGCCGCCTCCAACGCCGTTGTCAACTTGGCACTATAGGGATTATCGGCATCCGGTGAGTTAGGCCGCCCGATGGCCACTTGGGCAATACTACCCACCCCAGCGTGCTCGGTCCAATTGGCGAATACATCTGGCGTGCCCGCTCCGGCAGTCTGGAAACCGTTATTGGCCAGCAATTGCTGACAGGTCAGAATCTCATTGCGCTCGACCGTCATGGCCAGCTTCAACTTCTGGGTGATCCCAATACGCACGGCCAACTCATCAGCGCTACCACCATTGGGCACTTCGTAGTAGGTCTTGTCCAGATAATGCACGTAGCCCAGACAATCGATGATGATATTGGCCTCGTGATTGCTGGTGCCCACATCTTGCTTGATCTCCGGGCGACAATGCTCGTGTAGGTACTGATCCCGGATTTGGGTTGCCTCCGCCGCAGTGATATTAGAGGCCGACAAGACCTTCTGGAAGAAGCCATACTTGGCGATAGAGGCGGCATCGTACTTCCAACTCGTCTGGACGGTGCCGCCGGAGGAATAATTCACACTGACGATATTAGCCACGTCACTCAACGGGCCACACACGACACTAATTGGCCCATAGGTGATCGTCACCTTATCAACGAATCCTTCCCAGACCACTTGTAGAGCGTCGTCTTTGACCACCACGTGGCGACCTAAACCATCCGTCAGCCAATCTTCCATCTGGTCCAGGCGGTGCCGCAGGGTGAAGCTGGCATCCCAATAGCCACCGATGGCCTTAACGGAGTGACGATAGGCGTTGAACTCGTCGGTATAGGTCCGTAGGTACTTGCCTCCCTGTAAGAGAGGTTGAGCAACGACGATACTTAGCATTAGGGCACCCATTCGCTTGCGCCGATGTCCGGGTTAGCATCACGGGCAACTTGGAAATAATCCTCTGTGGTCTGACTGATCGCTATCGCGTGGCTAATCCCCGGCGAACTAGCCGTCAAGTGATAATATGGGGCGGTGTAAACACTACCCGCCGCTGAGAAGAACGGATCGCCGACCACATCGCCAGTCCCTGAGGCATAGGCGGGCGCGGACTTGGACCAGTTGTTATAGGAATAAGTGACGTGAGTTTGATCGCCGGCACTCACCATCGCAATGTCGTCTGTTGCCATCGCGATGTTGTTGGTGACCGTGATCGCCTGTAGGTTACTGTTAAACACCATTTCGGCTAGGTAGGTACTGGAGACCACTGTGTTGTAGGCGATCAGGGTGTCTATCACGTTGCTGCCGACGTAGATGTTCCGGTTGCAACCATAGACGATGTTGTTGAGGATTTGCAGTCGAGCCAGCGCGGGCGTGTAGCCCTCGTTGCCGACCAGAATGCCGACATTGGACCCACCCGCACCGTAGTGGTAGTTCCATTCGTCCGGCTCGTCCCCGTGCATGTAGCCGCCGGGGGTGTTGTAAGCGAGGTTGCGCTGTAATACGGCATCTACGCTGTCGCTCAGGTAGTAATTCGTTGAGTAGTTGTCGTAGCTAACATTGTCCTCGATAGTAGTGTAGTTGCTCTCGAAGGTGGAGATGCCCTCGCCCCAATTCTCGTACGCCGTGCAATGTCGGATGGTGCCGTGATTGACGGGCGTACCGTGACTGACTCTACACAGCGTAATGCCAGTGCCCCACCCACCCTCGTTTGCCAAGGCACCCTGATAGTTGTCCATTGAGTTTCTGTACGCCGTAGAATACTCGATGGTACTGTAGTCGCCGAACGCTAACAACCCAGCGTGAGTATTACTGTAGGCGGTCAAATAACTTAACGTACAGTGCTGACCATAGACGCCGGTCGCCCAGAAAGCCGAGTTGGTAATCTGCAAGCCGCGGACGGTCACGTAGTCGCCGTTGACTGTAATCAAGCCGGTGTAGCTCTCCGGCAACGTCCCCCCACCGTCGATGACTACTGTCTCACCAGGGTAGTTACGCAGAGTAATTGGGGCTTCAGCAGTACCGTCAGCATCGATGGTCACCGCTTCGGTATATGTGCCAGAGCGCACGAAAATGGTTTGTCCAGCAGCCACGACCGAGGCCGCCTTGCTGATTGTCAGATAAGGCGTAGTGATACTACCGTCGCCAGTGCTGTCGTTACCATCCGTGGCGACGTAGATACCAGTTAGAGTTACATACTCCGGTAAGGTCAGGCCGGTTACGACCAGCTTAGGTCGTTTGGCTTCTATGGCGTCGGAAGGCATGAAGTATTTACGGCTGCTGGCCGTGTTCTCACTGGTATTGATGAGCCACAGGCCATAATTTGCAACCGTAGTGGAGACCCACTGTTGCATCAAGCTCTTGATGTCCCAATCGAAATAGACACCCGTGCCGGTGATAGTGGTCGAGGCTTCCGGCGTAGCGACGTAATCCGTGCCGGCGAGGCCGCCCGCTGCCCCCCAGGCGACCGAGCCGTTGTAGTTGCGGTAGGCATACACGCTGGCATTCTCGCCGCCTGCTGGCGTATTGCCGTCCTGGGCGCCCTCATGCCACTGCGTCAGCGCGCGATGAGCGCCGATAGCGTAATCATTGGTGTCGCCCTCCGAGTCGCAGTACAGCGACAGGACGGCGGTGCTGATGACGGTGGTCACCGGCAACGATGATGTATCGTACCACGGCAGGATCAGGCCGCGGCGGGGGGCATCCGCCCCAGAGCCACCAACCTGCATCTCGCCGGTCGTGCCGTAGTTATTGGTGTCGTACGGCTGGGCTAGCCAGGTGTCGATACCTGACGCCGCATCCGGTTGCCACGTTTTACTGAACGCCACCAACTCTGCCGTCGGAGTAACGACTGCGGTGGCCGTGGCCGTAGGTGTCGTAGTGATAGTGGCCGTAGCGAGTGGCCCGCCCTGGGTACCGGACGTACCAGACGTGCCCGATGTCCCCGACTGGCTATATACCACTACTGTTATCAACAATAATAGAGTAATAACCAATAACAAAAGTAGGAAGTATTTAGCCTTCATCTGCCTACCTCGCTTCGTGACGGCAACTCAACACACCCTGCACGGTCGCTCCACCAGTGGTCAACGTAACGACCAGCGCTTTATTGGCGACTGCGGAGACGATGGGCGGATCGAAGTGTAGCTGGCCGACACCCGCTACGGTCACCGGCAGTGGCCCAAAGACAGTCGCCCCGTCGTCAGTAACAATAATGGTCCCCACCACGGTCAAAGTAGAATCATAGCCGAAGAAGATGTCATAGAGATAATGCTTGACGCCTACTCCTGCGGCACTATAAGTCACGACCGCATTGGTATTATCAGCTGGGGCATGACAGTCACCGGCAATACTGGGTAGGGCCTGTTCTTTGGTCAGACCAGAGGGACCAATGGCCTGCACCGGCAAGACCGTGGTCGCTACCGTGCGGGCGGTATTAGCGGCAGTCAGGTCGGTAATATTAATCGTGCCGCTATCAACGATATTGTGTAGGACATCAGGACTACCATCGGTCCCAGCGCCGGTACCCTTACGACTTCTAGTATTGCCCGCGGAATCGAGATAAGTTGGATGGGCCATGTTATTCTCCTAATCCCAAGTTAATAGCGCGTGTGAGCTATTATCATTGTCATTGAATTTCCAACTCCAGCCAGCATCTACCGTTACTGGAGACGTGATAGGTGTACCCGCCGAAATAATTGTTGGGGAGGCCGTCGGCAATAAGCCGGTCCCAATGGAACTGAAGTAGCGTTCATTCTTATACCATTGCAACTTAAAGGCGACATATGGCTCTGAGCGCCAATCCAAAGTAGCAGGCGAAACGGCATAAGTGCGAGCACTCAATAGCCACAGACGTTGATGGACGTTCGGAGTTAAGGTCAAAGGACCATTGTTGACGGTCTGCCATACCGCAGAGACTAGACCGTCTTTACTACCGGACTTCACCTTAGCGGTCAAATTATGGCGTGGATTGAAGACCGAATCAATCACCAAGACCTTATCATTAATTACTGCACTGTAAGCCGAATTGACTCCATCACTAACGTCTCCGGCCCATTCGTCGGTCGGAATGAGAATCAGATCGTGAATATAGAGATTAGGGGTAGCGCTTACACTACTGGCTTGAATGGTTAAAGTCGTCTGGTCAGCGATCTCATCTAACATAAACAGACTGGAAACGGGGAGCGTAATGCGTCCGAAGTCGATCAATTGATGATCGTTCTGGTTGGCAAAAGTCTTAGTCTCAGAAGTCCACGATAAGCCCCCAGAGCCAGTGGTTACTACCAAACGAACACTGATCCCTGCCGCGACCCCAGTCTGTTGTCCACGCATGAAGGCATGAAAAGTGCCGTAGTAATCTCGTGCTATCAGGGTAGACAGAGTCCAGGTAACTCTATTAGCCATAACTTCCGCTGCGGTGGGATTGTACAGACAACGCTTGCCCGTCACATAACCCACTACGGTGGGATCAGTAGCCACGGTGACGATGGAAGTGTTGGTCCCTAAAGTAACGGTGACGCCTAACGAGTTCTGTTCGTCCGCAGCATTTAGATAGGCACTGAAATTAGGTCCCCGGTCATAGTCTCGTAATCCACAAACTATGCGATTGGAATATAGATCGGGGCCATCTGCCACGGTGCCATTATTATCTGATACGACCGTAGCCACTAGGGCGGCCAAAGCGGGCAAGTTGCCCTTAACGTCCTCAATGTCCACACTGGGCGAGGTGATAGTATAGATGGCGCGAGTCTGTTGTACTGGCGGCGTTAGAGTACCCGTGAGAGCACTCACCCTGGCTCTGACCCAGTAACCGATAACGCCCGCTACGGTCACTGTAGTCCAATCTGTGGGTGGCACCCAATGAACGCTATTCTCACCCACTCGCCCGAAGGCCGCGCCACCAGCACTATTATCTTTCACGGTCAAGGTTGACCAGCCAGTAGCCGCTTTATAATATTCCCAAGTTATAGTATAGGAAGTCGTCGCCACTGCGGCGACTGATAAATTGAAGACCAATGAACAGAAAGGACCACTATTATTACCGGCGGTATTGCAACCGAAGTAAATGGCGTCATCGACGGCTGGGGCGGCGGGCAATAACGTTACCGGTAAAGTAGTCATGGGTGATAGAACGGTTGTGACCCCACCATCATCTAATATAATACTATCCACGTCGGCCAGGTTGAATTTATTAGCTATATAAGATGCGGTATTACTGGTAGTGGTGGTATTAGCAAAGTTGATTTGCCATACATTAGTCGTCTCGCCAATCAGGACTAAACCCGTCGCCGCTGTAACTACCCAACTGCCACTCGTGCCGCCGGTAATAAGATTCCAAGCGATACCATCTACTGAAGATAGTAAGGCGGTACTTACGCTGGTAAATAGGTAGCCGTGTTGGTCCTCCGTCAAGCCCAGAGGAGTGGTGAGGAAAGCGCTGTTAGTCATGGTATTCCAAGTATAACCAGCATCCGTGGAGACTCGAATGGCTCCATGACCACCAGGACCCCACGACCAAGCGCCCACGACGAGACCGCCAGTCGTCTCTAACAGATCATTTAAGATATTGGTCCCGTAGCATACTTGCTCGTAAGTCCAAGTAGCCCCTAGGTTGGTGCCTCGATACAAATGACAACCTGTAGTGGCATCGCGGGCTGAAATCAAGACTGTCCCCGTACGTAATAGCACCAGTCCATATAAATCTTCCGGACCAGCCGCGGAATAAATAGTCGCCCAAGTCACACCGCCATCAGTTGATCTACGAATGGCGCTGGCTCCTGGTCCGCTACCCCACCAGGCCAGAATGACACTCTCGTTAAGGGCCAGGATACCGCCTGTGCCAGAATATACCCCTGTGGTACTAACGGCGTTAAGCGTCACGCCCCGATCAGTCGATTTATAAATGACTGTGTTACTATTATGGCTCATGACGTAGACGGTGCCTAGCGGACTGACTGATACTCCCCAGCGAGGAATAGTTACTCCGGCGGTCGTACTGGCTAATACCCAGGTAGTGCCGTTATCGTCCGAGCGATATAGACGTCCGCCACTGGCCCACGAGTAGATCGTCCCATCAGCTGCCACTGTGGCGTTAATAGTGTTAGCCGCAAAAGCCCCATGAGCCAACTCAGCCGTATTGATTGGGTTGGGAGTACTCATTAAAGAGGTAGTTTGGGCCTCGGCTTGACCAGGTGGCAAGGCGCACCAATGGCCTCGTTCCACTACCAGACTCAACCCATCCATGACCGCTCGATTGCATTGTGGTTGTAGAAAGGGCATCCCTAGTGGATTATCTTCAGTGGCTATAAGGCCCTTAACGATAATAGCGTAACGGTAACTAGTCTCATCTCTAGCCTTGACGGCTAACCATACGGGAGTATGGTTAGTGTTTTTAGTCCAGTAATCGCTAGCCTTCTTGAGCAAGCCTTGCAAGATTCGCATCCGCATGATAGCATCATCTTGGCCCAGCCCCGATAACTTGAGTTCAAAAGTCTCAATAGCGTTATCGTAGTAGCCCGATACCAACCGCTTACCATCACTCAGCGGTGAGTCCTGATAGTTGCCGCCGTTCTTGAAATCGGTGACGGTCGGCTTCCAATTGTCCAGGTGAAAGCCGTACTGATCGGGACTGACCAGACTGACGGTCGTGGTGCCATCGGTGATATTGAGCACTGCGGTCATAAAGGACTCCTAAGTTGCCAAGGCACGGGCCAACATAGTTCGAAACATCGCCAGGTCCATGCCACTATTGATATTGACATCACCGATATTGACTGACTTATTGACCATCACCACGCCGGTGGAATCACGACCGTTGGGCATGATCTTGACCCGTTCGTTACCAGACAGCAGGGCCATAAAGGGATAGCGGTCGTTACTGCTGCCGCCAGGGGTCAGGAAGTCTGCCCCCCGCGCATAGCCCTTAATGTTGCTGGTGAAATAGTCTCGACTGATATTGCTGCCATAAATGCCTTGATAGCCTTGATCCTTCTTGCTGCCACCTTTACCGCCACTATCGCTATCTGCCAGAGCCGCCGCAATGGCTTCGGGAAGGCTCCACGTCGCCTGAATCAAGATAGGTATTTGTCGCGTTAATAGGTCGGTACTGTTGGCTGTACCCCGCACGTATTCCGTTTGCTCGCCGGTAGGATTAGCGGCACTGACTAACGGCTTCCCCTCGGCCTGCTGTTGAGTGTTATAATTAGCGGCAGCAGTGGCTATTTGTTCAGCGGTCAGATAACTCAGATCGAAGCCGGAGGTAAACGGATTCTCATAACGGCCAGTGCTGGTCCGGAAATGACCGTGGCGGGCATGAGCATCCACTGTACCACCCCCGCCAGCGCCACTGAGGTCGCCATAGGGATTAGCGCCTATGCCCAACCCACCCAGCGCTGCTCCGGTCCCCAACCCCATACTCATCATCAATTGGAATAGGAACTGGAGGACCCCAGCCAGATTAGTCAGCCCCTCCATTTGTGCCTGTTGCCAGGCTGCCGCCACCTGAGCTAGTTGAGGATAACCCGTGGTCGTCATCTGCTGCAATATCGACTGGGCAGCGGTCATTTGAGTCGTAGTGGAGGTGGCCGCATCAATGGCCGAAGACTTAAAGAGTTCTGCCGCCTGTGGGCCTTGCAACCCCAGTATGGCGACGATATTCTCCAGTTGGGTAGACATCTGGGCAATAGGCGCTACCGAACCAATCACTTCTTCACTCGTAGCGGCGGCAACGGATGTAGGAGTGGTCCCCATATACGGCGGTGCAATGTGGGCAGCACCAATACCACCCCAATTGCCAGTCTTATAAGCCGTGGGCTTAGGACCAGTGTATCGTTGACTATAACTGGGACCGGCAGCGGGCATATTAGGCAACATCTGTTTGGTAGGTGGTATGCCTATCCACACCTTACTGTATTGATCCCACACTGCCCCCGGAAAAGGTGGAGCGGTGTTAGGCAGAATGGCTACTGGTGGTGTGGGGGCATAAGCTTTGTTCTTATTCCAGTCAAAATTGGAGTAATTGTTATTGGTTGGTTTGATTCCTAACCAACTAGCTATTGGCTCCGGCACCTTACTACTGAAGTTGTCATAGAATGCCTGTCCCATTTCTGCTGCCTTAGTAGTGATAATCTTCAAGCCAGCATCAAACGCTGAGGTGATGGCGACAGGCATAGTAGTCCAAGCATTAGATATTTCTTGTAGTCCCAAGGTCGCTATTTGCTTAAGTAAATCCCAATTATTAGACCAATCGGTAGCTATCTTAGCTATGGTGCCAGTGACAATTTGTCGTAATAGGTCCCAATTAGTAGACCATTGATTTATACCTTCTTCCCAAGTTTGAGGGCTGGGGAGACCTAGTTGTCCCGCTGCGCTTTGGGCTAAACCTTCACCTGCTCCCTTTATTCCTTGCCAGAGGGTATTGACGGCTGTGCCGGCCCAACCTAGCTCTTGCTTCTGACCGCCAATTAAGCCAATGCCAAATTTAGGGAGCAACAACATGGCCGATAGAATACCGCCACCGATGTTAGTTCCAATACTTTGTCCCGCTTCCCTAGCCTTAGCTTGGAATATTGAGGTATCGAAGATAGCCTTCAAATCCCAATTCTTGATACTCAAGCCTAACATATTGGCAATACCGCCGGTAAGACTACCCGCATAGCGCCAACCCGTTAGAAATTCATTAAGTTGACCGACCGCGGTATGTGATAACCAATCCATCGCTGGGGCAATGAATTCACCCACACTCTGACCGATAGCCTTGATACCTTCTAATGCGCCAGGATTCTTCTCTGGGTCGAACAGTTCAATGAAGGCGGCCAAGGGTTTCTTCAATTGTTCGAACAATGGGGTAAAGCCAATTCTAACGATAGTATCCCGAATGTTCTGGAGCATCTGCGGAATGTAGGCCCAGGTGGACTTCATGCGTTGCGCTCCCGCATCCCACTGGGCGAAGTATTGTCGCATGGCCTCAATGAACAACGAGGCGGTGATCTTGCCTTCCTTCATCCACGCCTGGAAGTTACCTGCCGTCAGGCCGAACTTAGGATAGGCCATGTCGAAGGCTTTCAGCACGTCACTCATGGTCAGACCAGCATTGGCGAACTGGCGATTCATCTCCTCGGCCATCAACTTGCCCTTAGATTGCACCTGACCCATCGCCATCGCCATATCGAACAATTGCTCGTTGGTACGCCCCGAGGCGATACCGAAGTTGGACATACCCTGGGCTAGTTGATACGAGGTCTCGACCACACCCAACGGGGCACCCCGCCCCGCGCCGTAACCAGCCAAGGTCTGGAACATCTTCGCCATGGTCTGTTGGGCCACCGGCGCGTGGAGGACCTGAGCCTGAATGCGCTGTAGGTACTGATCGACAATACCGCTGGAGGCTTGGAGGGCCTGATCCAGACCCATCGTCTGCTTGGTGACTTCTTCTGTTACGGCCCGTGGTCCCTGGGCGGTCAGGAGTTGGTTGTAAGTAACTTGGGCCTCGGCGATCTTGCCCTGGAGGGTCTGAATGCGCTGCTGGCTCTCAGAGATAGCTACGTCGTAACCGTCTTTCGAGGGTCCCTTAGCCCGCGCCTGGCGGAGATAGGTATCGTTGAGCTTGGCCTGGGCTTGCTGGAGGTCCACCTGCATCATGGCCAGCGAGGACGGACGCCAACTTTCAGTCAGATTCTTCCACTGGGTCAACTGCTGCTTGTTGAGCACCCCCAGGGCCGTGCCGGTCTTAATCCGCTCCTTAATAGCGGTGTTCTCTTGCAGCTCGCGGGCCGCGGCGACGTTGATAACGCCGCCCAGACGTTGAAAGTCGGAAATGGACTCTCTGGCGCTGGAGGCGACGCTACCCAGACTGCGAGCGATACTCTCCAGTCCGCCGACGATAGCCCGCCCACCAGCGTAGCCGAAGGCGGTTTGCAGAATGTTACTGGCCGCCGAGGCCGACCCACCCATACGAGTGATATTACTCGCCAGACCCGTCATTGCCAGATTGATCTGATTGACGCCGTTGATAACCTGACTGGTGCCTTCTATTTTGGCGCTAAAGACGATGTTCTGGGTAGAAGTCGGCATAGGACTCCTTATTTCTTGGCGGCTTCGATACTGGCGTCTTCCGAGTGAATCCTAACCAAAGTGTGTAACTTGTGCCAGGCGACTACTTTAGCCATGAAGCTGCGGGGGTAATCGCGATTGTACCATTTCAATAAGTCCAGACCGGCCGCAATGGCTGCTTCCCAGCCGGTGAACTCCAGCGAGCAACTGATGCCGGGATCAGCGGCGTGGGCCAGACGAACCTGCTCAATAGGCTCATTGTTCCTTAGAACCTGAAAAGGCTTTGACCGCCTGGTCTACCTCCGCTGGCGTCAGACCGGCCAGTTTGCTCAGATTCAATAGATCGGCGTTGCCCACTGCCACGTACTTCTTGTAGACGTACTCGCGATCCTGTTCGTCTTCCAGATTGAACTCGCTCAGGAAGGGCTGCTTGGTGAGCCTTTCGAGCAACTTAAGCTGCGGCAGCCACTTGTCGGTCGGCGGAATACCGTCCAGCAGTTCCACTCCACAGACGATCAACACGTCCAGTTGGGCCAGACCCCGCTCTCTATTGGTCTGCTGGAGTTGCAAACAATAGTCG
>Ga0172380_10007257_pt1 | contig 12519 bp, 3 predicted proteins | sample Leawe162metaG_FD_119747 | JGI IMG/M metagenome (GOLD analysis project Ga0172380, IMG submission 119747) | Leachate microbial communities from a municipal landfill in Southern Ontario, Canada - Leachate well 162 metaG | ecosystem: Engineered > Solid waste > Landfill > Unclassified | place...
CGGGTTGCAGATGCGATTTTTAGTTTCGACCCCGAAACTTTTAAAATCACTGAAGCCAACGAAGCTACATCAAAAATTTATGGTTATGGAATAGATGAGTTAATAGGAATGTCGTGTTTAAAATTTAGCGCCGAAGTTGACAAATCAAAATCAACAGCCAAAAATATTGAGCGAAAAGGAGAAGAAATCGTTAGTATAAGACATCATAAAAAGAAAGATGGAACAGACCTTTTTGTACAATTGCAAGGTTATAAAATAGTTGTAAATAATCAGCCGATGACATATTCGGTCTGCCATGATATTACAGAAACTATAAAATCAGAACAAAATTTAAAAACAGCCAAAGAAAAAGCTGAAGAAAGTGAACAACGCTTTAAATCATTAATTGAAAATGCACCTGACGGTGTCGTAATTATAAATGAGAGCGGTAAATTTATATATGGAAGCCCAAACGCTGCACGACTTTTTGGTTACAATATAAATGAGGTTATTGGACATTCCGGAGATGAATATACACATCCCGATGATTTACCACTTGTATTTAAAACAATTGAAACCATTTTTAACGATCCTTTGCAGAAACCAACAGTGAATTACCGTTTTAGGCGGAAAAATGGCGAATATCGCTGGATAGAAACCACCTTTACTAATTTATTATCGGATAAGGCTATAAATGGAATTATTTTAAATTTTACTGATGTTACTGAACGAAGGCAAATACTAGAAGATCTGGTAACTGCCAAAGAAAAAGCCGAAGAAAGTGACCGCCTGAAATCTGCATTTCTGTCCAATATGAGCCACGAGATACGTACTCCGATGAACGGCATTTTAGGGTTTACCGAATTGCTGCTTGAACCCGATTTAAGCAGCAAGGAAAAAGAAGGCTATATAAAAATTGTTCAACAAAGTGGGCAGCGCATGTTAAACACCGTAAACGATATTGTTGAAATCTCGAAAATTGAAGCCGGACTGGTAAATGTTAGCGTTAAAGAAACCGATATTAATAAAAGGCTTGAGGAATTATTCCGTTTCTTCCAACCCGAAGCGGAGAAAAAGGGACTGAAACTTATGTTAGAAATGTTGTTGCCTACAGAGAAGAAAACCCTCTTAACCGACCAAAATAAACTGTATTCTATTCTAACCAACCTCATTAAGAATGCCATAAAATATACTAAGGAGGGAGAAATCAGGGTGGGATGTCAGGCAAAGGCAAACCAATTGGAATTTTACGTAAAAGATACCGGGATTGGAATTCCTAAAGAAAGGCAGCAGGCCGTTTTGGAAAGGTTTGTTCAAGCCGATATTTTTGATAAAGAGGCCCGACAGGGTTCCGGGTTAGGTCTTGCCATTAGCAAAGCCTATGTTGAAATGCTGGGAGGCGAAATCCGGGTGGAAAGTAATCCCGATGCTATGGGAGGACAAGGGTCCACGTTTTTCTTCACCCTGCCATTTAGCGGAAAGGTCCGTGAAACATCCGGGGAAATCAAAATAGAAAAAGGAGACGAAAGTATCCTCCCAATAAAAGGTCTGAACATCGTCATTGCCGAAGATGATGAAAATTCGATTATTTACTTGCAAACCATTTTGCAAAGTGAGGCCGGTAAAATCATCTTAACCCAAAAAGGACTCGAGACCGTGGAAGCCTGCCGGAACAACCCGGATATTGATTTGGTGCTAATGGATATTCAAATGCCCGGGATGAACGGGTACGAAGCAACCCGGGAAATTCGCAAATTCAATAAAAATGTGGTTATAATTGCACAAACTGCCTTCGCACTTTCGGGTGATATGGAAAAGGCAATTGAAGCGGGCTGTAACGATTATCTACCAAAACCTGTTAATAAAAACGAATTACTGGCTTTGATACGAAAGTATTTCGGAAAGTAATTTAAAATTATAAGAGGATAAACGACAGAGAATAAAGCACATGACTATAGTCGGGTAGATGGCGGACGGCCAAATGAACGTCAAAGCACCTCAGCGTGCCAAAGGAAGGTTTATCTGCCGTCAGGTAGGTAAACCTGCCGTCAAGTTGCAGATCACAGTATTTTGAAAGCAATGGGCAGGTCCCGTACACACACTGCCGCCTCCTGATAATCATCGGAATGCAACTGGCAATACTTGTCTGTCATGTCGAGACCCAACTCCCCCGGAAAAAGGGGCGCACATAGTATGATGACAAAACCCAAAGCACCGACCTGTCATTTCGAGCGCTTGCGCTGAGAAATCCCCCAGGAATTGATAACCTCAATTTTTGCACCAACCTAATATACAGTATTTTACAAAAAGTTGTCATTGGTACAGAATGAAGCGAAGCCAGCCCCAACAAATAACCCATAAACACATCAAGCCCAATGGCAGGCAAGCGAAATGACGAGACATCTCCTCTTAAATAATAGGAATGAAACAACTATCCTCAATAAAACACCCCCAATGTCAAACCAATAAAATAATTTCCTAGATTTACCCCACCAAACACCCGATTATCTATTTACAATGATAATAATGAACCGATTTAACTGATTATAAACGGTTAAAAATGACTAGACCACTGATTATTAATCTTTATACAAATAAATCTAAGCAAAAAGCAATTATAAAAAAACTGCTAAAGTAGGATTTATCCACTCGTTACCGCCAAGTGTAAAAAGACAGTACAACAATTGACAATTTGCTACTAAAAGACAAAAAAAGAAAAACGATATAATGAACAGCCAACGCACAAAACAGCACATTTGCAAATCGCACAAGCCGATACACGACCAAAATTTGCAAAAGAGCTGTTTTCTTGCCGACGCACAGACACATACTGAGCCGAATAAATTATTCTAAACTGACTGAAATAAAATTATGAACCAAAAGGACGTTTGGAAAAAATACATCACTGCACAATCCAAAATCTTAGAACATAAATCTAAACCCATTGGTATTGACACGACGAAATCCGTTCAACTTAATGGTTTGAAACTACATTTGTCCATAGACCAAGAAATCTTTAAACAAGTATTCAAGAAAGAAGTAGAGCAAAGTTTCAAAATACAAAACTTTGATTTTGAAAGCGGATATATTCAGACAAGTGTTGAAAACACAACAAACATAACGCCTGAAAAACTTAGCAAACTAAAAGAACTTGCTGAAATCTGTTACATTGACTTTAACGAAAATCCTGTTATTGAAGGAACGATTGTTGGACAAGAAGACAACAGCAAAGAAGAACTAAAAAATGTAATCGGAGAACTTCCAACGAGCTACCATTTTAAAAAATCAGGACTAATATTTTTAACCTTAGACGAATGGAAGAAAGCCAAACAAATTCAAGGACTTGAATTCAATAAAATAACAGGTGCAGTTTTTCAAATAAAACCTTCGGTTTCATATCTTATTTCTACGTTTTATAGAAATATTAAAATCGCTCAAGACGGTAACAAAATAACTGTCGAAGGAGAATTACACCAAGGTGTTTTTGAGCTGTTTAAACAATATTTTAGCTTATCCAAACGAGCTAATCAATTAATCTTTTCATTTGAAAGTGCTGAAAATCTAAAAAGACAAATTGAAATATTAGAAAATCAAGGAATTACATTTACCAAGCAACAAAAGAACAGACTCTGTTTTGAATACGATAATAATTTCTACGAACAATTCGAATCAGATTTAAGTAATGAAGCATTTCGCTTAAAAAGGACTCTCAAAAAATATTTTCCTGACAATCCTTTTGATTTTTACTACAAAACCGATTACTCTTTTGATTACAAAAAAATTGATACAGGGATTGACGAACTTGAAATAAATGAAGATGTTTTTTGGAATAGACTGTTTTCTGAAATACACGGAGACAATTTTCAAATAAGCCAAGCTCATAGAACTATTTCATTTGACTTTGAAACCGAAGAAGAACTAAACGAAAAAATAAATTTCATTAAATCGTTTACATTCTTTGAAATATACGACAGAGGAGAAAGACATAAATTCAAGTACAACATCAAGTTTGAAACAGGTTTACACGAATTGCAAGCCAATTTGAAAAAAGAATTCCCAAATCTGAACACAAAACTTATTGCTAACGGTGAAAAACTAATTTTTCGACAGTTTTACCAAACAGGAAATAAAACTGAAATTCTTGCACGATTAAATAATCAGCTAAACGACTTAGTAAGTCCAGAAACCTATGAATATATAATAAACGACACTTTCCAAGAAAAATATCTATGTGAGGAAAACTTTGAATTGAAAGTTGAGCAGGAAGAAGAAAAACTTTCAAAACTTTTGAGAGAAGAATTTTATTTCGGCAATCCAAAAGAAAAATTCTATTTGGGCAAATTGCAAAAGGTTGATTATCCAGATTTGTATTTTGTAGTTGATGAAGAACGAATTGAAGAGGTAAAAGAAAATATTGAAGAAGAAAAAGTAACAGCCATTTTCCCTGATTTAAAAGGCGAGAAGGATAAAATAAAACGTTTAGAAGATACTGTCCTAAAACTTGATGATGATAAAAACAAATTGCCAAACGACAACGCAAAAGTTTTTTTATACGATTCATCAAAAGCTAAAATCATTGAAAATATTGATTATTTGCTAACCAAAACAAGTGCTGAATGGCAGGACTTTGAAAACAATCTTTTTTCTAAATCATTAAATGAATCGCAACGGCAAGCAATTTACAAATCACTTTACGCAGATGAATTAGCTTTAATTCAAGGACCACCTGGAACAGGCAAATCAACAGCAATTGCTGAAATAATTTGGCAACATATCAGAAAAGAACCAAGGCAAAAAATTCTTTTGACTTCTGAAACTAATCTTGCTGTTGATAATGCAATTGATAGATTGAAAAACGGAGAAAACAATGTTGTAAAACCAATTCGTTTTGGCAATACTGAAAACTTAGAATCGGAAGGATATTTTTATTCGCTTGAAGCCATTGAAGATTGGCAAAAAAGCAATTCAGCAGAAAACAACGCTGTTTCGCATTGGGTAAATAATATTGTGAAAAGAGTTTCAAACCAAGATAATGAACAAATTGATTCGGCATTAGACAAATGGAAAATCCATTTGCAAAAGCCAAATAATGAAACCAAGAAACTTTTTGCTAACAAGTATTTGGAATATGTGAATTTGATAGGTGCGACAGGAAGTTCAATCGGTAAACTTAATTCTGAAAATAAATGGACTTCGTTTTTCCGTTCATACTTGAATGTTTTCAACCGAAAAAGTTATCAGGAAAACGATTTTAAAAATTGCAACCGCACAAACATAAATTTTGACACCGTAATTATGGACGAGGCAAGTAAAGCAACACCACCCGAACTTGCTTTGCCTGTTTTGTTTGGGAAAAAATCAATTATCGTGGGCGACCACAGACAACTACCGCCAATGATTGACGGAGAGGAAATCAAAGATTTACTTGTATCAATTGGCGAAAAAGCATTAGCCAAAACACTTTCTCATAAAGAATTTGAAATATCACAGTTTGAACGATTATTTGTAAATATTAACGAAAGCATAAAAGGAACTTTTGACACACAATACCGAATGCACCCAGCAATCAATGAAGTAATAAGTCAATTTTATAAAAGTGATAGTGAAAAAGGTTTACAGTGTGGATTACCCTTAGAAGAATCTTATCACAATTCATTTGACAAATGGGATTCTAGGTATCACGGTTTAAATTTCAAAAACCTCATTACACCCGAAACGCATACCATTTGGATAAACGTAACAACACCCGAAATTCAGGAAGGTACTTCAAGAGTTAATTACGGAGAAATTGAAGCCATTGACAACATTCTCAGTATTATTAAAAACTGCGAAGGAAAAGGCGAATTTGATAATTGGCTGTTAAATCAATCACAAGAAGAAAAACAAATAGGACTTATTAGCTTTTATGGTAAACAAATAAGTTATTTAGAACGAATGCTTTCACAAAGCCATAATGACTTATACAAAGGGAAAGGAAAAGATAATGACAAAAGAAATTTAGTAAGATTAAGTACTGTGGATAGATTTCAAGGAATGGAAAGAAATATCATAATTGTTTCAATGGTTAGAAGCAATAGAATTGCGGCATCACAAGACCAACTACCTAACTATGAATTATATGAAGAAATGGGTTATCAAAAGCAAGAAAGTTTAGGTTTTGCCGAATCTCCCAACCGATTAAATGTTGCGTTGTCAAGAGCAAGACGGCTACTTATTGTGGTGGGTAATGGTGAACATTTTTGCCGAAAACCCATTTACAAAAATGTATTTGACACTATTCAGCAAAACGGAAAAATAATTAGTGCAGAAGAATTACAAAACGCAGTTGACCAAAATGGATAGCACTAAAACGACATACGCAACATTTCCGTTTGAGTGGACTGTAAAATCCACTTCTTACCAAATTCAATATAGAAAAGCATTTAATATCAATGAAATTGATGAAATTTTCTGTTCAATCATCAATGCAAAAGGAAATGAAATCAAATTTCCAGAATTAGGAGTTTTGTTAGGTTTCAACTTACAAGATTTGGCTGAAACAGATATTTTTAAATTTTATCTGAAAGGACTAACTGAATACAATCTGATTGTAGTAAATGAAAAAGAACAGAAAATACAATTAACCGAATTTGGACAAGAAGCGATACAAAGTAAACTGAAATATAAATACTACTTTGCTACAACTGAATTAAATGAAAACCAAACCGCCACAGGCGAAAACTTTGGTTTTTCTTTCAAGAATGTTTTTGACTTAGAAAATCGTTTATCTCACGAAAGAGAGTTTAAAGAACAGACACTTGAAAATCCTGAAATAAAGCAAAAACTTCAATTCCAACTTTTCGGAAATGACATTTACAAAGGTGAGATAGTTGAGCTTTATGAAAGCGTACCAAGAATAAGTTACAAAACCATTACCCTACAAAGCGAAATTACTGCATTTGATAATTCGCTTGAACTTTCAATTTTTAAATCAGGTGCAAACAAACCCGAAGTTCAATTTTTAGTAGGGCTACCCGAAAATGCGGAATTAAAAAGCAAGTTGCTAAGACAAGGAATGTATCATCACATTCTTTCAGTGAAAAAATCAATTTCAAAACAAGACATTGAAACATATATTGACTTATGGAATTGGAAAGAACTTGCAAGTAATTCAAAACTTGATTGGGACGACCAAAATATTTTTGAATTGTTTCGTGAAAACGGAGACGGTGGAACTTGGAGCATTATTTCAGAAAAAGCACCAATTGAAAGCATTAAATCCGTGCTTGAGAATTACGCTGATTATTGGAATTGGACAACGCTTACAGAAAGATTTGATGATGAATTTATAAAGGAACAAATTGAAATCTTTGATTGGGATTTTGAAGAACTTTCATATAAAGAAACCGAGCTTGTAACTTCGATACTTTCAAATTCAAACCTCAAAGAAAAAGGTTGGGATTGGAATTACCTGTCAAAAAATCTTCCTGACAAATTTATAGAAGAACATATGGAAGATTTTCCTTGGGATTTTTATGTTATTACAGAAAGCAAAAACGAAGTTTTCAAAAATACGTTTATCAAATACCGTGATAAACTTGAAACGCTAATTTCAAAAAATTGGAATTGGAAATTCGTTTCAGAAGAAATCAATCTCAATTTTCTACATAAAAACATTTCGGGACTTGCAAGTAAATTGAATTGGCACACGGTTTTAAATCGTTTTTTCAGCAATGAAGAAATAACCACCAAATGTTTGAAAGATGATACTTTTAAAACGCTTTTAAAACAGTATTTGCCCGAAGATTATGTTATAGCTCATCAACAATATCTTTGGAAAATCAACCTTATTGATTTTTTAGAAGAGCAAGAATTGATACAATGGGAAAGTAAAAATTACATCAACGGCTTTGATACAAATGAAAATGTAGAATGGGATAAAAGTATTTTTCTGAAATTTCACAATCGTATCACAACAGAAAGCGGATTTTTGAATGTTAGCAGAAATATCTCAGATTATACTTTGATAGAAGAATATCCTGACTTTGCTTGGAACTGGGAAGGAATATCGAAAAACAAAAGACTGACTAGCAACTCTATGTTTATTGAAAATGCTTTTGTTGGAAAACTTTCGTTTTCAAACAATTTAATTTGGAATGAAATATTATCGCAAACAGCCTTTGAAATTGAATTTTGGAATAAAAACTTAGAAGCGTTTTACAAAGTAACAGAGGGCGAAAAACAAACTCAATTTTGGAAATCGGTAACACGAAAAGAAAAAACAGAATACATTTTTTCAAACAAGCAATTCCCTTGGGATTGGAGTTTCATTACAGAAGTCAGTTCAGAAGAATTAATTCTTGATAGTTATGAAGATGATGACCTGTTTGAAAAGTGGGATTGGAAAATTGCAACCCGAAAACTTGACAAAGAAACTATTCTTGAATACTTAGAAGATTTTGCACAATTTATTGATTGGAAATATCTGATAAATGAAGTTTTTACAGTAGAAAATGAACTTGCAATAGATAAACAACTTCCAAGAATTGCGGCTTGTTTGACTGCGGTAGATATGGAAAAACGAGAAGAGTTTTGGAAAGACTTAACAGCTAAATTTCCCTTTGAAACTTTATTCCCGCTTGTTGAAGCAACAAATCAATTAGATGTTTTTGAATGGGATTGGAATTATATTTCAAATCATAAAAACTTTCCAACTGATATTAGGACACTAAAGCAGTTCAGCGAAAAAATAAATTGGACAGTATTTTCTGAATGTATTGCTATACAACAGAAATTCACTCCCGATAATTGGGATAATGGCAAGCAATGGTTTAGTAATATTGACCGTTATTTGCAACAATTTGAAGATTATTGGAATTGGCAAGTTTTATCCCAAAACAAAAATATCAATTACAATAGACTTTTATTACAGAAATATAAAAATGAAAATTGGGATTGGGATTATCTTAGTGAATTTGGAGGATTTTTAACTGAACAGAAAAGGGATAAAAGCAATAAAAAGTATTTAGAAGAAGTTGTAAAACAATTTCCGAAAATCAAATTCGAAATTCTTTCCAAACGGAAAGATATTAAAATTGATAGTGGCTTAATTCTTTCCAACAAAGACAAGAATTGGGATTGGCAAGGTTTATCAGAAAACGAAAAAGCCGAAATTTCTAACGAACTTATTCTTGAATTAAAAGATAAGAATTGGGATTGGAAAGCACTTTCTAAAAGAAAAAAGATTGAGTTCAGCAATGAAACGCTTTTACAACTATTGGATAGAGATTGGGATTGGAATTATTTATCCGAAAACGAAAATCTTGATTTTAATGCTGAATTTATTGAAAAAACAAAAACAAAATCTTGGAGTTGGAAATCTGTTTCACGACACAAATCATTTGTACCAACGGTTGAAATACTGAATCTTACCAAAGATTTTGATTTAGATTGGGAATACATTTCTCAACATTCAAGTTTAAATCCGACCAAAGAAATACTTGCTAAATTTGAAACCAAATGGCATTGGCAACGCATTACAGAAAATCCGCAAATCAACTTTGACGATATTGGTTTTATTGAACGTTTTGCGGACAAATGGAATTGGCGTTTTATATGTGAATCAGGGAACCTCACATTGAACAATGAAATTCTAAACAAATTCAAAGGACATTTAGATTGGAATTTGATTTCATCAAACACGAATGTGCATTTCACGAAAGAAATAATTCAAAAGTTCAAACAGTTTTGGAATTGGTCAAATCTAAAAGCAAACAAACGAGTTGAAGAACTTTTAGGAAGCTATGTTACACAAGAAATAAACAAAAATGCAACTTTAAATTTCATTGATAAAATTGAGGAACAATGGTCCGAATGGAAAGGAAATATTTACCACTTTTCACATATTGATAATGCTATTGAAATAATAAAAAACAGAAAAATTCAAAGCAGAAATAAAGCAGTTAAAAATAGCGATTCGGCTGGCAAAGGTGTTATTGATTTAAGACACGATGCTCACGATTATGCTCGTTTTTATTTTAGACCGCATACACCAACACAGTTTTATAATGAGTTTTTAGGGAAAAACACAACAGACGGTTACAATAGCAATCAATACGGTTGGGTTTCCTGGTATGATAAGGCTAGAGGGTTAGGTTTTCCGAAATGCCCAATTCCAATATTTTTCAAGTTTTCACTTAAAGAGGTTTTATTTAAAAATGAAAAGAAATGCTGTGTTAGCAATGGCAATATGCAAACAAGTTCAACAAAATTTGGAATTCTTGAGGAAATGATAAACAAATTTGGTTTTGATGATTTGTATTATACGCCACAAAAATACGCCACAAAAGAAGATTATAACAGATATAGAAACTATGCTCAACAAGAATTTTTGGTAAAAGATGAACTTTCATTTGATGATTTATCCGATTTTGAAATTGTTTGTCCTTCTGAAACAGATAGAACGCTTCTCATAAATTTATTAGGAAAAGAGCATAAAGATATTTTTTCAAAGATTGTAGTTGATAGAAGTTATTACAATAATGAAAACCCAAGAGTAAGAATTGAAGAAGAAGATTCTGAATTGCACATTTCAACCAATTTTAATGGTGAAGGTTATTTTGTATTGAACGGAGCATCAGACTTAAAGGAAATAGAAATCCTTGTAGGTGATGTTACTAAAACAACCAAAGACAAAATTATTTTCAAATCTAATGTTTCTCTTGGAAACGTAAAACAAAACATACAATTAAGCTTTATTGATGAATCTAACAGAAATTGGTTTGTATATGCGAAAGGTTCTGTTAATAACTTAGAATATTCCAACCAATTATTTTTCAGTAACGATAAACAAACATTCATAAATTATTATACTATTCCTGATGAAGTATTGTTGGTTTATAGTAATTTATATAATCAATTAGGACTAAATCTTTCAAAAAATTTATTTTATCCTCACATGGTTAATTCTTACCATGGAATCGCTCATACAGCAAGAGTATTATTTGGAACTTGTCTCTTGGTATTCTTTGAAAAAGATTTACCAGATGAAATCAAAAATGCAATTTTTTATGCTGCAATAATTCATGACTTAGGAAAAACAAGTGATAGAGAAGGTTCTATTCATGGAGAAAATTCAGCGAACTTATATCGAAATAAAATAAAAGGATTTATTTCTGATATTAATCTTCAAATGGAAATTCTAAATGCTGTAAAATATCATTCCATAGATGATGATTTTTGTCCATCGCAGATTAAGAGTAGTCGAGTTTGGAAGATACTTAAAGATGCCGATGCACTTGATAGAGGTCGTTTTAATAAAAAATGTGATATTTCGTTTTTAAGACTTGAAATATTCAAAACAGATATAGGAACTCAGATTCTGAAATTTATGGAAAAATTACCTTTTCATACCCGAAATTTACATTGGGACAATCCATATGTAGAATTAACAAACTGTATAAAACAAATTAATAATTAAAGAGATGTCGTATATAGAAATAAAAGGCAACATATTTAATTCAAAAGCAATGGCAATTGTAAATACTGTCAATTGTGTTGGTGCAATGGGAAAAGGGATAGCATTAGAATTTAAATTGCGTTTTCCTGAAATGTTTAAAGAATATCAAAAAATTTGTTTTCAAAAACAATTAAGTCCTGGGCAAATTCTTCCATATAGGAAGTCTTCACCTTGGATTTTAAATTTTGCTATAAAGGACAATTGGAAATATCCTTCAAAAGAAGAATGGATTGAAGAAACATTAATTAAATTTAAAAACACGTATAAAAAATTAGGAATAAAATCAGTTGCATTTCCATGGATGGGAGCAATGAACGGAGGGATACCAATTGAGATTATTAAGAGTATTATGCGAAAACACCTACAAAACATAGAGGATATTGATATAGAAGTATATGAATTTGATATTTTAGCAACTGATCCTTTATTCGAAAAACTAAAAACGATTTTAGAATTTTCAACAAAAGAACTTTCAGAAACTTCTAATATTCAAACCAGATTTTGGATTAAAATCATAGAACTCGTCAAAAGCAAAAAGGTTAATAGTTTGTATGAATTATGCCACTATAAAATAAATGAGAAAAGAGTGATAGGTAAAACAAATATTGAAAGATTGTATTATTTTTTAACGAACACAAAGATTGGAGATACCAGCGCACACAGCCAAGCACAATTGCAATTCCCACAATCCGATGCACAAACCTAAAATTGCAATAGAGCTTGTCTGTCCAAACGCACGCAGACAGAGAAACAGTAGCAAATTGAAAGAAAAATGACAGGAAACTATGAACACCAGGCGGTAACAGGCGGTATAGTTAATTGCCGGTGCAGTGCGTATTCGAGCGGCACAGCTCGTATAAAAAGTAGTTGTAACTTGACAGGAAAGTGCTTCGAAATCGGCAACTAACCATACCGCCAATCCGTTATAGGGCATTTTAAAAAAGAGACACGACTAATGAAATGAAAACTAAAATGACAGACAGCTATTTTGACATAAAATCGTGGATTAAAAAGTATTTTGGATTACACAATTCTGACCAAAC
>Ga0172380_10007258_pt1 | contig 12517 bp, 6 predicted proteins | sample Leawe162metaG_FD_119747 | JGI IMG/M metagenome (GOLD analysis project Ga0172380, IMG submission 119747) | Leachate microbial communities from a municipal landfill in Southern Ontario, Canada - Leachate well 162 metaG | ecosystem: Engineered > Solid waste > Landfill > Unclassified | place...
CGCCGCCCGCTTCGAGCACGCGCACCAGATGATGCACTGTCTCCCACACGGTGAGGCGGTTATCGGTGGTGGGGTCCCAGTCGGCGGGCAGTTCGGCGGGTTTCAGCAGGCGCACCTTGCTCGCTTTGGAAACCAGAATACCCGCTTCGACCAAACCAGCTACGGCGGTGTTTTTGGACTTTGAGAGCTGTTCTGCGACACCGTAATCGCCCTCGGCAAAACCGGTCTGCTCGAACCAAGTGAGCGCCCAACGGGTATCGGCATCAAAGTCGCCTTCCTGTTCGGCCAATGCTTCGTCGAGGGTCTGATTGATAAGCGCCAGCGCTGCGCGCACCGATAGCGGCTTGCCTTCGGCATCAAGCACCTTGGCGTAGCGCGTATAGACCGCCATGCCGGGGCCGATGGCCGCCTGTGCCAAGTCTACCGGGGCGATGTTGCCAGCTTGCAGATGCGCTAATGCCTGCGGCAATTCGGCCTTAAGTGCGGCGACGAATTCGCGGCGGGTGGCGGTGGGTGCGTTGGTGGCACGCTGGCGGCAGACGAGGACGATGCTGGAGGCTAGGGCGTTGGTGCCGGAGCCGATCATGCGGTTACCGAGTTCGGTGCGCATCGGCCAGGTGCCGCTAATGGCAAAACCGGCTTCAATAACGGCGGCGAGGAAGGTATCCCAACCGGTATTCGTCGTGCCGTCATCGCCGTCGCTCTCAGCCTGTTTGAAGGCATAGTAGATGGTGACAGGGAAGGCCGGATGCGCCTGCTCGGCGAGGCGGTGCATCGCCTGCGTCATCCCGTCGAGGAAGAAAACCTCAGCTTTCTCCCTGCTGCCGTGACGGTGGGGCGTAGCAACCAGTTCTTCAGCCTTGGGTACGGCGAGCGTTGTAAATATCTCAGGGAAGATGGGCCTTAGCACGCGACGCATCCAAACGTAGAAAAAGTCCGACAAATCAGCATACCCGATGTTGTCGTAATAGGGTGGGTCAGTAGAAACAACCTTGCCTTCGCTGATACTTTGAGTGGCCGCATCAGATGAGGAAGCTGTACCAGCCAAACTGGCTGGCAATGAGCGTTCAATTACTTTCGCTATCCAGCCAATACCGCCATCGAAGTTTCCTGATGCCTCGCTGAATGGGTTACCTTCAGAGTAATCCCAGCTCATTGGAAGAGCTTGGCGGCTAAATGTATTGATGATTCCACTTGCCGTAGGTGTGGGATCCCATCTGGTGAGAGTTGAGTGACGATCCGACAGTTTATCGACACCAAATCCAAGATACACGCTAACCGCATCTCCGTATGCTGCGGCACCAGCTCCATTTTTAGAGAGCGCTTTTCCGTCTTGGGGCATGCCCGACGCAATGGCGTCAAGCTTCACCCGCTCGCGTGCTTCCTGCACCAGATCGGAGAAAGTCGTCAACGCTACCAACTGGCGAGCTGTAAAAAGGTCACCCCACTGCTCTAGTCCATAGGGTACGCAAGTGCCGCCCGTCAAGCGAGCAGGAACAGCACCTTCCGGCTTCCACTCAGGGATTGCTTGGCGTGCGATGTCTTCCATCTCTGCCGTCGGTGCGAGGTAGACCCGTCCACGTTCGCCCTCTGCGACAACGGCCAAAAGTCGCGCTCCCATGCGCCCAGCCTTCCCTTCAGCCTTGATATAGTCCCCAGAGATCGGTGTTCCCGACATCACACACAGAAAATTTGCTCGCGGCAGCTTGGTGCCTTTTTTTACCGCCTCGGCGTCCTTGGGTTCCCCCACCTTTACCGTAAAATAATAACTACCACTCTCGATCACTGGTTCAACATAAGCCTGATTGCCAACTTTAGTGAGCATGAAGGTAGAGGCGAGCGGTACATCGACGTTGGAAAAAGCCGGGTTGGGACTCTTCACCGTGCGTGCCCACAGCCAGGCGATGACAGTGAGTTTCTGGCCGACGTATTTCTTCAGGTCGGGCCGCTCCTGCGCTATCTCCGCCGTGACCTCGATTCTAGGGTAGAGGTGGCCGATGCGCTTCTCGGCTTCGTCGCGCATCCACTGGCCGTAGTAGCGCACGTCCTCGGCCAGACCCTGCGCGCCTTTCCAACTCTTGTCCATCTGCGCTTTCTGGTGCTGCGCATCAGGGTTCACAGGCGGCTTGCCTGCGAACTTTGGCGGTATCTCGATCATCGCCTTGTTGATCAGCACCGCTACCGGGTTCAAGTCACTGGCGTAGCTCTCCAGCCCCAGCCGCTGCGCTTCCAGCGGCAGCGCACCGCCACCGGCGAAGGGGTCATGAAAGCCCGGCAGCTTGTAGCGGTCAAACAATTCCTTGGCGCGCGGATGGTCGGCGTTCTCGGCACAGGTGTAGCGCCAGCTCTGCCAGATTTCATCGCGCGCCTGCTGCAACACCGTCTCGTTGGTGGTGTTCTCCCACTTCACCAGTTCCTCGATGATGCGGAACAGCCGCTGCCGCTCTTTCTCCTGCGCTTTTTCTGTTTTGAAAATGTCGGGGTGCGCCGAAGGGTCATCCACCATCTGCGCAAAAATCACCGCCCGCGCCGCCGCCAGTGGCCTCCGCGCCCACCACAGATGTAGCGTGGAGGGATGGCCGTGACGAATGGATTTCTCGCGCGCACTGGCGATGTTGATCGCCTCCAACGGCAGGGCGACTTCGATGAGTTTTTTCTTGTAGGTCATGGCTGCATTGCTCAGTCGTCTTTCACATAATTCGGATCACCCAAACAACGAGGGCAGACATACATCCAATCTTCGTTGTCTGTCCAATCCAAGTATTTCATCTGCCATATATACCAAGGCATATCGCAAAGCCCACACCTTACCTCCATATCCCCAGATTCTTCGCTCCCGCAAAAGGTACAGCGGTAGCCAGTTTCAGAATCACTATTAGGAATCATGGTGTCATGATCGCATTGGTCGCAGTGGTAAACATTAAAGTCGGGGTCGTCATGATTCACTCGGCTAGCATCATCAACTTCGTTTTCTGCTTTCTTCAGGTTCATGTCATAGTTGTCGGCCAACTCCAGAAACAAGTCGTACTGACCGGAATCTATCAGGTCGTCCAGTTCAATATTGGCGTGGGCTTGGTCGAACTCGACGAATGCATGCACAAGCCTGCCTATTGTGGCCTCCACGTCAGCCACCTCCATGTCGAACTTGTAGTGCTCAATACGGTTGCGCAGCTTTTTGAGCCAAGCAATGTCTTTCAGGAATTGTTCGGATAGGTCTTTACCCTCGTTCCTCAGGAAGTTTATGGCTTCTTGCAGGCCGATGGTTAGAGACTCGTCATTGAAGTCCTTGGCAAAAGGGTTTTTGTAGATTAGCAGCGGGTGAGCAAGGGTAACGTAGTGCTTGAGCACCAACTCCAGAAAGTGTGAGAGGTGCAAGACACAGAACTTGTAGGCTTTGACATCGCCAGCCTTGGCCTGTTGATATTTGGTCAGCGCTTCGTTCAGGCTATCAATGGCGTTATCAAGAAGATCGAGCTGGTGGCGCTGGGTCATGTATCTTTCCTCAGCGACATCAAATAACTCACCAGTTCATGCACCGAACAACTCGGATTAGCGCTCCCCGTCTGGCGATTGACGGATTCCAGTTTGCGGCTGTTGGCGACGGCATCTTGCACCAGATGTGCGAACAGGCCAAACAGCCCGGCATTGCCTTTGTTGTAGTGCGGCTCAAGGGCGATCAAATCGTCCCCCACTGACTGGCAGGCAGTTTTGTTGCCCACGGCGGAAAAACTTTTGTCGGTGTAACCGAAGTGCAGGCGCAACCAAATCTCGAAACAGGGGTTGCTGATGGCGAGGTGCAGTGTGGTCTTGGGTAGTTTGGTTTTGCCCGCCAGGTCGAGGGCATCCTGATGCGGGCGGTCGAGGTCAAAGACACAGTAAAGCCGCTGGTAGGGATCCTTTTCACGGTGAGACTCTCTGGCCAAATTGATGCCATAACGAAGCACTTGCACAGGGTCAGTCCGATTGCCGCTCGGGCTGATGCGGATATTTGCGCTGGATAAACCCAGCGAGAAAACCAAGCCTTCAAAATAATATTTTTCGGTGCTGCCTTCGCACACTATCAGGACTCTATCGTAAGGCTCACGCTGGCGGGCACGCCGACTGAAATCGGGGGCTGCATAGCTGGAAGGAATGCGTTTTGCGCGTGACATGCTGGCTCAGAAATTCAGGTTGCCGACAATGGGTAGCGCGCCATAGCGGCCATGCAGATATCCGCGTTCGAGAGATTCTTCCTTGCGCGGGCTGAACTCGTCCAGTGAATACATACGGGAAGCTTCCTGCCGGTCTTTTTCAACAAACCATACTTGATCGCGCCGCAATAAATGTCGATCCAGCAGGCTCGTATCGTGTGTGGTAGCAATGAGCTGGGCGTTTAGCGGGTTGGTTTGGTTGTTGTTAAAGCGCCCAATTAAATGACGGCAAATGAGCGGGTGCAGGCTTCTGTCCAACTCATCCACGACCAGCACGCGACGCTTGCGCATGACATCGAGCCAGGGGCCGGCCAGGGCAAATAGTTTCTGGGTGCCAGATGATTCGTCATCCATGCTCAACTCGATTTCACTCTGCCCATCCCGAGAACGATGCTTGAAGTGAATTTTGGTGATTTCATCGTCAGTGGTGCTCGGCGGCAATGGTCCCGTGGCTGGGTCAAAACCAAAGGTTGTTCTTTTGATGGGCTGTTTTTCCAATGCGACATCGGTGATGGAAATGTCCGCATTCTTGAAGAAAGACATGAGTTCCGCCTTGCCACTCTCTGTGGCACAAAGGCCAAGTGTGTGCTCAAGGTTAATCAGATCATCTGCCCGAATGATTGCCAGTCGATTCTGGAACCAGTTGAAAACCGGGCGCAGTTGCTCGTTGTTAAGCAGTACGGCTGTGGAAAGGAACAGGCCATTGGCACGGGTTTTGTCGCGCCATACATCCTTGCGACCAAGGAAGGACGCGCCCCATTCCCAAGTGTATTTACCTGTTTCCGGGTCGAACTCACGCTGGAACATGGGCTTGTTACGACCCTTGGGTGCTGCGTACAGCCATTCCGCAACAATACGCTCCGCAGTGAGGCTGAATCCATATTGGTAGCGAACCGGGCCATCTTCACCATCCTCGATGAAGTTCGCCTCGAACGTCGTTGGTTGGCTACGCCCATCCAGGCTGAACAGAAAGGGCTGCACGTTGAGGGACTGGCCTTCCTGCACCAGCGTTGCGGACTGTGCAACCATGGACTGCATGAACTGAAAGGCACGAACGAGGTTGGTTTTCCCGCCCGCGTTTGGCCCATAGACAATAGCGGATCGCAACAGGTGTGGCGCAACGGATATGCCCGAAGCAAACAGATGAGTGTGTTCGTGTTCTTTACCTGCCGAAGCGACCATGCTCAATGTCTGAGATTCGGAAAATGATCGGTAGTTGGTCAGCCGGAAGTCTATAAGCATGATCGCACCTTAATATATATCTATTTTTGATATTTGCAGTTTATCAGCAATTTTCAAGTTTAGATATACCATAATCGGTGCGTCAGGCTGGTATTTCAGCCCGAGCCAGCAACTCAGCGAAGTCGTAATTCACGCTGGTCACGCCAAAGTCAGGCTCACGCTGGAAGGGTTGGCGCAGATAGTGGGTGCGGTGAGTGTCTTCGCCAGTGAATTCAACGATGGCGAGGATGAAGTCGTCCGGCTTGTTGAGTGAGTAGAGAATCTCGTTGCGCGTGACAGTGATGGTGGGCGCACCGGAAACTCGGCCTTTCACCTCGATGAAGCGCAGCTTGCCGCTGCCGGGAATACGGCTTTCAATATCATAGCCCAGCTTTTCAAACTCACGGTCTGTGGGTTCAAAACCCAGGCTGCGCTCGATGTCCATAATGACGGCGCGAGCACGGGCTGCGCTTATTTGGGTATCCACGGGCGTGCTATATGCTGGTGCAGTTTGCCCTGCCATCACTTTGATCAGGCCTATCGGCACGACCAACATTCCACCCAACACCACGGGTGGCAACGGTGAAATTTGCGCTTCCAACTTCAATTCTTCAAGACGTTTTTGCAGCCTGCCTTGCAGTAGGTCGGCGCGCTTGCGTGCCTCATTGGAATTAAGCTTGGCGTTGGGTCTGCCAGCCTGCTCCTGAAGTTTGAGTTCTTCGGCGCGATGATCCCAGTAGGTGATTTCTTTGGTGAGCCTATCCTTAACTGCGGCCTCGGTCTTGGCGATGAGTTCGAGCTTGCGGTCACGCACTTCGGCCAAGTGTTCCGGCACAACGTGGGCTATAGCGTATCCCTGTGCTTTTTGCTCCAGCTCGCGGTTGACCCACTGGCATTCTGGTCGGTCGAGGATGGCTTCAATACCAGGTTCGTCATTGGTTAGTGGACGATAGTCAAGATAGGGTGCGTAGTGAACGTGGCGGATTGTTCCGCTGGTATCCTGTTCGACGTAGAGCATGCGCCTGGATACAACGCGCCGCTCGCCAGCACGGGTGATGCTGGCATCTTGAATGGAGTGCTCCAAATAGAACAGCACGCGCGGCGAGGTGCCTGAATCACGCTCGTCCACCAGCACCGTGCCACGTTTAAGCAGGTCGCGGTTGCGCTCTAGTGTGAGATCAATAACAGAATCGAGTAGAGGGTGGCCGGGGCAAACAAATGCAGCGAGTGGCTGGCCTTGTGGCGCGACCAAGGATTTCTCAAAGGCGATGCGCTCGTAGCGCGGCAGCACAGGTTCGCCGATGCCAATGAGCCGGTCACGATTGCGCACCGGAGCTGGTACGTGGGTAACTTCGTAGCGGCGCGGTTCGCGTTGTTTGGAGGTGCCGCCGAGTCGTTTGAAAGCTTCGTGAAAAAAGGATTCGATGTAGTGCGGTTGCAGACGGCGCGCATCGGCGCGCTCCATGTCCACACGGATGCGCTGCACTTGGCTGGAGTCCATGGCATCGTGGGCAAGCACGCGTTCATCGAGCAAACTTTGCAGGTGGTCACGGTCGAGTGCAATGTCGAGCACGGTGGTAAGGAATGCTTTGACCTCGGGTTTTTCGCCATGGCGGATGGCTTCGATCAGCAGTTCGCGCAGTGATTTCCCCTCGAACTGGAGCTTGCCGAGCACATCGAACACTTGTCCGCCCAACGCCTGACGCGCTTGCTCCAACTTTTCCAGTAACTTGCGATACACATCACCTTCACGGGTGTCGTCGGCAACCAGGTTCCATAAGTGACACACTTCGGTCTGTCCGATGCGGTGGATTCGACCGAAGCGTTGCTCCAGCCTGTTTGGATTCCAAGGCAAGTCGTAGTTGACCATCAGGTGCGCGCGCTGAAGGTTGATGCCTTCGCCAGCGGCATCGGTGGCCAGCAGAACTTGTACTTCGGGGTCGTGCTTGAAGGATTCCTGCACCTTCAGACGCTCTTCGCGGCCAATGCCGCCGTGGATGATGACCACGGCCTCTTTGCGGCCTAATAGCGTGGTGATGCGCTGCTCCAGATAGTTCAGCGTATCACGATGTTCGGTGAAGATGACGATCTTCTGGTGCGGTGATGGCGTGGGTGGTGGGATTGCGCCTGCACCATAAGGCGCGTCAGGTTCGGCGACACGATGAATAACAGCACCAGTGGTGAAGATTTCGCTGAGCAAGCTGGCTAGTTCGAGCCACTTGGTATCTGTGCCGCTGCGACGAACAGCTAATGCTTGCCCTTCCAGGCCAGCGAGTGTTTCGATTTCAATGCGCAGCTCAGCAATGGAGCGGGCTGCAGTGGCCTGATCGAGAATTTCTTCTTCGGCGGCTTCGACTTCGTTATCGGGCGCTTCGTCCAAGTCCTCAATGTCTTCACTATCGAGAGTGAGCGCAGTAGTGGAAATGATGGGTGCAGTCTGCCCGCCACGGTGGAGCAATTCAAGTTCGCGTAATCTGCTTTCCAATCGCTCGCGCCTGCGCCGCAATGATTGATAGATAGCCTCGGGCGAGGATGCCAGCCTCCGTTGCAAGATGGTTAGCGCAAAGCCCACAGTGCCGGCGCGCTTGTCATTTGCCAGTGCCTCAGCGCGGTTAAATTCTTCTCGGACATAATCGGTGACGGTCGCGTAGAGTGCTGCTTCAGCGTCCGACAGCTTGTAAGGGACGGTGTAGGCGATACGCTGTGGGAACAATGGAGTGCCATCAAACTTCAGCAGGTTTTCCTTTATCATCCGCCGCATCAGGTCGGAGACATCGGCTGTGTGGACTCCATCGCGGAAGCGCCCCTCGAATCGGTCTCCGTCCAGCAGCGCCATGAACAATTGGAAATCAGCTTCCTTGCCATTGTGCGGGGTCGCTGACATCAACAGGAAATGTCTGGTGATGTTTGAGAGCAGCTGGCCGAGACGATAACGCTTGGTGTATTTTGTTTCGCCACCAAACACGGTGGCCGACATTTTGTGGGCTTCGTCGCAGACCACCAAGTCCCAGCGACAATCTGGTGCTTCGAGTTTCAGTTGCACATCTTCATTGCGCGCGAGCTTGTCGAGGCGGGCGATAACCAGGTTGGTTTCGAGAAACCAGTTGCCGGTGCGCGCAGCCTCCAGTTTGTCGTTTGTGAGTATCTCGAATGGTAAGTGGAAACGGCGGTACAGCTCATCCTGCCACTGTTCTGCGAGGCTGCCTGGGCAGACAATCAGACAGCGTTGCAGATCACCACGAGCGATTAATTCCTTGATAAGCAAACCTGCCATGATGGTCTTGCCTGCGCCTGGGTCATCTGCCAGCAGGAATCGTAAAGGCTGTCGTGGCAGCATGTGTTCATAGACAGCAGTGATCTGGTGCGGAAGCGGATCAACAACTGAGGTATGCACCGCGAGTACAGGGTCAAAGAGATGTGCAAGGCGAATACGTTGCGCCTCGGAAACCAGACGGAAAAGTGCACCGTCGCCATCGAAGCTCCATGGCCTGCCAACTTCCGCCAACTCCAAGCGTGGTTCATCGTGGCGGTAAAGCAACTCGTTGGCGACTTTGCCGGAGGCAGTTTTGTAGGTGAGTTCCAGCGCCTCCGAGCCAAACCATTGGACGCTGACGACCGCCACCAGTGCATCGGGGACGATGCCACGAATGGCGGCATTGGGCTGTAGTTGTTCGAGTTTCAGCATTCGGCGTTTGATGCTTTTTCAGTCATCATGATTTTGTTCTTGTTTGTTGTGGAATTAACTGGAATCTCCCTCATCCGAAATGTACTTTTTTCCCAACATAAGAGCAATGAGAAAAAAGGCCTAGATATTATGGGTACACGATCTTAGCGCGTAAGGTGAGGGGCAAACCTACTCACTACAATTTTGACGAAAGCTCTATGTTATATGTCGCTATTGTTCCAGCGATGTCGTCTCGACAATAACCTCGAACTGCTCCAGCACCTCCGGTCGCCGCTGCTTGATGAACCGGGCCACGGATTTGTTTTCCAGCAACTTGGCCAGGTAACCCCGTGCCAGCACCATATTGAGCACGTCCTGCCCGTAATTCTGCTCCACCAGTTTGTATTGCCCCTGTACGTTGGCCATTTCGCGCTCCATGCGTGACATCTGCTCCTGCGTGACCCCGGCCCGCTTTTTCAGTTTCTTGCCATCTATCAGCATGTCCGCCGGTGTGGCTGCCAGCAGCGCATCGGCATAGCTCGTGGTCAGGTTGTTTGCGGAGATCATGAGTTCCACACATTCAACCTGCCGAATGGGTTTCATCTGCCGCAACACTCGGGAGACGTTGGTGGTGAATTCACGATCCTTGAGTAATTCCGTGGCTTCTTCGCAAACGCCATCCAGCAGCGTGGCCTTCTTGTGGATCAAGCTGACATCAACGCCCAGTGCCACCGCCAACCGGCTGGGCGAGACGCCGCGATCTATGGCGCGGCGTATCATGTAATGCTCCTGAATCGTCGAGATCCGGTTGATACGGGTGTTGTATGTATAGCTCTCGTCGTCCTTGGCTATCAGGCAGGGCGCATCGGTATAGCCCAGCTCGCGCAGCGCAATCAGGCGGATATGACCGTCGAGCAACAGATGCTGGCGGGAATCATCGCTTACGGGTGCGACCGAGAGTGGTTCGATCAAACCAATTTCAGTAATGGAAGCGAGTATCTGCCGGTATTTTCTGGATGTCGCCAAGCCTTCTGGCGTTTTTCGTGAGGGCAGTAGATTGTCCAGAGCAACAGTCAGGGTCTCAGGAATAAATCCCAGCGCCACCTTGCTCATGACAGGCTCCCGCTGCTCCAGACCCGATCGGAGAGATATTTCGGCAGCGTGTCGAGTCCTTCCGCGCGCAGAAGATTCACGAAATTTTCGTCCGCCAGCAATTGGCGCAGCGCGCCGATGACGAATAGCAGGCGTTGCTGGACAAATTCAGCTTTCTTTACCATCAGCTTTTGGCGCTCTACTTCGCGCTGATAGGTACGCACCAAGCCGGAAGTTGATGTGTCTGCCTGTTTGCGCGGTGCCGCCTTCGAGACGGTTCGCCCCAAGGTCTGTCGTTTCTCGATGATGCGCCGCACTTCCATCAACTGCTTTCCGCGCAGCTTGCCGGATTCATAGGCATCCTGTAGCCCGGACTGCAAGGCTTTGTCGTCGTCGCCCGCGCCGACAATGGTGAGTGCGGCATTGAGCGGGATGTGGCCTTTGCCAACCGCAACCAGCAGCCGTTCCTCGCCTTGCTCAAGGAGAGTGAGGATGCCCTGCACGTATTGCATGGTCAGCCCGGTCTTGGCGGCAATGTTCTTGGGGGTGTAGCCCTTGTCCTTGAGTTGCCCGATGCCAGCCAGAATTTCCAGCGGGCGGCTCTGGCGCCGGGCAATGTTTTCCGCGAGGCTCATGAGAAAAGCATCTTCGTCGCTGACATCAATTACCAGCGCTGGAATTTCTGTTTCGCCAAGGGTACGAAACGCCGTCAACCGCCCCTCGCCGCAAACCAGCAGATAGCGTTTGCCATGCTCGGTGTCGCGCGGCGTGACCGAAATCGGCTTCTTCAAGCCCAGCGTCTTGATGTTGCCCACGATCTCGCCGAACACTTTGGCATTTCGTTCTCGCGGGTTGAGGACATCAATCTGATCTACCGGAATCATGCGTATCTCGCTGGTCGTGTGCCTGGCTGTCATGCTGCCCTCCGTAGTCGTGTGCGCGCTGCCATGTTGTAAAGGTAATCGAGGGAATCAAAACGGTAGCTCTCGAATTCGATGGCGTTCTGTTCAGCCAGGCTGATGCGCGGCAACCAAAAATCGAGCCGGGGTAGCAGGTAGTAATCCAGCGCCGCTTGATTGCTATGATCGAGGCGCACGGCGACCGTGATGTCAGGGCACAAGCTGGTGTCGAACCTCACCTTCCAGCGGTGACTGCCACTGTCATGAGTGTTGCAACGGGCAAGCACCAAAGAGACGCTGAATTCCCCATTGACGCGCAGGATGTCGGTGGCCGGATCGCGCACGACCATGCCGCCGATGGCAGCAATCTGAGCCTCGGTTTGGGCGACAATTTCCGGGTGCATCTGGCGCAAGAAATGATTTACCTCCAGATAGCGGTAGTCGCGGTCAGGTGTAAAACCAACCATCTGGTAGGCTCGGATCAAACTGCCAAAACGATTGGAATAGACAGCAGCAGACGGCATCCCCTCTGCTTCATTGATGATCAAGCCGGAAAGAATTCCCTTGCTTTGATAGAGCTGGCGCAAGCGTTCGATCAGGTTCTCGTCGGTGTAGCGATGTGTCCGAGCGCGAATAATGCCCTGAGCGGTATAGAACACCTCGGGCGGAACGATAGGCTCGAAAGCGCCTTCCTTCTTGATCCACATGTCCGGGGTGTTCTCCACCCGGACTTTCTTGAGCTTGAAGGAGGTGCGGTTGAAAATGTTGTTGCCGATATATTTCTCGTTGGTCAGCAACTCGTGGACGGTGGCGCGCGTCCACTCCCGGTCGAGGTCGGTGCGCACCTTCATGTCGTTCAGCCGGATAGCAATAGCCGACTCAACCAGCCCCTCGTCAATGAACCAGCGATAGATCAGATTGACGATCCTGACTTCCTCCTCGGGGCCGGGCATCAGAATGACGCGGTCCGTTTGCAGGCTTTTGTGCTCACCGCGAGTCAGTTCGCTTTTGATCGAGCCATGCTGGTCGAGAAGGACGCGGCGCAATCCGTAACCCGCTGGGCCACCTTGGCGGTAGCCCAGTTCAATCAGCCGACATTGGCCAGCAAAAACTTTGGCCGAAAGTTCCCGGCTGTATTCACCGGCCATTGCCCGTTTGACGCCCTTGACGATGGTGGAAACTGGCGAGCCATCGTTTTCAAACTGCTCGGCGCAGTAGGTAACCTGGATGCCAGCTCGGCGGCAGATGTACTCGTAATAGGCGCTTTCGTCGGCGTCCTGAAATCGCCCCCAGCGACTGACATCGTAAACCAGAATGATCTGGAAATCGGCAACTCCTGTCTCAACGTCCTTGATCAACTGCTGCAAGGAGGCACGTCCTTCGATACTCAGTCCGCTCTTGCCCGCGTCGGCATAGGTCTTGACGATTTCGATACCGCGCCGGGCGGCATA
>Ga0172380_10007259_pt1 | contig 12514 bp, 14 predicted proteins | sample Leawe162metaG_FD_119747 | JGI IMG/M metagenome (GOLD analysis project Ga0172380, IMG submission 119747) | Leachate microbial communities from a municipal landfill in Southern Ontario, Canada - Leachate well 162 metaG | ecosystem: Engineered > Solid waste > Landfill > Unclassified | place...
ACTTATACCCTCTGGGTGCAATAATGATTAACCCTCTCCAGACCTTTGCCAAATGGTCCTAAGTATCCTTTTTTTCTCAGGGACGCTCCTCCTGATCCTGCAGACCACCCTGCTACATTCCTTACCTGAATGGTTTGGCCGCCCTAACCTTTCATTTTTATTTATTGTTTTTCTCGGCACCTACCTGGATCTTTATAAAGGTGCCGTGCTGGCTCTGCTGTTTGGCCTGATCATGGATATCTTCTCCGGTGTTTTTCTAGGTCTTCACCCGGTGATCTACCTGGTACTCTTTTTTGTCCTTCAGTTTCTTTCCAGACACCTGACCACCAGAGAGTCGATTCACCAGATCCCGCTGGTTGCCCTGAGCTATCTTTTCACCACCGGCAGCATCTTTATCTTCACCACGATACTTACGCCGGAGAACAGGCTTTACTGGGCTTGGGGAAATGAAATTCTCCAGGTTCTTATTCTCTCCGTTACCTGTATCCCTTTTTTCAATTTTTTCCATTGGCTAACCACGATTTTTGACAGTACAAAAGCGAACAATCATTCCCGCCGGCAAAGAACCGGCAACCGCTACCGGATGCAGTAATAAGGATGATCCTCAAGACATGCCGCCACGTCCCCTTGCCAAAATAAACAAGATTGATCCGGTCGAGCTAAAAATGCTCAAAAAACGGATTGATATCGCCATGGCCATAATTATTTTTTGCGCTTCCCTGCTCTTGACCAGACTCTGGTATTTACAGATATACCGGGGCGATGAATATGCGAAACTTGCGGAGCGTAACCGCATCCGCATCCAGACAATCGCCGCCCCCCGCGGCAATATCCTGGACCGGAACGGCCAGCCGATCATCACCAACCGCCCCCATTTCAATGTGGTCTGGAACCGGGAAGACTCGCCCAACCCCGATGAGGTAATCAAGGATCTCGCCAGGATCCTCAACGAAGACATTTCCGTGCTGCTGGACAGAATCCGCGCCGCCAGCGAGAATCCCCGTTATATGCTCACCAGACTCAAGGAGGATATCGACTGGGAAACCATGGCCGCCATAGAAAACAAAAAACTCTCGCTTCCCGGGGTAAGCATAGAGGTTGTTCCCTCCCGTGACTACCTCTACGGAGATTTTGCCGCCCATCTCATCGGCTATCTTGGCGAAATAAGCCCGGCAGAATTGGAAGAAAGCCGCTACGCCACATACTCAGGAGGAGATCAGGTCGGCAAACAGGGAGTGGAAAAGATCTTCGAAGAGTATCTCAAAGGCGAAAAAGGGCGCAATTATCTTGAGGTTGACGTCCACGGCTTCCAACAACGCCAGATGCAGAGGCAGGAGCCTTACCCTGGCAATAACCTGCACCTGACCCTCGATATCGAATTGCAACGCGCTGCGGAAGAAGCCATGGCCGACAAAGCCGGAGCCGTCGTGGCCATGGAGGTGAACACCGGCAAACTGCTGGTCATGGCCAGCACCCCGCCCCTGCCCCTCCAGGAATTCAGCGGCGGCCGCATCTTGAGCTCTGCCTGGGACAGATTGCTCAACGACCCGCTCAACCCCTTGCTCAATAAAACCATTCAGGGGCAATATCCGCCCGGCTCCACCTTTAAGATCGTCACCGCTCTGGCGGCCATTTCCGAAGGGGTTATAACCCCTGAGACAACCTTCTTCTGCAGCGGCGGCCTGCACTTCGGCAACCGCAGGTACGGCTGCTGGAAGAAAGGCGGCCACGGCACGGTGAATTTCCAGCGGGCGCTGACCGAATCGTGCGATGTCTATTTTTATTCAGTCGGGCAAAGACTTGGGGTCGACAACATTGCCAAGTACGCCAACAGCCTTGGCCTGGGGAAAAAAACCGGCATCGAACTGGAACATGAAAAAGGGGGACTCATTCCTTCAAAGGCATGGAAACAGCAGCGCTTAAAGCAAAAATGGCAGGACGGGGAAACCCTCTCTGTCGCCATAGGCCAGGGCTATGTTTCCACCACCCCCCTGCAGCTCTGCCGGCTGACCGCCGCCGTGGCCAACGGCGGCACTCTCTACCGGCCCCGGATGGTTCACAGCATCACGGCGCCGGACGGCAAAACCCTGAAAACATTTGACTCGGTCAGCGAGGGCAAGATTCTCGGGTCTGAGAATTCGCTTGCTCTCATTCGAACGGCCCTGGTGGGAGTGGTAAATTCAGCAGCCGGCACCGCCAAGGTTGTGGCACTTCCGGAAGTTCTCATCGGCGGCAAAACCGGCACCGCCCAGGTAGTACATCTCTCCCAGGTCTCCGGCATGAGTGAAAAAGATATCCCCTACAAATACCGGGACCATGCCTGGTTTACCTCGTTCGCCCCGGCGGAAAAGCCGGAGATTGCCGTAACCGTTCTGGTGGAGCATGGCCGGCACGGCGGCTCTGCAGCCGGCCCTGTAGCCAGAGCCGTGTTCAAAAAATATTTTGAATTGAAGGGGGTGATAAAGCCTGCCCCGGAAGCCACCACCCCTGTGGCTGCCCCTGACGAAAAGGACGAATAAGATGCTCCGCTTTGACCGACGCCTGCTGCTTAATATTGACTGGGTTCTCATTGTGGCCGTGCTCTCTGTTGCCCTCATCGGCCTGGTCAATCTTTACAGCTCCACCCATCTGTACACCAATGCAGGACTTCCGCTCTATCTGAAGGAACTCACCTACTACCTGTTCGGCGCAGCCATCATCCTGCTCGTCATCAGCGTGGACTACCGGGTACTGCTCTCCCTGAATTACCCGTTATATATCGCGATGATCCTTCTGCTGCTCATCGCTCTGCTCTTTGGTAAAAACATCAGCGGCGCCCAGCGCTGGATCAATCTAGGTTTTTTCCGTCTGCAGCCTTCGGAACCGGCCAAACTCATCCTGGTCATCACCCTGGCCAGTTACTATTACCGCAAAGACACCGGGAAAGGCTTCGGCCTGCTCGACCTGGCTGTCCCGGCCCTGCTGACTGTCCTGCCCTTCCTGCTCATCGCCAAACAGCCCGACCTCGGCACCGGTCTTTTGCTGATTTTTATCTTTGCTTCCATGACCATGTTCATCAAACTCCGCAGAAGCACTCTGGCGACTCTTTTGTGCGGCGGGATCTCCTTTATCCCCATCGCCTGGAAGTTCTTTCTGAAACCCTACCAGCGCCAACGGGTTGAAACCTTCCTCAATCCGGAAAACGACCCATTGGGCACGGGCTATCACATCATCCAGTCAAAAATCGCCGTAGGCAGCGGTTTGATCTTTGGCAAGGGGTATACGCAAGGAACCCAGGGCCAGCTCGATTTTCTGCCGGAACGGCACACCGACTTCGCCTTTTCGGTCTGGGCGGAGGAATGGGGTTTTCTGGGGTCTGTTGTCCTGGTGGTCTGCTATTTTTTCATGATTCTCTGGGGATTGAACATCGCCATCTCCGCCAGGGATAAATTCGGGGTGCTGCTTGCCTTTGGCGTGGTCTCACTCATCTTCTGGCAGGCGTTCATCAACCTGGCCATGGTCATGGGATTATTGCCCGTGGTGGGAGTGCCCATGCCCCTTATCAGCTTTGGCGGCTCCTCGCTGCTTACCAACCTGGCAAGCCTTGGCCTCTTGATGAATATCCGGATGCGCCGCTACATGGGCACAAGTTGAGCAAGGCAGGTTACAGCCAGCCTCTTTGCCGGCAGGCACCCAGGACAAGAGCGCTCAACCCTCGGATGAATGCGGGTCTGGTGTTCAGGGAGGTGGTGCGCTCAAGCCGCAGCCCAAGCGACCCGGCCAGCTCGCAGTACTGGATGTCGATCTCGTAGAGGGTCTCCACGTGATCGGAGACAAAGCTGATGGGCAGCACAAGGACGTTCTTCACCCCTTCCCCGGCCAATTGCCCCAGCATCTCCGGGGTGGAAGGGGAAAGCCATTCCACCGGCCCGCTGCGGCTCTGAAAGCACAACCGCCCTTCCAGACCGGTGATTTTTTCCACACCACCGATAGTCCGCTTGATCTGATCCAGATAGGGATCGCCATCCCGGATGAAGGAAACCGGCAGACTGTGGGCACTGTAAACCAGCTGTACCGGTTCGCCGCCAAAGCCTGCCAGCCCTTCCTGAATGCTCTGCGCCAGACAGGCAACATAGTCCGGCTGGTCCGGCCATTCCTTGATTTCGGCAAGCGCAAAGGGGTGCCCCGAGGCGGTCACCGCCTTGCGCAGCTCATCCAGGGATGAGCCGGTGGTGGCTCGGGAATAATGGGGATAAAGAGTCAGCGCCACAATCCGGCTAATCCCGGCCTTGGCTAATTCCGCCAGGGCAACCTCCGCCCCTGGTTGCCAGTACCGCATGGCCATGCTCACCCGAAAATCCCCTTGACCGGCCAGAGCCTCTTCCAGCGCTTTCCCCTGCTCCCCGGTGATCCGGGCCAAGGGCGAACCGCCGCCGATCAAGGCATAGGCCTCCCGGCTTTTCGGCGCCCGCTTGGCGGCAATTCGCCGGGCAATGAATTTCTGAAGAAAGGGAAAGGGCGAAAGCCGGATGATCTCGCGATCGGAGAAAAGGTTGACCAGAAACGGCTCTACATCGGCCAGGGTTTCAGGCCCGCCGAGGTTGAGGAGAATGACCCCGATGGGTTCGCTCATGCCCCGGACGCCTCAAGCGAAGACAAATCCAGGCGCACCAGCTCCCCAAGTTCCGCCGGCGAGAAAGCAAGCTCGGCGAAAAGGAGCTCTTCCACGGCATGGGCCTGGGCGAAATTGCGCCTGATTCTGGCATGGAGTTCTTTGTCCCCGTTGTCATAACGGTGCAGGATGTAGGCGAGGCGCGCCTCAAGGGGAACGATTTCATCGTGGAGCACCCGCTTGTCGGCGTAATAGACGATCTCTTTTTCCATACAAAGCTCCGGCACCCCGCCTTTTAAGACAACATGCTCGGCCACGATCTCGGCCAGCTCATCGAACCCATGTCGCAGGCAGATTTCCCGGCCCAGCTTATCGTGCCGCAACTCCGTCTCAAGACAGGGAGTTTTGGCGATATCGTGCAACAGGGCCCCACTGACGATCAGCTCCAGGGAAAGGTTGCGCCCGGCCCGCATCACTCCCCGGCCGACAAAGCCGGCCACCCGGCCAACCATTACGGAATGCTCCCGGATGTTGGGCAACATCGCATACTCCTCCATGAGCTGGAGGCATTGGGCAACAGAGGGAATCACCGGGTTAGCCTTTTTTGCTCAACCTATGCACCGCCTCGACAAAAAACTTCGCCTGCTCCGGTGGAATCTCCGGGACGATGCCGTGGCCGAGGTTGAAGATATGGCCCCGGGCTCCTTTGGCCTGATCGAGGATGTCCTGAATCAACTTTTCCATCTTGGCCGGCGGCAGCAGCAGGGCGATGGGATCCATGTTGCCCTGGAGCGACACCCTTTGCCCCACCACCTTCACCGCCTCGTCCAGAGGCAGCCGCCAGTCAAGGCCCAGCACATCGGCCCCGCTTTCCAGCGACTGGGGCAGCAAGGTCGCGCCGTTGTTGGCAAAATAGATAATCGGCACCGTCACGCCGCTTTCCTTAAGCGCCGCGATGATCCGCTTCACGTAAGGAATGGCGAACTCGGCAAAGTCATTGGGCGCCAGCACCCCGGCCCAGGAATCGAAGATCTGCAGCGCCTGAGCACCGGCTGCGGCCTGGGCCTTGAGATAGTCGATGGTGCAGTCGGTGATCTTGTTCAAGAGATCCGCATACAGCGCAGGATCCGTGTACATCATCTTCTTGGTCAGAAAGTAGTTCTTCGACGAGCCGCCCTCGATGAGATAGGTGGCCAGGGTGAAGGGCGCCCCGGAAAAACCAATAAGCGGCACCCTTCCATCCAGCTCCCTGCGCAGGATGCGGATGGTCTCCATAACATAGCCCAGCTCCGCCTCAGGGTCGGGCACATGCAGTTTCTCCATCCCGGCCCGGTCCCGGATCGGCTCAAGAAAAACCGGCCCCCGCTTCTCATGAAACTCAAGGGGCGCGCCCATTTTTTCCAGCGGCACCAGGATATCGGAAAAGAGAATAGCCGCGTCAACCCCCAGGATATCCACGGGCAGGATGGTGACCGCTGCCGCCGCCTCCGGGGTTTTGCACATCTCGAGAAAGGTGTATTTACTTCGGATCACCTGGTATTCTGGCAAAAAACGGCCCGCCTGCCGCATGAGCCACACCGGGGTGTAGTCAACCGCTTCGCCGCGGCAGGCCTTCAAAAAGGTGTCGTTCATGATGTTCTCCGTTGATTTATTAGTGCTGAGTGCATAGTGCTGAGTGCGCGGTTGATCCTTACTCGGAACTCAGCACTTTTTGCACTTTTTTTTCGGTTGATAGGTGCAGTAAGGCTCCTCCGCCATGTAGTCGCCGCTCACCGCATAGGCCCTGGCCCGGCAGCCCCCGCAGACATTGACATACTCGCAAACCCCGCAGCGGCCCTTGTAGGCCTTGAAATTGCGCAGATCGTGAAAAAGCTCCGAATGCTCCCAGATCTCCTTAAAGGATTTCTCGCGGATATTTCCCGCCGCCATGGGGAAATAGCTGCACGGCAGCACATTGCCGTCCACATCGATCAGGGAGATGAGCTGGCCGGCCAGACAACCCTTGGCGCCGCCGGTGGAAAACTGCAGGCTCCTCCGCTGATAGTCATCGCCCTGCTCCTTGGCCTGCTGAAGCACGACCCGGTAGTAGTTCGGAGCGCAGGTGGGCCGGACCAGCAGATCCTTTTCCCCCTTTTCCATCTCATAATGCCAGATCAGCAATTTCTCGTAATCCTCCGGGGCAATGAGCTCATCCATGATATCCTCACCCCGGCCGGTGGGCACGATCATGAACATGTACCAGGCCGTGGCCCCGATTTCCTTGGCCAGCCGGTAGATCTTCGGGATCTCCTCCTGGTTGCGCTTGGTAAACGAGGAATTGATCAGAAAGGAGATGGAGTTTTCCCGAAAAAGCCGGGCCGCATTGAGGGTGCCGGCAAAAGCGCCGGGCTGGCAGCGAAAATCATCATGCACCTCGGCGCTGGCCCCATCCAGGCTCAAGGAAACCATCTTAATCCCGGCCTCCTTGATCTTGCCGCAGATCTCCTGAGTCACCAGGGTGCCGTTGGTGGCCAGACACATCCGCAGGCCAAGACCGGTGCCATAAGTGGCGATCTCGAACACATCCGGCCGCAGCAAGGGCTCGCCCCCGGAAAGCACCACTACCGGCTTGGCGTAGGAAGCGATATCATCAAGAACCCGCCGGGCTTCCTCCAGAGGAAAATCCGGATGCCCTTTGGCTTCAAGGCCGGAGGAAGAACGACAATGCACACACTTAAGATTGCAACGCCTGGTAATCTCCCAGGCTATCCATTTTGGTTCAAATTCCACGGTTGGACCTCAAAAGGTTGAATACAGTCAATAATCAGCAGTTTGGACAATATACCTAAAGTCGATAAAAGGACAAGCAGGTATTGCCAAGGGGTTAGAGAAAATCAGCAGCAACGGCGGCCAGCACACTCCGCTCGCTTTTGAGCAGGGTGATGTGCCCGTGGATCTTCTGCCCTTTCAGCCTTTCCACCGCGTAGGTCAGACCGTTGCTGCTGGAATCCAGATAGGGGTTGTCGATCTGGTAAGGGTCGCCGGTGAGCACCATCTTGGTGCCTTCTCCGGCCCGGCTGATAATGGTTTTCACCTCGTGGGGGGTCAGATTCTGGGCCTCGTCCACGATCACGAATTGCCTGGGGATGGAACGGCCCCGGATATAGGTCAAGGCTTCCAGTTCCACCACATGGCTCTGGAGAAGCTTGTCCACCTTCTGCTTGGCCGACTCGGTCGTTTCCTGTTCCTTACGCTTGCCGCCGTCGGCCATCAGGTAGGTGAGATTGTCGAAAATGGGCTGCATCCAGTGGGACAGTTTTTCGTCCTTGTCGCCGGGCATGTAGCCCAGATCCTTGCCCAGGGGAATAATGGGCCGGGAGACAAGAATCCGGTCGTAGCGTTTAAGGGAAAGCACACATTCCAGGGCGGCGGCCAGGGCCAGCAAAGTCTTGCCGGTGCCCGCCTGGCCGACCAGGGTCACCAGCTGGATGGCGGGGTCCATCAGCAGCTCGAAGGCCATGCGCTGCTCCTTGCTGCGCGAGCGGATATTCCAGACCGTTTCATACTCCTCGTGCAGGGGCCCCAGCATTTCCCCTTCCTGGGCGCGGGTCAGGGCGGTATGCTTTTCATCGGCCTCGTCCCGCAAAAGGACAAACTCGTTGGGCATCAGGCTGAGGCCTTCGGATGACACCTGCTTCTTCTGATAAAACTCGTTGATCACGCTGCCCGGCACCAGCAGTTCCCGCTGGCCCCGGTACAGCTCGTCGATGTTGACCTTCTGCTTTTCAAAATCCATGACCTCAATGCCCATGATGTCCGCCTTGAGCCGGGCATTGATGTCCTTGGAAACAAAAATGACCTTCTCCCCTTTCTTTTGCAGGGCACAGGCCACGGCGAGAATGCGGTTGTCCGCCACGTGCATGTCGAGATCAGATGCCTCGCAACCGGCAGGCCCAGTGTGGATCATGAGCATGCCGCCATTGCCCATGGGGACTCCTTCGGTGATCCTGCCCAACAGCCTTAGGGCATCGAGCTGGCGGATGACACGGCGGGCATTGCTTCCCAACTCGTCGTTGCGGCTCTTGAACTTGTCCAGCTCCTCGATCACCATCATAGGCAGCACCACGATGTTGTCGGCAAAGGAAGAGAGAGAATCGGCGTTGTGCAGAAGAACATTGGTGTCGAGGACAAAATATTTTTTCAAGAAGGCTCCTTTTGTGAAGATACAAGACAGAAGACAAAAAAATGCCGAATATGTTCTCTGTTTTCTGCCGTTGTCAGCAACTTAGCCGGGGAGGACCTTTTTGGGCAAGGGAAATGATGGATGTTTACCGGCAACGCCGGGGGAGGGCGCCAGCCTTACACGGCCGCAAGTGAGGCAAGCGCCTCCGCTCGACAATGTGTGGCGTAAGTCAAGTAACTTCCCGTCCCCACTTTCCTCCCGGACCGATGGACTCCGTGGTTGACATCCGGGAATCATTGTTGGCATAATATGCCATAGAAAATCATTCCGGAGGATAAGCCATGCCGACTCGTAATGTTGTCTTGACCGACCATCAGGCCGCTTTTGTGGAACAACTCGTGACTTCAGGCCGGTACCAGAACGCCAGTGAGGTGCTACGCGAAGGATTGCGTCTTGTCGAGCGCCGCGAAGCGGAGGAGAAGGCGCGTCTGCTTGCGCTTAAGGATGCGGCCCGAATCGGCATTGCCGATATCGAGGCCGGCCGCTTGCAGGCTTTCGCAACTCCGAACGCTCTCGCCGATCATCTCAACATCTTGGCGAAACAGGCCATCGGGCCGCATGCGTAATTGTTGGCGAATTTACCTCGCCGAGCGGGCCAGCCGGGATTTTTTTGAAATTATGGCATGGACGGCTGCCAATTTCGGCCCACGACAAGCCGAGAACTACGCCGAGACCCTGACGCTCGCCTTGACCGCACTGAGCGAAGGCCCGGAGATTCCGGAGGTGAGAAAACGGGATGAAATCGGAGAGGGTATCCGGACCCTGCATGTCGCCAGGCAAGGGCGCAAGGGCCGTCACTTCATTGTATTTCGCCTTGCGGATAATCAAGTCATAGAGATTCTGCGGCTTATCCATGACAGCATGGACCTGCCAAGAAATGTCCCTTAGCGTAGTGCCCATCCGAAAACGGCCTTGCACTGGAACCAAGGGCCGTTTTCGGACGGGCAGTAGCGTCGCCAATCACCAGGCTGCTAAAAAAAGGGAAAACCACGGGCATATAGGGGCAGGTAGCGGTGGACATTGATCATCCAGGAGCCCAAGTTCGTCAAAGCGGCCGAGTTGGATCATCAGTTGCAGGTGGTCGGGTTTTTGGTCAGAAAACGAATTTTCAACGCCATCTCAAGTTTATATCTTACCTCCGTCCCCTTGCCACCCCAGAGAATGGCAGAAAGGCAAACGCGACCCCATGGTCCTCATGGTCTCCCTAATTTAACTCGTCATGGATGCCCCTATTCTATTCTATTCTATTCTATTCTATTCTATTACAAGACGAGTTGCCTTTCCCTGCCTGATATGGTATTTTGGTACTCAAACAAGTACCAAAAGGAGTTTGAAATGAATACCATCCCTGCTCAGGAAATCAAACGGCGCGGTATTGCCGCGGTGGATGATTGCATTGCCAAAGGCGATATCCATGTGATTCGAAACAATCAGCCGCAATATGTGGTGCTTTCCGAGGATCGTTATCAGGCATTACTGCAGGCTGAAGACGAGGCGTACACCGCACGGGTGCTGGCCTCGCTGGAAGACCTGCGCGCCGGGCGGGTGCAACGGGGCACAGCGGCGGAGCTGCTTAAAGAGTTGGGCATGGAAGGTTGAGGATGTACACCCTCGTCTGGACCTCCGGCTTCACCCGAACGGCCGGAAAATTTCTCAAGCAACATCCGGAATTACAGGAAAAGTTCGCGGCAATTCTCGGTGATCTGGAGCGCGATCCCTTTCAACCTCACCTCCGGTACCACCACCTTGGCGGCAAGCTAAAAGGTGTGCAGGCAATCAGCATCACCTCCAGCTACCGCCTCACACTGACCCTACTGATTACGAATCAGGAGATCATCCTGCTTGATGTCGGCAGCCATGACGAGGTGTATCGGTAAGATGTGTATTTGAAGATGGGTGTTTTCATAAAACGTGGCCTGATCCCAATTGTTCTACTTTCCCCAGGGCATCATGTCTCGGATCCATTTCCCCTGCACAGTCCGCAAAGCCCTTCTTTTTTATCACTCCAGAGAATGGCAGAAAGGCAAACACGACCCCATGGTCTTCCGAGACACCGAGTGACTCGAGCAGATCGTGCAGTTCCTTGGCGGCCCCGCTCCGGTCGTCCCACGCGTGGCAGAGAAAGACGTCCCGAGGGTCAGGCAGGGGTGTTCGCTTTTCGACGCTGTCGCGGACCGGCGTGAGAGCCCGCACCTCGGCAGGCGTGTACGTCACGGACGATCCAGCTCGCGACCATCTCGGCCGCACGCTGCTGCCGGACCCGCCGCTACTGCTCCGACCGCCTCCGCTGCTCCCCGCCGAGGAGTAGGACGGGGACGAGTACGACCCGTAGCTGCTGTAGCCGCTGTAGCGGCCATAGCGGCCACCGCATGCAGGGCAGGCCGCTGCCCCGCTCGCTGTGCGATGTCCATTTACTGGTGCTGTGCATCTAGCCATGTCGTGATCCTCTCATTTTGTAATCGCTATTTCATCTACTCTTCTAGCCCAACGTGGAGCTGAGGCGACTGCGCGGCTTTTCGCGCAGGTCGCCTCGAACGCAGGGTTATGCCTCAATGTCATTTGCTTCCCTGAATCTCTTTGTACCGACGCAGCTCATTCGTTCATTCCAGCCCACCGGCACTTGCTTGAGACTAGCGCGATTGGCATGAGCACCTATGGCAAGAGCCAAATCACTATGCATAAAACTGTGTAAGGACAGAAGTTGGCCATTGACGAAGGCAGGAATTGACTCCAATAGTAGGGGCGCGATCCTCCTTCAGGCGTTGGTTCAGAGCGCTCCGTTCCGGCTGCATTGATTAGAGCAAACGAAGGGGGATCAACGTCGAACACCAAGGCTTTTGACTTGTAATGAACAACGTTGTCCCTGTCATTTCTTAGGCGATCCATCCATGGCCGCGCCTTCGCAAGAGCAGTAGCCAACTCAGGGTACTTCGATTTGTTCTTCTCTAGGAAGTCAGCGACGGCAATGATCGATACCTCTCTGTTCCTCGGGTGGGTCGCTCCTCGCGGCCCTTTCAGTCCACGGGTGTTGCTGGGAAGGAGTTGCCACAGGACGAATGCAATATCGTTGAGAACAATGCGGAAGCGAATAATGAAACTCTCGATATCCGCCTCCAAAAACGGCCTCTCCAAAAATGGCAGGGAGAGTGTGCCCATGATTCGCTCATAATAGCCGAATAACCGTGTGAGAGACCAAAACAGCGTGCCCGTATTGAAGTGATGGGGGTTTTCGTGTTCCCCAAACCCAATGGCTCGTAGTACCCCGAATAGAGGGACCGCCAACTCGTGCGGATCAGATTGTTTAGGCATAACGTCTGAATTCAGGGGCGCGACGCGATTTTATCGCGGCTCGTCCCCTGGAATGATGGGTTAGGCTGCACTGCGCTACCTAGACGTGGGATGGAGGTTCCAAAGGCTTTGGAACGTTTGTTCGACCATCTGACTACTGCTGTCGTCTTTGGTTGATAGGCTTGTGAGGTAGTAGAGGGCATTCGCTTTGGCTGCGTCGACAGTTACAACGCTGATAGGTCTGCTATCGACATCCGTAGTCAAAGACGCTGTAAGGACGCCGTTCCATAAAGGTGCCGGAACGTGAGGTCGGAGTTTCTCTAGTAACGCAATGCATGCATCTTGTGACATGGCTCTATGTTGAGTCGTCAGTATTTGAAGATCGTTTTTCTCGACACCAGAGGCGGCTACAA
>Ga0172380_10007260_pt1 | contig 12513 bp, 11 predicted proteins | sample Leawe162metaG_FD_119747 | JGI IMG/M metagenome (GOLD analysis project Ga0172380, IMG submission 119747) | Leachate microbial communities from a municipal landfill in Southern Ontario, Canada - Leachate well 162 metaG | ecosystem: Engineered > Solid waste > Landfill > Unclassified | place...
GGAACGCGCATTGCCTATAAAGTCGGTATCATTACCTCGCTCATTGCCATTCCGATCGGCGTTTTCTTCGGCTGTCTCGCGGGCTATTTCGGCGGAAAGGTGGACAGCTTTGTGGTTTGGCTTTATTCCACCGTCGCCTCCATGCCGGGGCTTCTGTTCATTCTCGCCATCGCCATGGTGGTCGGGAAGGGGCTTCTTGGTATTTATCTCGGCATCGGCTTAACGACATGGGTCGGGCTTTGCCGTTTAATCCGGGGCGAAGTCATTAAACACAAAGAGCAGGCTTATGTGCAGGCGGCTAAAGCGCTCGGATTCAGTTGGCCGCGCATCCTTTTCCGTCACATTCTGCCGAATGTCTTCCATGTCATCATCGTCACCTTCACACTGCGCTTTCCGGCGGCAGTCAGCACGGAAGTGTTCATGAGCTTTCTCGGCATCGGCGTCGTCAGCGAGCCATCGTGGGGCGTCATGATCAACAGCGCGCGAATGCGGCTCTGGCAGGGCGTCTGGTGGGAAATGACCTTTGTCACGCTGGCCATCTTCGGCCTCGTTCTTGCCTTCAACCTGCTCGGCGACGCTCTGCGCGACGCCCTCGACCCGCGCCTGCGGACGGAGGGAAGTTGAAAAAATATGGAGTGCGGCGGCTTGCCGCCGCTTTCTGAAAGCGGAGCTTGTTCCGCGTTTTGCTATTCCGTAGCAAGCTTCGGAAAACAAAGCGCAGGCAAGCCTGCGCAGTCCAAATCTTTTAAAAGGATTTTGCCCTTTCGGCTCGCCCTTGCTAAAAACATCCTGTGAGCACCGCTATCGAAAATTATTCACGGGAGTCTTGTTTGAAAAGGTATCGAATTGTATCCGCTGTGTTTCTGCCCGTCTTGTCCACACTTCTGGCTTTTGCTGTTTTTTCCAGCTGGCTCCGGTGTCAGGAGAGTTATAAGGATCATAAAGGGCGTCAGGCTCTCCGCTATACACAGCAGGACTCTTTATGGAAGAAAGTGGATCAGGGAACCTTTCTTGCCTTGAACGGCACAATGAAAAATAATGCTGTTGCGCAGGTACTGTGGGGGGTAACCAATCACCGTGCGTTCGATCTTTTTGCCGCCGCATGGATGGTTATACTCTTTTTGATTTATTATGTCCGTAATCCGCGGAATGAAGACCGGGTTGCTCTTGTGCAGTTCGGCCTCTATATGACGGTCACACTTCTGTTTGTCTCTCTCATCTCCGAGCTGACCATTCACTTTCAGCGCCTTTCACCAGCGGAAACGCAAGGGTTGAGGGAACGGGCGATTCTACTGCCGGATTTGACGGAACTGATCACTTGGCAGGTTAAAGTCGGATCAAACAACAGCTTTCCCGGCGACCACGCCATGGTGCTGATGTTTATCGGTTCTTACATCATCTGGCGCTTGCGTTCATGGTATGGCTGGGCGGCCGTCTTCGGCATGGTTGTTTTTGCACTGCCGCGGCTGGCAGGCGGCGGCCACTGGCTTTCCGACATTTTGGCGGGCAGTCTGTTTTTCTATCTCTGTTTTTTCCCGTTGTTTATGTTCCGTCCGCTTCGCGAACGGGCTCTCGTTCTGCTGGAAAAACCTGCCGATCGAATATACCGGATGCTGAGTTTCTTCGAAAAGAAATCGTAGCCGGTTCTACATTTTTCCAAACCTTGGAAACTAAAAACTTAGTTTTTCCAAGATTTGGAAACTATTCCGCCGGTTTTTCCAAGGTTTGGAAAAGCGAGAGGTTACCACTGAGTTTGTCTTCGAATTCGGCACGGCGGCGCGCTTCGAGCGGGTTGGGTTTGCCGGCAAGCAGGGCCTTGATGGCGGCGATTTCGTCGCTGGAGAATTTCGCGCCGCGCAGGATGTGCCGCTCGAATGATTCGTAGGCGAGGGGGCAGACGGCTTTGACGATCTGCGCAATCGCGCGGGCGTATTCCTGAATTTCCCATTGGGCGTGCGAGTCCATGCGCAGTTTCAAAAAGTGCAGCATGTTTTTGAGATCCATTTGCCAGTACCACTCGGTGTACATGGAGAGCGGCAGGTTGATACGGGCGAGTTCGCGGGCGATGCCGTCGTTTAAAATTTCGCTGTAATTGGCGTAGGACGATGACTGATCCTGTTTGAGCAGTTCGAGGACTTTATCCTGCAGTTCAACCGGGACAGTTTCTCTTTCGCGGCCCTGTTTATTGTCCACACTTTGCAGGCTGATCTGTTCGCGCGGCGGCAGGTAGAATTCGTCTTTCATGACGCTGTAGCGGCCGGAGATTTCATTGAGACGCGCGGTGCGGTGGCGGATCCACTGACGGGCGACGAAGATGGGCATTTTGCAGTGCAGCTCAAAAATGACGTGTTCGAAAGGGGAAGTGTGTTCGTGGCGCAGGAGATAGTCAATCAGTCCGGCGTCCTGCCGGATGGTTTTGGTGCCTTCGCCGTAGGAGACGCGCGCAGTCTGAACGATGCGGGCGTCGCCGCCCATATAGTCAACTAAGCGGACAAATCCGTGGTCGAGAACTTTGATTTCCTGATCGAGCAGTTTTTCAGCTTTCGGAACAATGATGTGCGCCATTCAAAACCTCCATGGGGTAGCAAGACGGTGGATGATGAATTAATGGGGAGCCTGATTCAAACAATTTGAAGTGTAAGGTTGACAGACGAGATATTAAGCGCATCATATTCGCATCATATAAACAAAAAGTTGTTCATATTGGTGATGCGCTATGGGAACGTTTGAGGGAACAGGAATAAAAAATCTGAAGCTGCGCAGTGGAATCTACTACTGGCGGCAGAAGATTGACGGCGTTCAGTACTCTGAATCGCTTCAGACGGGCGACAAGGCCGAAGCCCTCCAGCGTATGGCAGAAAAAATAAAAGCCGTGCAAAGCGGGGAGATTTTAAAGGAGAAAAAAATGACGAAGCAACAGGATACAAGTACGGGGTGGGTAGATTTCTGGCCGCAGCTGAAGGTGCTCGACTGTACTGTTCGTGACGGCGGGCTGATGAATAATCATCTGTTCAGCGATAACTTTGTGCACGGTGTACACCAGGCGCTGGTTTCCGCTGGCGTGGACTACATGGAAATCGGCTACAAAGCTGACAAAAAACTTTTCAGCCCCGATGAGTACGGCATCTGGAAATCCTGTACGGAAGATGCTCTGAACCGCTTTTTTGGCGATGAGAACCCCGGCATTAAAATCAGCGTAATGGTGGATATCGGGCGAACCGATGAGAATGACATTAAGCCTTGCGATCAGAGCGCGATCGATTTAATCCGTGTGGCCTGTTACATCCACCAGATTCCGTCCGCTCTCGATATGGTCAAAGCGGCCAAGGACAAGGGCTATGAAGTTTCCGTCAACCTGATGGCGATTTCCACGGTGCCCGAATTTGAACTGAATAAGGGGCTGGAACTGATCGGCAAAAGCGAAACCGACATGGTGTATCTTGTCGACAGCTTCGGCTCGCTCTACTTTGAGCAGATCGGCGACCTGATGCGCCGCTATGTGGATGCGATGGGCGAGGGCAAGCAGGTCGGCATTCATGCGCATAACAACCAGCAGATGGCCTACGTCAACACCATCTTTGCCGCTATCAACGGCGCGACGATGCTCGACTCAACCATTGACGGCTTTGGCCGCGGTGCGGGCAACTGCCCGACCGAGTTGCTGCTGGGCTTCCTGCGCAATCCGAAGTTCAAGCAGCGCCCGATCATCGAGGCGGTTGAAAAGTGGACACAGCCGTTGCGTGCGACGGTCGACTGGGGCTACAGCATTCCGTACATGATTACCGGACAGATGAACGAACATCCGCGTGCGGCTATGAAACTGCGCGAGAGCGGCGAGAAAGATCAGTTTGTCCGTTTCTACGACGAGATCACAGGCCAGTAATCTGTCAAAACTGAAAGCCCCTGCTTGCAAACAGCAGGGGCTTTTTCTATCTTCCCACCTTCTCACGAAGCCGGAGTGGCGGAATTGGTAGATGCACTGGACTCTCCGCCTCGGCGGATCTGCCGGAGGCAGAAAAATCTTCCGGCTGACAAGTGAGAAAAATGCCGCCGGAGTGGCGAAATTGGTAGACGCAGCAGACTCAAAATCTGCCGATAGAAATATTGTGAGGGTTCGAGTCCCTCCTCCGGCACCATTTCTGAAATGCAGGAATGGTGCTGTCACGACGGAGCCTTGGCAAGGCAAGACCGGATCTGGTTCAATCAGATTTTCCAGAGTTTGGAAAAGTTTTTTTTCCGGTTCCTATCGGTCACTGCCCCGCATTCACGGGGCCTCTCTCGCTGCGCTCGGGTTCAAGGTTTGGACCTGAGACGGAGTCGAAAGTGCTTTTTGTGCTCACAAAAAGAAGCGAAGCGGCAAAATCGACTTTCGCTGACGGCTGGAAAGCCTTATACCTTGGTCATGCAAAATTTTATCTTGGATACCAACGTCCTTCTTCACGATCCCACCGCCATCCACCACTTCAAAGAAAATCATGTGATTATTCCGTTGAAGGTGCTGGAGGAGATCGATCAGTTTAAACGCGAACTCAGCGAGCGCGGGCGCAATGCCCGAACGGTTTCGCGGGCGCTTGATGAGCTGCGCAAGCAGGGCCGGCTTTCTGACGGCGTGGCGTTGGAGCACGGTGGAACGATTCAGGTGATTTTTGCGGACAAGAATAATCCGTTTGCGGTTGGTCTTTGCGCCGACGATCTGATTTTGACGCTGGCGATGGATTTACAGAAGGCCAAGCCGGACGTGAAGTGCACGGTAGTGAGTAAGGATATTAATCTGCGCTTGAAAGCGGATGCGCTGGGGTTGGAAGCCGAGGACTATGAAAACGGGAATACCCGTGAAGCCGATGAAATGTATACCGGCCAGACTGTGCTGGAGGCCGATTCGGAGGCCATTAATTTTTTTGCGCGCGAGGGACATGCCGTGATACCCGGCATGGAAGAACTTTTTGCTAATCAGTATGTGACGCTGCGCAATCCTCAGGATCCGAAACAGACGATGCTGGCACGCTATGATGCAGAAACGCACCGGCTAATGAAGCTGCTGACGACGGGCGAGGGCGCGTCGATTGTTCCGCGTAACCGGGAACAGCGCTTTGCAATGGATGCTCTGCTGAACGATAAAATCAAATTGGTGACGCTTTCGGGCAAGGCCGGAACCGGAAAAACACTGCTGGCGATTGCCGCCGGTTATCATCAGGTAATGGATACGAAGTATTACAAGCGCCTGCTGGTTTCCCGTCCGATTTTCCCGATGGGGAAAGACCTCGGCTATCTCCCCGGCACGCTCGAGGAAAAGCTGGATCCCTGGATGCAGCCGATTCATGACGCATTGGCGCTGATTGTTCATACCCGGCCCGGCACTTCGCCGAGCAAGAAAGGCGGCGACCTGCTGGCCTCCAACCCGCTGATCGATGTGGAACCGCTGACCTATATTCGCGGACGAAGCATTCCCAACCAGTTTATGATTGTGGACGAGGCGCAGAATCTTACTCCGCTGGAGGTCAAAACCGTGATTACCCGAGTAGGGCACGATACCAAGATTGTGCTGACCGGCGACCTCTATCAGATCGACAACCCGTATGTGGATAGCCTCTCCAACGGGCTGAGCGCGGTGGTGGATAAGTTCCGTGGCGAGCCGCTGGCGGCGCACATGCTGCTGACCGAAGGCGTCCGTTCCGATCTGGCTGAAAAAGCGGCCAACCTGCTGTAGCAGCAGGAAATCAAAATGACGAAATACCCATGCACGAAGGAAGGGCAAGATTCGAAGCCCCCCCCCAATGACGAATGGAAACAGATCGGTCGCTGTTCGGGTATTTTGGTTTAGAAATTCCTTGGGTATTTGGGTCTTTCGTTATTAGTCATTTACAATAGCATCTTGTTTTTATTACCGTTTTCCGCCTTTAAAGGCAGATTTAGGAGAAGCGGATATGCTGTTTGGCCAAAGCATGAAAAAGGTTCTCGCTGAGCGGGGTTATCATCATTGCAAAGGGGATGAAGAATTCACCCGGCATGGCGACTACGCCCGCAATATCCAGTATGCCTTCTCCAAAGAATTCAAAAATGCTCATGAAAAAATAGTGGACATCATCTTTCTCGGTGTGGATGTGCTGAGCGGAAAACTGATCATCGGCTTCTTTCGCGAAAATGTGTCGATCGAAAACGGTATTCTGGAAAACTCAGACACGAGTATAGCGTTATCGAAATTTTCGATTGAAGAGTTCGAACGACAGCTCGCCCGGCTGATTCCGGAGGGTGACCCGCTTCGAAGAGTGTCCGCACATCGAGAAACATTTTAGCTTAGAAAACGAGGGAACAGAATCATGATGGAAGCGCAGAAACTTTTTGCTGAACGGATCGGTGGCGAAAACTACGGGTTATCGACCGAAATCTATAAATTTGAAAAAATCAAACGCGCTAAAGCCAAGGCGCGCAAAATGCACCCGGATCTTGAGATTCTTGACTTCGGCGTCGGCGAACCCGACCAAATGGCTCCCGCGCCGATCCGCGAAGCGCTGAAGATCGAAGTGGATAAACCGTCCAACCGCGGCTACTCCGACAACGGCATCCCGGAATTCAAACAGGCCGCCGCCGACTACATGAAAAACTTCTTTGGCGTTGAGCTCGATCCGGCGACCGAAATCAACCACAGCATTGGCACCAAGCCCGCGCTCGCCATGCTTCCGCTGGCCTTCGTCAATCCCGGCGATGTCATTTTCCAGACCGTCCCCGGCTATCCCGTCATGGCCACCCACACCAAATACCTCGGAGGGCAGGTCGTTGATATTCCGCTGCTCGAAGAAAACGGATTTCTTCCGGACCTTGGGAAAATCGATCCGGCACTGGCGGATCGCTGCAAACTGTTTTACATCAACTATCCCAATAATCCCACCGGCGCAGTCGCCACGGACGAATTTTTTGATGAACTGATCGCTTTCGCGAAGAAGCACAACATCCTCATCGTACAGGACGCGCCGTACGCTACGCTGGTCTATGACGCTCCGCGCAAATCCATCCTGCAGCGCCCTGGTGCCAAAGAGTGCGCCATCGAACTGCACTCCATGAGCAAAGCCTACAACATGACCGGCTGGCGCCTTGCTTTCTTTTGTGGTGCCGCCTGGGCAGTTGACGCACTGGCGATGATCAAAGACAACTGCGACAGCGGACAGTTCAAGGCCATTCAGCACGCCGCCTGCGCGGGCATCGCCGATGCGAGTCTTGCAGAGGGCATTCGTGACCACTACGAAAAACGTCTGCGCCGCATGGTCGAAGTTTTGAAAGGCGTTGGGTTTAACGCCAAAATGCCCGGCGGCACGTTTTATCTCTACGTCAAAGCGCCCAAAGGCGCAGGAAATGTTCAGTTCAAAAACGCCGAAGAGGTTTCTCTCTATCTCATCGAAAACTTCGGCGTCTCCACTGTGCCGTGGGATAACACCGGACCGTTCATTCGCTTCGGCGCGGTCTTTGAATCGGCCGGTGATACCGACGACGAACGCGTGCTCAACGAACTCGCCGCCCGCCTCAAAAAGGCCGATCTGAAATTCTAAGAGTCACCCGCCGGACTCAGACAAGCAGCCCTCTGTGTTTTTACAGAAAGGCTGCTTTTTTATTTAACAAAGACTGCTTAAATACTTAGAATGACCGGGCATTTTAAAGACGTTACCTTCAATGGGAGGGCAGGGATGTTAAAGAGCATAGCCGGTGTGTTTTTGATGATCATCTGGATGGCGGGATTCGTCTCAGCCGCTGTTTTTAATCCGATTGATGTTTCCGGATGGAATCGGGATATCGTCATTGCCACCAACGAGACGGCGACAACAGGGACCACCGCTGTAATGGACGGTGGAGACGCGAACGGCGGTGCAACCGTTTATTATGAGCAGGGCTTCAACACCTCCTCTCCGACCACCGGCCTGAAGAGCGGTTTACTGCAAAGCGCGATGACATCGGATCTCTGGTTTCGGTTTCAGTCGTTTACGGCGAATAACGCTGTTTATAAGGGTGGAACTCTGACGCTTACGACTGCCGCTGCATATGACCGCATCGCCCTGATTGGTGCAACCGGGAACGGGACCGGCAACCTGACCATCACGTTTAAATATACGACGGGCGAAGATTCCGTATTTGATCCATCCGGCGGAATTGAACAGGACTGGTTTAATGGCAGTGGCATCGCTTATACCGCCAATGGCCGGGTCAGTACGGTGAACGGCGAGTTTACTTTTGTCGACAGCGGGAACCCCCGCCTGTACGAGAGCATTTTTGATATTGATCAAACGCGCCTGCTGCAATCGGTGGTGATTACTGACAATAACGCTGCGAGCACCGATCCCCGCCCTGTGGTGATGGCCATCAGCGGAGAGGCCATTCCCGAGCCGGCATCCCTTGCAATGCTTGGGGTTGTCGTCAGTGCGGGCTTCTTCATCCGCCGCCGGTTTTTAATTTAGAAAAGGAGTAAAGATGAAGCTTAGGCTATTGCTGGCGGGGGTGATATTCTGCGCGGGGTCTCATGCGGCGGTGCTGGTGTCTCACTATGATTTCAATAATGACTCCGTCGGAACGGTACAGGACTCTGCCGGAAGTTATAACGGAACCATTGTGGGCGATCCTGTTTATAGCTTAGATTCTCCGTTGGGCGATTATGCCTTGAATTTTAACGGCGATGACTGGGTTGAGCTGGGTTCCAGTGCCAATTTCAGTTTTGCGAGCATCTCGGTTGCGTTCTGGGCCAAACCGACTGTCGATGGAAATATTTTTCTGGCAATCGGTCAGGGCAGCAGCAACCGGGGATTGATGATACAAACCTACAGCGGGGACATGCTGGCGCAGATGGGAGACGGAACGAATGACTCCTATGATCCCGAAACCGGATTGAGAGCTGCATACACTCCCAATTCATGGATGCATATCGCTGCAACGTTTGACGACACCACGAAACAGGGCATTCTCTACCTGAACGGCGAAGTCGCCAAAACCTTTACGGCTCAAAACTCGATTGACTATGTCGATTCCAACCCGGCGCGTATCGGGAATCATTCCGACCGCAATGGCGCCTGGCTGGTTGGTTCGATGGACGATGTGCGTATTTATAACGGAGTCCTGACATCGGGCGAGGTGTCTGCGCTGGCCATTCCCGAGCCGGCCTCCATTGCAATGCTTGGGTTCGTCGTCAGTGTGGGCTTCTTCATCCGCCGCCGGTTTTTCGATTAGTAATCGCCTTCCTCGCTGAAGGTGATTGTGCTGAGAACCCTGCCGGCATCCTCCGGCAGTAAGGAAGACGTATTTCATCAATTCATCGCGAGGGGTTCGTTGTGAGAGCAGTTTTTCGTAATTGTACTTATCGTTCAATCGGGTAAAACTATTTACATCAAAGTGATTTTGGGGATTCGTTTGGGGGTGCTTGAGGACGTTGTTCTGCCGGGGCAGGATCTCAAGTGGGAGAGAATATGAAAAAAACGTTTGGCGTGATTGTTTTGTTGGGGATTGCTGCCGCAGTGAGGGCGGCGACATGGGAATCTTTTGGCGACTGGGCATTTACGAATCTGGTGTCTGAGAACGTTTATGATACGACTGTCGGATGGTACTTTTCCAGTGAGGGCGGACTGTCCGGTCAGCAGATCAATGGGGTCAGTTTTTCAGGTGTTACCGTTGGCGAGACAGAAGGATCCGGTTCAAGTGGAATTCTTTCTTGGGGCGGTGCTGCCGGGTACAGCTTGGCCGGTTATTTTTACTGGGGGGCATCCTATCCCGTTCAGAATGCCATGAGCGTCGGTGGGCTTTGGAGCCAGTCTGACTTACGCATGTCTTTGGATTTGGATATTGCAGCCGGGACGGACTATATCATCGAACTGGTGTCGTTACAGCCCTCGGGTAGCAGCAGCAGTCGCACTTTCGATCTGTATGTCGACGGGGCGCTGACGATCAACGATTATTATGTTCCGGCAACTGATCCCTTCAATGTGTGTGTGAAAGTCTATGGCACCAGTGATGGGAATGTGGATTTGGACTTCACGGCGGGAAGTTACGGGGATCCGGCGCCAGCTTTTTCGATTATTACAGTGACGCAGATTCCGGAGCCGGCTTCCATCGCAATGCTTGGGGTCGTTCTCGGTGCAGGCTTCTTCATCCGCCGCCGGTTTTTAGTCTAGCTCGTTCAACGTGATTCGATTGAGAACCCTGCCCGCATCCTCCGGCAGGGTTTCTTTGTTAAAGAAGCGGCGCAGAATTTCCAAACATTGGAAACTTTCCTGCAACTGTTTTTCCAAACGTTGGAAAGCCAGATGCTCCAGTTCCGCTTTCTGCATGATTTCAACCAAATGTGCGTCGCCGAGTGCATTCTGTCCTGCATGGGTCGGAAGTCGTCCCAGAATTTTCAGCAGCTCGCGGCATTTCTCGTCCGGCAGAGAATTCAGCAGCTCTTCGCAGAAAAATTCGTAGCAGATCGGCGGACGACCTGCGGGCAGGGCGCAGCCCGTTTCAGTCAGAAATCCGTAGCGGTCGCTATCGAGGGTGTCTTGTTTGTGAAGTAGCCGCAGAAACGGACTCTCCAGCGCTTCCTCGCAAATATCCGCCCGACAGCAGCAGGCCACGGTGCAAAGCCCGCAGACGGGGCCGCACTGCGCACTCACCAGCTCCTGCACGCCGCGCTCCAGCCCGGCATACTCTTCCAGCAGATTTTTCAGACGGCTATTCACGGGAGAGTTTAACCACGCCTTGGAGCGTAGCGGAAAGATAATTTTGCAAAGCAAAATAGTGACCGAAGGGAATGGTTCATCACAACGAATAGGCACGAATATTATTTAACCGCGGATCACGCAGATTTAAACGGATTCTCAGCGCTGTCTTTGAGGGGGGCGTGTTCATTTTATAAATACTTTTTCTACCCACTGACATGAGGCCTGCAAAAGAACTGCTATCAATGGAACGGCGATGCCAGTGAGAATGGCCATAAACATTTTTGTGTTAAACGGCCATTCTCCCATTTCGTTGAGAGATCGCTGAATATCAAACAGTTCGCGAACCTGTTGGACGGTTTCTCTAGATGGATTTTCTGCTACCTGCTGAAGTGCAGTTTCTAGATGAGCGGAAAACCGAATCAGTCGTTGATGCTTAACCTTGAACATCAGTTTGTGGATTTCCATTTGAGGAAAGAAAAAGAAAACGAGCACAATTGCACCGAAAATGAGATCGGTGACTAGAACAGATGCCGTTGACATACATACTAGACTGTATGAGGCTCCGAAAATGTAGATCAGTACAATCGTGAAAGCGAAGCGTGCCATTAAGGCTCCGACAGCCTTTACGCTGGATAAGGGATGCTGATAAATGGAGATTTTTATGGCATCAATTTTTCCGAGAGCTCTTACCATTAGAGCAATATGCCACATAACATAAAGCATGCTTCCGCCAATAAACTGAACGATTAGAAGGATCGCTAGAAAGGTTAATTTGGGCAAAGTTTCCTTGGGATAAAGCGGAAGGGTTCGTGTCCAATGGAGCATGGCTAGAATGAAACAAACACCGACAATAGACATTCGGCGCGGGTTGAAAATGAGGCGGATTTTTTCAGAATACCAGTCTAGGGTCTGGGCTTCCGGCCAAGATAGAAAACTCATTAACGAAGGTGTGAAGTCCTCAAGTATTTTGGAGAAGCGAACAATAGTGATAGCTAGTATGGCGGGCAACAGGCAGAAAACGATATACGGCCAACAGCAGAAGGGTTTCCCATGTGCAAAGAAAAAAGCCCCGCTCTGAATAGACAATAAAAGCCCAGAGATCAGGATCCACAAAATCGGATATGGCACCCGAAGCAGGGTCGCCAGTTTTTCAGGATATGGAGTTACGATGTAGTCGTACTTATGTTCCGCTGTCATTAAACACCTCCAATTAAGTTGAATGCTGGCGGGCTCTTTAGCAATAAAATGTGAAAATGTAAATATTTGTTTAAATTACAATTTCTTTAATTAACGCAAGAATTTCCTTAAGCCGCGTGGCGGTGGTGCGGGCTTTGAGGCGCGGGTAACGGCCGTCGGGCATGATGGCTTCGCCGTTACGCATCAGAATGATTCTCTCTTCGCTTACGCGAATCGACTGAATTCCAACCTGCGCGGCGGCAATGCGGATGCGGGCAATTTCAAAAAGATTTTTTACGGCGGCGGGCAATTTGCCGAAGCGGTCGGCGAATTCTTTTTTCAGTTCGCGCACTTCGCCTTCGGTGGCGAGCGAAGATATCCGTCCGTAAAGCTTCACGCGCAGGTTTTCTTCGTCCACGTAGGAATAGGGGATGTAAGCCCCGGATTCGCCCGCTGAGGGCAGCGGGCCTACAGAGCGTTTGTCTTTTGTAGGCCGGGTGCCCTCACCCGGCGCAGAGGAGGGTGCGCGGTCGAGAAAATCGAGTTCCACGGCGGCATCGATTAGCGGCGGAACTTTTTTGCCCTGCAATTTGGCGACGCTACGTTTGAGCAGCTGACAGTACAAATCAAAGCCGATGGTGGCGATGTGTCCGCTTTGCTGCGCGCC
>Ga0172380_10007261_pt1 | contig 12513 bp, 11 predicted proteins | sample Leawe162metaG_FD_119747 | JGI IMG/M metagenome (GOLD analysis project Ga0172380, IMG submission 119747) | Leachate microbial communities from a municipal landfill in Southern Ontario, Canada - Leachate well 162 metaG | ecosystem: Engineered > Solid waste > Landfill > Unclassified | place...
ATATTCGAAGATCCCAGAGAAATACCTGCAATACGCTGCCCTCGACGCCGTAGCCACTTATCTCTCCGGTGGGAAGATTATCAAACTGTGCCGTGATGTTACTGAGCTTTACCCCCTCCATGCACTCGGCATCAACGGCACACACGGCATCATGGCACTGAAAGACTGGGGGCTGCTCAGCCATAACATTCAACTGCGGGGTGATATTGCCCTTCATTGGATAGAACGCTTCGGCATTAATGTGGATCAGGCCCAGGTTAAAATACTCGACAAAGAGTTGAACGCTGAAATTGAGGCTGCCAATGCCATCATGGCCCGGTATGGTTTTGTGCCCGGTAAAAAAGGCAACCAGGGCGAGTACAACCGTATCATTACCGAAGCCGAGAAACGGCACGGAGTCACCGTTCCAACGACAGCCAAGGTCTGCAACAAGAGCCAGGCCGCCGATGATCTGATCCCGCTTGCCGACGATGAATTTGTTGCAGCATTCTTGAAATACAAGGAAAACAACAAGCTGCGCAGCACGTTTATCAAGCGTTTACAAGAGGGTGGCAACCGGATCTACCCTCATTACAACCTGCTGACGAATACGGGTCGGACATCGTGTTCAGGACCTAATGTTCAGCAGTTGCCCAGGGAAAATCATATTCGTGAGTGCATTGTTCCAGCTCCTGGCCACATCTTCCTGGCCTGCGATTACAGCGGTATTGAGCTCTGTACGCTAGCCCAACTGACGTGGTCCCGATTCGGGCAATCCCGGATGCGGGAGTTGATCAACCAGGGCGTGGATCTCCACCGCTTTACGGCTTCGCAAATCTTGAAAAAAAACGAAGTGGAAGTGACTTCAGAAGAGCGGAGAAAAGCCAAAGCGGCAAATTTCGGCGTCGGTGGTGGCATGGGCGCAAAGGGCCTTGTTGCCTATGCGTGGACAACTTTCGGCGTGAAGATGACCGTGCTTGAAGGCGAACAGTGGCGGGAACACTGGCTAAACCTTTTTCCGGAAATGAGGTTGTACCTTGAGGACGAAGATAACTTGGTCAAGCTGATCAACGTCTATGATCTTTCAGATTTTCCGTCAGCAGATGCCCACGAGGAAATCGCCGCCATGGTGCTGATGCGGATTGCCGGCGGGGCGCAGAAAACGAGCGCAGGGCGTTTATTTGCCAAGAATGAAATTGACTGGGCCTGGTCGAAAATTGTGGAAAGCCCAGCCACAAGCGTCAAGCGTTTGCAAGCTGCCATCGAGAAAAGGACTGGATCCCGTGAGCTTCAACAGGCGATTATCCCCGGCCAAGTCGCCGTCACGCCGTCCGGACGCATTAGGGCCGATTGCCGCTACTGCGAAAGCCGCAACACGCCGTTCCAGGGTATGGCCAGCGATGGGGCAAAACTGGCGCTCTACGACCTGGCGCGCGCGAGATTCCGGGTGGTGGCGTTCATCCATGACGAGGTCTTGGTCGAGGTGCCCGAATGCGGCGATTACCGCCCTGCTGCCGAAGCCATCTCCGGCATCATGATCAGCGCAATGAAGCGTGTGTGCCCGGACGTGACCATCCGCACGGAATATGCCGTTATGCGGCGGTGGTGTAAGGACGCCAAAGCCACGTATGACAGCGCTGGTCATTTGGTTCCGTATGAAGATGGCGACACGGGCATTGCCAAACCGCCGATAAAAGCGCTGGGAGTTGATACAAATGCCGCCTGAATCAATCTCATCGCCCTCTAACGGCACGTCTCAATCGGCCCATACTGCCATTGTGACCTTTAGTGACGGCGACGGTACTATCATAAAAAGGTATGAACTGGCTTATGAGGATGGTTTATTAATGAATCCCGAGGTTTTGGACGATAAGCCAGTAGAGGCGCCAGAGGAGAAGTCAGAGGAAATTGTGCGGCCGGCCGGACAACCGCCTATGTTTATGCCAGATGGCACAGCAAACCCGGAATTCAAGGAATGGCAGCGCAGGAATATCCACTTTGCAAGCCTTGAAGTATGCGAGGTATCCGGGATCGACGAGAATGTTCCCACAGCTATAGGTAAACTTTGCCTTAAAAACATGGACGACAAGTTCCGACACATCACCCCCCGCCTCAACTTGCTGCTGCATGTGCCTCTCCATGCGAAGATTTATACCGAAAAGAACGGCCAGGGTTTGACCTATTATAGGCTGAAAGTTGATCTGCATAGGTATAGTGATAAGCGTCGGAATCAAATGAGCATCTACCTGGGAACGGACCCGCGGATTAAAAAATGGGCCGAGGAGATCTTGGAAGAGCGACGGCAAGGGACTGAACCTTTAAGGATAAAAAAAACCGACTATAAACGCATCCAGCCCCTGAAAATGATGTTACGCCGCGCAAAGCGTGTGGCCGACGGGATAGCTCGAAAGGCCGGCTTTTGGTTTAACGGGTATTATCTTGTGGAGAAGAATCATGAATGAACAGGAATTGCACAAACGGGCGGCACTTATTTATGCCGTTCGCGTGCGAAAGGTATTAAACATACAGCGGAACAACAGCATCGAGGAATTAAAAGCAGGGATCAAACCTCTCCTCCCGACAAAGTTCTGGAAATATCTGGGCTATGAAAGGTTATATGATTTTTTAGTCGATGAATTGGGAATGCCGTACGACCCGGCAGGAGATTTGGTAATGGAAGCAATAAAATTAAACATTGAAGCCGAGGAGTTATATGGACAAAGTAATACAGACAATAACGGACAACAAAACAGTTGGAGAACCGGACAAACAACCAGATCAAAGCCAGATGTTGCCTCAGCTGGCAGCTCAGCCGGCTGATGAGCGGATGTCGGTCGCTGAGCTGGCACGCAGGCCATTGGCGGACCTGGAGGCCGGCATCTCGCTGGAACTTGATCGAATCCAATCCATGTCGGATAACAATCCTCTCGCCGCGCTGGATGAGATTATTGGTTTTATGCAGGCAATCAACACCGAGCTGCTCAAGAGCCAGGCGCCGATGCTGATCGAGAGCGCACAGCAACGGGCAACACAATTTCATGCGACGAACAAGGTAGACCAGATATCCAGGGAAGAATCAGCGGCAATCGCTTCGATGCACCGGACCCAGGAAGCCGTTGTCAAGCTGGGCGTCGCCAGGGCCAAGGTCATACAGGTGATCGGGAGGTCATACCCCGCATCATCCCAGCAGGCCATACCGGAGCCAGAACAGCGTGCCTTGCCTGAGTCAACGCATATGGTAATTGATATGCCGGAGGCCAAGTTATCAATGGAGCCTGTCAGAACAATCATGGATCACGGCGTTGATGGCGGCGGTGTGGGCCGATTAAGTTCCGGCCGAAGTGAGAGGTCAACAGAATGAGATGAGCCGACTATGGGACATCTTGTGGATGTTCTCGATGGCCGTAAGAAGCAATCTGATTACGGGCAGTATTGATATGCAAAAAGCATACCAAGATGCGGCGGTCGTGAAAAACAAAGGTAAAATCGCTTGAGACGTTGATTTTGCTGCTATTGTGCTGTATTTTCAAGGCATTCTCAATCCTCAATCGAAATCTCTCAACAACAGACATGATCTCCGGACAACACCATCTTGGTCAGATCGTGGTCTTTCGAAGGCCTACTTACACCATTTTCCACAGCATTCCGCCTGTTGTATAGATTGGCACGATATTTGCATATTACCACAGGCATGGACGCAAACAATATAGAAGTCGTAGCCAAAAAATTTACGCAGATGGGAGCTCGGGTCAAGTTCGGCGAGATTCGTTCTAGCCGGTTCGCGATCCGATTGCCTACGTCAAGGGGTGGGTTCGCCATCCTGACCACAAGACCATCGTCCTGCCCTATTGGCATCGCGTGGCACCTAACACCGAGTCGGAATCTCTCGCTGGTCAAAACATAGTATTTCTGGATTGAAGAACTGGAGGGTCAACAATGAACGACTTTTTGAGCAAACACGACATCGCATGCCGGTTGAGTGATGCTACCGGCAGGGGCTACGAGAACATCCTCATGGATCTCAACCGTATTCCCACTTCTTCCCTCAATCCTGACAGGAGCAGCATAGCTCTGCGCAATGTAGCCAAGTATGCGCGGAGTCAGGGCCTATCGGATTCCTCCTTCGCCAGTGAGATCAGCGATCTCACTGGGCAAGGTTGGGAAAACGTCCTTATGAAGATGAATGCCGTGCCAATCTCCTCGCTACCGAGAAGCAGCGAAGGATTACCGTCATCTCATCTTCTGCATACGAATCGCCATCCTGGTCCAGGATTCGCGCCATCCTTTCTGCCTCCAGGTGGAGCAACAAGACTGGCGGGAACCGTTTTTGGATCACGTTCTGGAGAGTGTTGTACAGACCATTTGGCTGTCGTCAAGAACAGCAATAAATCGGACTCAGAGCGGCTTAGGGCTTTGCAATCCATCATTGACGAAGAGGCCTTTGGGGAACTTCTTGCAGTCGTGAATGACTCAGACCGCTACGATTCGTGGCGTCTCAAGGCTCTGCGTGCTCTTGTGCGGGCTGGTTGCGTTGAGGAACTGTTCAAAATCGTGAACAATTCAGACCGTTATGATAGCTGGCGCCTTGAAGCATTGACCGCGCTCTGCGACATGGCGCCGCACTCCGATGAAGCCGCACGATGCTTATATCAGTTAGTAAACGACTCTGATCGGTACGACTCTTGGCGACTCAAAGCTATGCGGGCACTTATTCACGCCGGCCGACGGGACTATCTGGAGCGGATTGCCTCCAATACGGATCGCTATGATAGTTGGCGGGCCGAATGTCGCAGAGCGCTTGAGAGCATGTGAGGGCGACCGTTACCTGGGAATCGCGTTATTCCGCCAACCAGAAGCCTGCGGGAGGTTGCCGCAGCCTACTACGGCTATTGGCCGGACAATAGAATTGTTGTCCAAATCCGGTAGCGCACTTAATGAGTCGTATGACGAGGAAGTATTACGCTCAGAATTCAGTAGTCAGAAGTCAGTATTCAGAATCGGGACAATTATCGCAATACCTTGGTTATCAGGGAATTATTTTCATGCTACATGTCGTTTTATAGATTCTGAAACTCATCGCTTTATTCGACTTTTGCAATTGACTGTATTCCTTTCATGCTATATTGCGCTTATGGCCATGGCTGGCACTGTTTTTGCTATATTATTACAGTATGCCGTTTATTGATTTCATGACGGTTACATTGAGCACCGGGGGACTTTATACTCTACTGGCCCTCTGCTTTGCCTTTGTGTGGTGGAGCAGTCGAACATTCTTTATTACGGCCGCCGGGATCCTGGTTCTGGCCGGCAGTATGGTTTTTCACTTGGTTTTTAATCTGAGTTGGAACCCAGTGGGTGCGTCGGTCTTGGCCATAGGGATCTGTTCGACGCTGGGTGTCTTGCTGGAAGTGATGGTGTTTGGGCCTATCTCCCGCAAGGCATCCCTAGCATCGGGGGCCCGAAGCGGCGTAAGCGAAGACGCTATTCTCGGGGGAGCGATCATTTCCTTTGCGCTCTACTTCGTGCTGATTAACATAGTTCAGTGGTGGATAGGATCGGAGACAGATTCTGTCACGCTTCGGACGCAGGGCATGAGTCAATACTCACAGGTCAGCATTTTCGGGCTCCACTTGCCCCTCAGGACGAACACCATTGGCCTCTGGCAATTAATGGCAAGTTGGGGGCTTTCATTGGGCCTCGCCCTGCTGTTGCAGTCCAGGATCGGTCTGAGTCTCCGCGCTTTGAAATCGAATCCGCAGCTTTTCAACCAGATCACAGGACGCGGCACATGGTTCCGGATTATGGCCATGATGTTCTGCTGCATCACGGCATCTCTCGCCGGGATCGTCACGGTATTCACTTCGCGCCTCGACATGTCCGGAGGCTTGACTATTGTCCTGGGCGCCATGGTTGTCATGATTCTGGCGACCCAGCGTCGTTCACTTGGTCTTCTGCCTATCATTGCCATTATTTTCGCGGGCATGGGAGCTTTCCTCCAAGGGCATGGATATTCATTCTGGGTGGAACCAATCGTCCTGTTGATTCTTCTGTTGGCGCTGGTGGTGAACCCTAAACATCTGATCTCCGAGATCAAACGAGTTGAGGAGAGTCCTGAAGCGTGAATATAGAGACCCTAATTTTCTTTGTTGCCATGAATGGGCTGGTTCTCACGGCCGGTTACCTCATTGTTACGATCGCCGGCCACATGTCCCTTGCGCTGGCCGCGTCCTGGTGCATTCCGGCATACGCATACGCGGTGGTCGCCCTCAGGACTCATTCGGTCACAACGGCTCTCGTCTGCGCAGTCCTTGCAGGCATCACTGCGGCTTTGTTGCAGTGGCTGCTCAGTCTTCGACTTCATAAGCTCGGTTTCATGATCGCCACGCTCGCACTCCAGGAGCTTGTCCTCGCTGTAATTGCAAGCGCGGAGTTTCTGGGTGGGCGCTTGGGGCTCGTCGGATTCGGCACGGTTTCCGTGAGCGTTCTTGCGCCCTGCGCGTGTATGCTCCTGGCGGCGGCGGTGGCAGGCTGTGTAATATTGAGGCGATCAAAGGTCGGCCGTGATTTGGCCGTGATCCGTCAGGACGCGCTGGCCGCACAGAGTGTCGGTATCCGTCCGTCTTTGCTTTGGCTCAAGGTCTATGTGTTCGCGGGAGTGTCGCTTGGATTGGCGGGCGCTCTTTATTCCATGTATTCGGGCGCCATCATGTATACCGGATTTTCCATTCATCAGTCGATTCTCTTGCTCTTGGCCATAATCGTGGCTCGGTCGGCTGGGCCCATAACGCCCCTTGTCGCCGCCGTCTTCCTGGTGATCTTGCCGGAGTTACTGCGGGTCCTGCCATTGGGTCTGGAAAGAGGGGAGTTTGCTCGAAATATCGTGTTTGCCATGGTTGCTGTCGGCATAATCTGCGCGAGCCGGCGCGGATGGATTCGCGCCCCATGGAGTTCCAAGCAGAAAGGATAACAAGGTGCTCTTGGAAGTTCGTCAACTCAGTTACCGCGTACACAGGGATTGGATCCTGCTGGATCAAGTCTCTTTCTCGCTTGGTTCGGGTGAAGTGCTGGGTATTTACGGTGAGAACGGCTGTGGAAAGACCACGCTTCTCCACATACTTGCGGGCTTGCTTAAACCACAGGCTGGAGATGTCGTGATGAACACCAATGGACGCGAGGCGGAGAATATCTCTCGATGGCCTCTCTGGAAGCGCGCTCGACATGGGATCGCGTATCTTCCACAGGAGAACAGGATTTGGACGGAAATGACCGTCGCCGATCACTTGCGGTCCGGGATACTCGGAGGTCAACAGAATACCAATCCGGAGCTCGGCAACCTGGTCGAAGACCTGCCCAAGGACATGCCGGCGTCTATCCTGAGCCAGGGACAACAGCGCCGACTACTGCTCTCCCGCTATCTTCTGATGAACCCGAGGATTCTCCTGGCCGATGAGCCACTGGCAGGATTGGATGCAGCCAGTCAGAGCGTGATGACCACGGCATTAACAAGACTCACCCGGCAGGGAATGGCCGCTATTCTTGTGGAACACGACCAGTCAGTGCTTCGTGATATCTGCAGTAGGACCATGGTGCTTGAAGGAGGGCGTCTCCATGTTGTTTGAGGTGTCAAATCTCACCGCAGGATATGGAGGTGCGGCGGTCATCAATGATACGTCGCTGTCCGCAGACCGTGGCGATCTGGTCATGATCAGAGGCGCGAACGGTTCGGGTAAGAGCACGTTTCTGAAAGCACTGTCGGGGCAGCTCTCCAGTGTGTCGGGAGCCATTTTCTTCAAGGGGAACAGGGTGGGTTGTAATCCATTCAGCGGAGGCTACTTATATGCAGACCTCTATGCTGTTCCTCAATGGAATGGGGTATTCGACGAACTCACGGTCGAAGAAAATCTCCTCATTTCCGCTCGTTCCCACGGCAACTCCCGCAAGGGGATCCCGGAGTTGCTGCTTCCCTTCATCGAGAAGCAGTCGCATGTCCGCGCCGGACTGCTCAGCGGGGGAGAACGGAAGGTCCTGTCGTTGTCCATGGCATTTGCCAGTTTGGCCGATCTCCTCCTGATAGACGAGCCCCTGGCGGGACTGTCGGAGGGAAACGGTCTCGGCGAGATGGTCGTTAGAACACTTTTGGCCGCGCCTCGATCGGGTAAGACAGTTCTGTTCGTTGAACATCGCGAGGCGCGGCTGGTGAAAGAAATTGAAGATGCCGGGGACATCAAGGTGTTCGATCTTAAGGACGGAAAAATCCGGAAAGCGGATAAAGCATTGGAGGTGTCAAAATGAAGGTGACGATAAGGCAAACAAAGAGACTCGCGAATCTCCTGGTCGCAGTAGTGCTGGTTGCCGGCATGTGCGTCCTGAATGGTTGCGGCAAACAAGAATCCAGTCAGAAAACGCAGGAACAGAAACCCGAGGTGGTGGTAATCGGCGGCGTCTATCCCCTGACCGGTCCCATGGCGGCGTTGGTCAATCGGCTAAAATCGGACTTGAAGATGGTGTCCGATACGCCAATGTGAACATCCTGGCAGGGACCAAGTACAGGCTGGACGCAAAGGTCGAGGATAGTAAAGGCGATCCTCAGACAGGCGTGCTGGCATTCAGACGTATTGTTGATGGCTTTAAGGCGCGAATCTGCAACGCGATCCTCAGTAACGTTGCCGTCGCTCTCAAGCCTTTAGCGGACGCTGAAGGGATCCTGCTGTTCGCCGATTCAACACACTCTTCCCTGCGCGATGGGACAACGCTTCGCCACAGCCAGACAGCGGACCAAGAGGCCGCATTCTTGTTGACATACTGTCATAACACCTTGCAGGCAAGTAATATCGTGGCTCTTGTATCCGATGATGACTACGGCGCTTCTTTCTCCAAGGCCCTTGGCGACAATGTCCAGGTGCTTCGATATGATCCGAAGGCTCCCGATCTGAAGCCGATCGCTTTAAAGTCCGCCGCCATAGATTCGGACGCCATTGTTCTCGTGGGCGTTGGTGGTTCCCTTGGAGAACTCATTCGCACAATTCGCGAGGGAGGCTACAAGGGAGCGATGCTGGCAACGGTGGCGTTCGATGTTGTGCCAAGCACGCGCCAGGTTGCAGGAGATGCCGCAAAGGGGCTTTCCTATCCTCGTCTTGTTCAGGATCCGGATGCCTTGAACAGCGCAGTTACCTCAGGACAGGTAACGAACACATTGGCAGGGATGTCCGCGATCAAGGTGATCGCTTTCAACGATGCAGTGTTTGTCGCGAAAGCTCTGGCCGCCGGCAAGAGCCAGCCGAAGGACATCAGGGACTTCCTGCTGAACGAGAAGCAGATTGACGGGGTGGGAACTTCTGTGACTCCGAGGCCGGACGGGACTCTCCTGCCGAGGCTGGAGATGACCAAGGTGCGCTGACTGCAAAATTAAGGTGCGCAATAATAGGGTGCGACAATATGGGCGAGTCAACATATGCTGGATTTCGGAGCCAAATCGCCTCGGTAATCGAACGCGAAGGGTGCCGCATCAGGGACCCTCAACCGCTTGCCCATCCTGAACTCGGCACCAATTTCACCATGAGTCTCGCGGTGACTCTATTGCCTTCGGAGCAAGTGACGCGGGATGACCATATCGAAGATTATGGGGTTATCCAACCATGCATTCGGGTTCATGATGCCGACCAAGTAGTGGCGGATGAAGTTCCCTGGCATTTGAGCTTCTTTGAAATGGCGGGGGCCATTGTTGACGGCGCTTGTCCACGCCGACGAGCGCTGGAAGTGCTTTTGCATCTGTGCCGCCAGGTGATAGGAGTTTCCCATGCTGATCTTTCTTTTGAACTCTTTGCCGGTGGTGGTTCCTTTGGAACACCCAAAGACACGGAAACCCAAGAGATACTAAGACGCCTTGGAATTGGAAACGAGAGGATAACTTTCCACGAGTCGCATTTCTTTGGCTGTCGGTCCGGGGAAAAGGTCGCGGGACCATTGGTTGAAGTGCTGGTTCCCGGCCGGGACGGCGGCAAACAGGAATTGGCCACGACGGTCTTCCTGGACTACCAACAGCCCACACCCGGCCGACTCACGCCTCTCGAAATCCCCTTGGCTGAGATGGGGGTGGGGGTCGAGAGGGCACTCTCCATTGCCTCAAAAAAAGGCGATTTATCCCAGTCCGAACCGTTACAGGCGCTGATTAATTGTTTCCCAGACTTGAATCCGAAGCAACGCCTTCTTGTTGCCGATCGGCTCAGGGCCGTGGCGTTTGCCGTTTGTGCAGGAGTACTCCCCGGGAGAAAGGGCAGGGGAAGCGTGGTTCGAGGCTTTACCCGTGACTTGTTTGCTGTAGAATCTTCGTCTAGTTGGTTGGATCATCTCGGAAAAGGCGTCGAACAACTGGTGGTTGACTATGGCGTATTCTATCCGTCCCTCAAACCGGAAGAGATTATGGCCGTGCTCCGCCGGGAATTGAAGCATGATGAAAAAAGGAAAAACGGGAAAAAGGCGTGAAGGATGTCCCTTAGGCGAGCGGACATTTCTTGAAGCGATGTACGAGTTGTCTCGCTTCGCTTCCGACCACGCCGACGAAGAAAAGCGACGAGCTATGGCCATCGATCTTCTCGAAAAGGCCATGAAGGTATTTCCCGCGCACATTCATGGCGGCAGCGTGGAGTCCTGGAACATCGCGGAGTCCAAATCTAAGAAATTCGAGGAGAAGATGCCGGTTTTTGCATGCCGAGCCCATGGCTGTGTGATTTCCTTTTACCTGAGTGTCCTTCTCCTTCGAAAAGCGATTGATGATCGGGAAGATCGGGCTACGGATCCCAAGACAACGATGTGGGGTCATTTCCTCATGGGGTTCTCTCGTCTTAAAGTCATCTTGCAGGCGGATATTGCCGGAAGCATTGGGCTCAGTGATTCTGTATCGGCCATTCCGTATGACCAGGACAGGAAACATCACTATAGATTCTTGGATGTTAAGATTTGCAGACACTGGTTAAACAGGCTCCGCGACCGGCACGAGAATCTTCTGCACGGCCTGCATTCGGCGACGGATACTATCTGTCACCAAATGCGCCCCCGGGATCATAAGCCGATCGGGAATGACATGTTTCTCGTATTCTTCCTGTCGGATTTCATGGAGGCATATCGCGAAACCACATTGGATAAGCTGCGCGACTTGGCACTGCCTCTCGTGAAGGAGGTGAATGAGTCGGAGCCTTTCGCCCGGCTAGTGCCGATTGTAGGCAGCCTGTTTGGCGCTCAGGACCAACACCATCACACAGAAGCGTTTGTCCGGCAAATGCTTCTCCAGGCGGTGACTTGTCCCTCCCCTGAGAGTCTCGTCACAGTTGGTTTCGTGCCCGACATCTCGTACGAGGATTCCGAGCAACACTCGGAAATCAGTTCTACCGCTCTTCAAATGTTTCTCCCCAGGCGGTTGCATCCGAGCCACTCCGCATGGCGCGCATGGGCGGTTATGGCGTCGATGGTGGGCAGGGAGAAGTCCGTGCATGACTTCTCGGCCAAAGAGAAACAGGAGTTTCGCCAGGATGCCCTGCACACGTTGAAAGGCAACTTGCAGGACGTTGTAGGCTTGCTTCAACGAAACAAACTGGCAGGCTTCGATCGGCTTCCCGTCCTTGACCAGGAGCGTATTGAACATGTCAGGGCGCGTTTGCGCAATATCCAGAACAAGGTACAATTTTTACTGATTTCAGACGCGCGCCAGGGGGGGCGGTTCCTCGCCAAGGAGAATGTGGAGGCGTTGCGAGGGGATCAGATCAAGCGTCATTTCGACGAGATTGTGCGCGAGTACGTCGAGGACAATAGTCATACGCCCAGCTACGGGAAAATTCCGCAAATACAGGATCGGCTTCCGAAGGAGATGCAATACGACGTCGTGCCGGAAGGCTTTCAACTCATCGTGGACGAGATCGTCGATAATTTGATCAAACACGGAGAACTCGGGCCGGACGATGCCGTATCCCTGTCCCTCGAAGAGATCGACGCCGAGCCCTGTATGGTCTGTCTGAATACAGCGCGCAAGTTTGATTTCGAGCGCATGCGCCATGAACTTCGAGCCATCAAGGACGGTATTTCAGGATTGCAGTGCATTCGCAGTTATCAGCGCCGCCTGGGATGCCGGCCTTGGTCGCACACGATTATCGATGAATTGCAGAGACGGGTTCGTTTCGTTTATCCTTTTGGAAGGAGAAAATCATGAATATCGAGGTATATAAGGTTCTTGTCTGGGATGATGACGCTGTGGCATGGCTGAGCGTGATCGTGGATGAACTCGCAAGATTGCGTCCAAAATGGAAGGTCCGCTTCGAGAATCCCGATGGGATCAGAGACAACGTCGATGTTCTCAAGGATGCCTGGTCAGGGCATCTTGCCCCACGGAACCCGGCGGATGCCACGGTCGAGGTTGTCTTCGATGTCTATCACTCACGGGCCGTGGAGAATGCGGACCTTTCGGTTTATGCGGCGGCCATTGTCGACAACTGGCTTAAAAAAGACTACGGCGGAGGTCAATCGGAACTGGATGATGACCATTGC
>Ga0172380_10007262_pt1 | contig 12510 bp, 2 predicted proteins | sample Leawe162metaG_FD_119747 | JGI IMG/M metagenome (GOLD analysis project Ga0172380, IMG submission 119747) | Leachate microbial communities from a municipal landfill in Southern Ontario, Canada - Leachate well 162 metaG | ecosystem: Engineered > Solid waste > Landfill > Unclassified | place...
GGAGCATCAAAGTGCATCAGGAACTTCGTATTGGCATCGGTGGTGTATTGCGTAGTCGGCGGAGTAAAATTGGAACTCCACCGGGCGCCATCCGAAATGCGGGTTTCCTTCATCCCCCCGGAAAAATAGGCCCCGAGAGCGGTGGAATGTCCCAACTCAATCGGATAGGTCGCCCCATGCCCTTCGCTATCCCCCCATACGGCTGTTGTCGTAGTCAGCTCAACGCCGTTGATGTATATCTTATTGGTCGTTCCGCTTCTGACAAAAGCAATGTGATACCAGGTATTCGCAACAGGCGTCCACGCGGCGTAGACCTCTTTGGTGTGGACATATCCACCGGGGTTGTAATATTCGTAAAACTTGAGAGACCCGGAACCGGGGAGGTAGACGAAATAAGTGTAATGAGAAGTGCCACCATACCTTTCAAAAATAGGACTGCTATTTGAAACGGAATTAAAATTCACATACGTCTCAAACGTAAAATCCTTCTTCACGTCCATAAACTCATCCGGGGCAACAACCGTGTAAACCCCATCTGTTGTTCCATTGAAAAAACCGGCGGTTTGGCTGTCTCCGACAGGAGCACCTTCCACAACCTTCACGTTCCCGAAGGAAGTCACCTCATCCCCCAGGCCTCCATTCCCCGCCGCTTGACGCGTCTCCTCATGGATCACCCGGTTCTCCGAATCCCGGGTCTCGCTCTTCACAAGACCGTCCTTGTCCTCCTGCATCACGGTCGTTGTTACATTCCCCTTCGAATCCACACCGTGAGTTGTCGTCTCCCGGAACACAAGCCTACCCAAGCTATCGGTTGTAGTCATAATATTGCCGTGTTCGTCCTTCGTCTGAACCGTCGTTTCTTTACGCAGGAGAGTGCCCGTGCCATCGGTCGTAGTCACCATCGTGGTCGTTTCGTTCCCCACGGTCACGGGATCGGCATAATCCGTGTTCTTGATGGTGTAAAGATACTTATCGAAGTGAAGCAGGAGTTTGGTGTTGGCATCCGCAGTGTACTGTGCAGTGGGCGGCGTAAAACTCGAAATCCATCGGGCAACTTTCGAAACACGAATTTCTTTCATCCAACCGTTGAAATATCCGGTTCCCCCACTATCCTGGTATTTTCCGATATCCAATGTTGATGTTGAATTAGGAAGAGAATTCGTCGAGATCGCGGTGGCCACCGTAAGCGGCAGGCTCACTCCATCGACGAACATATAAAAATTCGAACCCTGCCTCACCGCGGCGATATGATGCCATATGTTTTTCGTTGGAATCCAAGTCGTGCGATAATCCGCCACGTAAGAAGAGGGACTTCCGGTATATGCATTGAAGCGAAGCGTGTTTTCATTTTCAAATGTGAGCATCACCGTTTGGTAGTTGGACCCCAAGTTGTGTTGATAATAAAATGGAACACGGTTTCCATAAGTCGGAGTCAAGGTTTCGAAATTCACCCACATATCGATCGTAAAGTCGTCAGTCCCGTAATTCCAGTCCTCACTATCCGGAACAGCCACATAGTCTGTCGTTCCGTTAAAATGTGCTGCTGAAGCACTGCCCATCGGAGATGTAACAACTCCGCTGTTCCCCGTCGTCAGGCTAGAACCCAACCCACTGGTCTCCACCTCTTCCCGCATCTTCTTATAGATCACACGGCCCTGGGAGTCGTAACGCTCTTCAGACACGAGACCGATGGCATCCTCTACTGTGTGACGGAAATAAAATGTCTGGGTGGGGTCGAGCTCCCAGGTGTGGAGGCCGGTGGTATCCGAAACACTGTATTTCTTGAGTTTGCCTTGTGCGTCGTAGAAATAGGTGACATCACCTTCGGTGAGGACAATGTATTCGCCCTGGGTGGAATAATCCTGACGGGTACCGTTCTCATCGATATATGTTTTAAGCTTACCAAGTTCGTATTCCCAAGACTCCCCACCATCCAGAATACTGATATATTCACCGGTCAACTGATCTACCTGCCCGGACTGGACCAAACGGATCCGGGTATCACCCACGCTATCTTTATTGAATAGCCAAAGTTTGGTTTTCTCGTCCGCAAGATTGAGCGTCTTTTCAGGATCAAATTCTGAGATCCAACGAACAAATCCTTTCGAAAGCTTCAGTTCATCCAGCCAGCCTTTAAAATCGTTTCCGATCTTAAGCGAGGTAGCGGCATTCCGGAGCGATCCGATCAAGGTTCGCGCAGAACCAACTTGTTTACCATTAATAAAAAGCCGAAGATCCGTCCCATGCCGCGTAAGCGCCACATGACTCCACACCCCTCCCGCCGCCGTCCAGTCAAACGAAAAGATCTGCGGCGCGGTCTCTCCGTCGATTTGACAATAAAAATTCAATTTCTTTTGTTCGGCATTCCACTCGAGAAGGAACGAACGATCATTCGCATCCCATTGTCCGATCCATTGTCCGGTCTGTGGAACCCCGTCGAATTTAGCCCAAAGATCGATCGTAAAATTGCCGGAGCCAAGAGCCCAATCTTCGCTATCCTTTACGGATACAAAGTCCCCGGCGCCGTCAAAATACGCGCTCGCCGAGCTATTCCTGGAATTACGAACATCCATGAAAGCATCACCGCTCATCGCTACATCATGATCCGAAGCGCTTGAATCCGCCGCTCGGGGTTCAATGGTCACCGTCCCCTGCAATGCCACCTGCCTCACTAATAATGGGATTCCATTCAGACTAGTGCGGATATTCGCCAACGCACCAGTTCCGTTCAAATCCGCACCAGCATACACAACGCCATTGTGATCAATGACCTTATAAAGCTGCCCCGAGGTATCAAAGTATTGGTGCGCTCCAGCTTCGTAAATGACAACCTCCTGTCCAATATACTGATACTTCCGGATAGAACCAGTCCCCGGCTCGATCTCTTTCCAGAGTTTCCCGTTCTTGTAAACAAGCCGCACTCCGTTCGTCGTATCGATCGTCACTGGCCCCTTGAACGGCGTCCGGGTATCAAGACTCAGGATGCTCATGTCCAACGAATGTGGCGGGAGCTGACTGATAGAACGAGTGGCTGCTCCCTGTCCGGCAATCGCGGGCACCGTACCAAAGACACGGACGGAATTCTGCAGATCGTAATACGAAGCAGGGTTACCTGCCGCATCTACAGCATCGATATTGTCGATACGTACGTAACGCGCCTGCACCGGAGGAACAGCCACAACCCATTCCTGGGGACCCGTCCCGCCCGAAACCGTGGGGCCAGCCTGCCAATTAATCCCATCAAGCGAAGTCGAGACGCGGAATGATTTCACATATCCAGGCCCATTCACTGGGATCCGGACTTGATCCACATCACTCACCACCCCGAGATCTATATCAGCCGCAATATCTGTAACGCCCCATACTTCTATTTCTCGAACCCACGTATTTGCAATAGCCCCATATCCGGGCGTAGAAGATAATGATAATTTTATTTTCGTAACCCCATTCCAAGACCCAGATACAGTTCGCTCACAACCAACAGTATTTCCTAAGTCCGTGTATACAGTATGCCACGCACCCTCATAAAACAATTCCAATGCAGCGGCCCGTGAACCTGATCCGTCATTGACATATTGTTGATAGTCTAGGTTTATAAAAAAAATGGTCGAGCTTACGCCCAAAGCTATTTCAAACAGTTGGGACGCAGTCGCTGAACAGCTAGCCCCTCCCCAATAAAAGAATCCATCACTCCATGGATTTGTTCTACTCTCATCATTGGCGAGAAAAATGTTTCCAAAATGCGTATTTGCTGAAATTTGGCTTCCTGATACAGATACCCCATTGCTTGCCACCGCAAGATTGGTCGGCACCGTCGCAGTTGATACTGGCTTGGCGATCATTCCAACCGAAAGCTCCTTATATATGGAGATCAAAACCCCTAGACTGTTTCTTGTCTCCCGACGGATCAACGTACCAACCTCATCTATTACAGTGCCTATCGTGTTGCCGGTCGCCACATCAAAAACATGGGACGTATATTCCTTGGAATACTTAAGCGGATCGGAAGCATCGCGCTGTTTGAAAAAGACCACAAGGCCTCGAGAATCATAATGTTCTTCAAAAACAAGGCCCGTCGTGTCTTCCAGCGTATGAATAGCGTAAAAAGTCCGAGATGGATCGAGTTCCCAAGTATGAAGGCCGATGCTGTCTGAAACGCTGTATTTCTTGAGATTGCCCTGGGCGTCGTAAAAATAGGCCGTATCGCCTTCCGTCACCACGGTCCAATCACCCTGGGTAGAATAATCCTGACGGTTGCCATCCTCGTCGATATAGGTTTTAAGCAGACCATTCTGATACTCCCAGTACTCTTCGCCATCCTGAACGGTTGTTTTTCCATCAGCGGTCACAGTCGTCACCGGTGCCGGTCCATGCGCCGCTACACGCCCCACGTTGGTATTCTGGACAGTCAGGGGGTTTGTTTGCTCAAACGTTGTCGCAAGCTCCTCAAAGGCAAGCTTGTCCAGGGTCATCGGATAAGCCGACATGTCTTTCCCTGTAAAAGGATAGGCCGTTTCATTGCCATAGATATCGGAAACTTTGACGAGCTTGTTATTTTCGTATTCCAGGATGGCACCGTCGGGGCGGACGATCTCGACCTTATCGCCATTGATAATGCGTTCGACAGAACCGTTCGGGCGTGTGATAACCGCAGAAAAAATCTCACCGTTCGTTTCCTGAATAATGTCGTTTACCACAGTCCCATCCGGATATTCGAGTTTTGTTACTTTGCCCATTTGATAATGGTAGGTAATACCATCCTCTTTTTTCTCCCGGATCAGCTCCTGGGCGGTTCTTTCCTCGTCCTTTTGTGTGAGAACGTTCAGCTGCGTAAAATGATAGATCTTGTATTCCTTGTCTCCCTGAATGATCCCGGCAAGAAGCTCCTGGGCATCATAAATACGGACAACACCCTTACTGTCCGTCACTTTTCTGAGATGGCTCACGTCATCGTACGCATAAGTAAAAGAATCCTGCTCGCGCCCCTGCCAAGTCATGACCGATCTGCTCACACGTCCATCCGGGCCGTATTCATAAGTCGTCACAACATTTTCTTCCGTCGTAACCGAGAGTAACCGATCCTCGAAATAGCACCGAACATCCCCGGTTTCGGTTTCAGTAATGACCGTGATCTCCTGGCCGCTGCCGTTAAATTCGTAGGCGTAGCTTGCAGTTTGATTGGCCGCCTGTTCACACACACCTTCATCCAGATCACATCGGAAGATCTTCCGGATCTTTCCATAGGCAAATGTCACCAACGTCACTGAGCCGACAAATGAACCTCTGGATACTTCTTCAAACTCAACCATTCGAATGCTCAAAGGATGCCCCTGGAGATCGTATTCGGATCTGGAATAGGCGACCCCCGCGGGAATATTTTCGAGAACAGGCCGAGCAGGAAAAGCCCCCTGGATCACGATCACTTTGTCGTCTAATCGGTAAAAATATTTCGGTTGGCAGTCCAGCCCTTCTGAACATCCCGGCCGGATTTCCGTAATATGATGTTCTTTAAAATTGATGACTTCCTGATTGATCTTTTGAGACTGGATGATATTCATTTGTCCGTCATAAACAAATTGTTTCACCACATCGCCTCCCAAATCCGTACTGCTCGACATAAGGTCCGCCTTGAAACGAACCTGACCATTTTCTTCCACCCGCGTTACCTGATATTCCAACCCGCCCTCCAAAACGATCTTCACAAGATCGCCGTTTAAATAAGTCAACATCGAACCATCCGGCAATGTGACCGTCCCGTCCCGGACATTCCCGTTCGCGTCCTCCAACTGTCCTGGATCCACGCTTATCCGAGTCCCGTCCGTCAGGATCACCGCTATGATTTTCCCGTTCTCAATAACAAATTCTTTGACCGCCTGCGTCTTTTCCTCGTCAAGAAAAAGACCGTTTGCGCCCGTGGGCAACTGGATCGAGAACAATTGTCCCTGCGCGTTAAAAGTCTGAACCGTCCCATTAATGCCCAGTTGAAGGCCCGTGAATTCTCCCAGGAGATTGGGCTGAAAATCATAGTTCTGCTCAACGGTGCGGAACTCCCGGTTCTCCGGATGTTCCGGATCGGGGATGAACCACTCCGAGATGATAATTTTTTCCGGAATACCGTTTTCAAAAATGATCTTCTTGCCGGCGGGTTCTTTGAGGGTCTTCGCTGCATCCGAGAACTGAGGCTGAAGCAGGACTTCCAGGATATTTCCAGCTGCGTCATAAATCATCTTTTCGGGAAAAGAATCGGGCGCATCTCCGGTCAACATCACGGTCACATTCCCCGTCACGACGTCAACGGTATGAGAGAATTCCATCCGGGTGCGATCCGGCCGGACCACGGTTTTGAGCATGCCTTTCAGATATTGAGAGACAGAACCGTCGGATTTGAGGACCTGCTCGATCCTACCCGCGGCATTGTAAACACTCGTCGAAGTCCCGTCGGAGACAACGGTCCGGATCATTCCGGACTGCGCATCGTGTTGATAGGAAAAGACTTGTTTCGTCCCGTTGGGCAAGACCGCTTCCCGAAGTGTATCGTCGGCATTGTAACAAGAAACAGTTCCTCTCGAGTCGCGAATCCAGGCGATCCTGTTGTTTGCATAAAAGACTTCCGTCCCGTCGCGAAAGATCATGAAACCACCGGTCAGATCGCCCTGCGCGTTGAACTGCAGTTCGCGCATTTCATATTCACCAGGCTTTTCGATCGCGATTAGTTCGTTTGCGAGCTGTTTCAAAACGAAACCACTGGCATCCGTCAAAGAAACAACACCTGATTGCGGAAGAGGTGAAATTTCAGGCCGTGCGGGCGGGGGGGGGGCATGATCCCAGGTAACGGCAAAAATATTTTGGAATGTCCGTCCATACCGATCCGTGCCAGTAACGAACAGTTGATTCGCCGTACCTCCAAGGATCCACTGAGACGTATGAAGTTCACCGTCGAGCAGATACTCCAGGACATACTCCTGCCCGTTGGATACGCTGGAGGACTGCATAGTCACGTTCACATTCGAAGTGACAAGTTCGATATCAAGATGCGCCGTCGTCGTGTTTCCGGCCTGATCTCGAAACTCGGCATTTATCCGCTTAATTCCATCACCCTCCGTCAGAACAAAATCAAAGGGGGTTGTCAGTAAACTAAAATCAGACGGAGCCGTTTGTCCCTCTTCCCATATACGGGCCATCGCTCCAACCTCGAATTGAAGTAATAACCGGACATTTCTATCAAAAACGGTCGAAACTCCGTTTTCTGCTGCGACGGAGCCTCCGGGAGCGATTGTATCGACCGTCATTGTGTAAGTGACGGTCGCCACATTCCCCGCCGGGTCCGTTTCCGTGATCGAACGCGTGTTCACGCCTTCTTCGAGATCCGTGAAAGTTTTGTTTTTGGCAACGCCGTCCGCGGTGTAACTCACCGTGAGCGTCTTGGTGTTGATCATGCTTGGCGTTGCGTCATCCAACACTATCGCAGGCGCGATCGTATCCAGAGTAATCGTGTCGGAAAAAGACATACAGGTGGCCCAATCACAGACGTAGTACACGATCGTTTTAGAGCCATCGCCATCCGGCACGGTAACTGTTTGGGAAGATTCAAAAGGGATCAGGCCTGTGTCCGAATAAATCGAATGGTCGGAATTTAAAACCTGGATCTGCATCCCCCTTACTCCCGAAATCGCGTCGTGCGCCGTAAGCGCCAGGGTCACTTCACGGCTAGAGGTATACTGCGCTCCGTCATTAATCAGTACCGAGCCTTGAGGAAATTCCCCGTCGCGGGTGCTTAAAAAAGATTCTCGTTTGATATTGCCAGCCAGATCCTTGTACTCGACCGAGAAAACGACATCTGAGGCATGATCATAGTTAAAAAGAGACCGGGCCTCCTGTCTGCTCATGACTCGATGGGTCTGATAATTTTCCCAATCTGTCCAGAGGCTTCCGCCATCCAGGCTGAAACGCATGAGGCTTATGCCGGACAACGCATCGGACGCGCCAAGATCCAACGTCACCGGAAAATCGTAGAAGTAATTATTCGAGGGATAACCATGAAGGGCCATCGACCCCTGAGGCGCAGTATGGTCGTAGAGGATCGTGTCTTGATAGACGGTTGACAGATTGCCCGCTTTGTCACGGAACTCAACGCTGAGCGCATGCGTTCCTTCGGCCAAAAGATAGGGAGAGAGCTCGACCGCGTACCGAAAAGCAAGCTCCTCCGTTTCATCCCACGCATGCCAACTTTCCATGTCATACGAAAAACGTTCAATACCGTCCGGAAATGAACGGGACACATAGATTGTTCGGGCGTAATCCTCCAGGCTGCTCCACATCCCCCATACTTGGCCTCCGTCAAGAGATAAACGGAACTCTCCCATCCCGGAGAGCACGTCTTCAGCTTTCATCTCAACAATAAATGTTCCGATGTTAATGTAGTCCTTCCCGCTATTGAGCCGGATCCCCCCTGTGGGAATCACCACATCGAGTGTCACATCAAAAGAGGCTGTACTATGGTTGCCGAAAATGTCAAAGCCTTCGAAGGTCAGAGTATTGGCGCCTTCGGAGAGGATGCGGGTTTCGGTGTGTTCGACGCCGTCGGCGGTATAGCGGAGCTCATAAGAAGCCTGATTGGTCAGCGTCGCCGTGGAAAGAATTTTAATTACGGGAGGCGTAGTATCCAAAACTAGCCGACCGTCGCCGTAGAATTCCTCATGAGAACCTTCGGCATAAAGGATCTGATAGCCTTCTACCACGCCGTTATTTAAGACAGGCCGGATCGTATTTGCCGTGTTGAATGAACTGGCCCGGTCCAGCGCGACATCCAAAGCAACGGGCAGGAACGCGCCGCGACCATAGGAAGAAGAAGTTGTTTTAACGGTATAATCCCCCACCACGGCATTGGTGAAGAGAGGGTCCATTTTCAGGTTTCCAGCTGTTTGGGACTCAACCGCCGGCGGCGTTGCACTGCCGTAGTGAGTTCCTCTTTCAGTATTTCCCCAGAAAGTATTGTTCTCCACAACAGCGAACCCTCGACTCAATTCACCTTTCGCATAAGCCTCCCAAGAGAATTCATATATAGAAGAGAAGGTGCTTTGCGTAAAGATATTGGAATCGATCCTTGCCCTAGCCCCACCCAACACATTCACAGCAATGTCATTGTGGACAAACGTATTGTACCGGATCACCGTCGTGTCTTTCGGCAACTGGATCCCGACATGTGTGTCTTTAAAAAAATTCTTCTCGATCAGCGTATCAACCCCCTGCCAGATCTCGATCCCGTAACCCTGATTGTTCACGATCCGGCAATCCCTGATCTTCACGCGATCTCCCTCCACGCGTATGGCGCCTGACGACATTCCAGCATAAGGCCCGCTTCCCGACACTGTTAGATTTTCGACCCGGTTCTCCCCAAGCGCGCGAAGCACGTGAACACCTCTTGCATTATCGCCATGGATCACAGTCGCCACCGGATCCTCGCCCCAGAGATCCACTCCTTGTTTCAGAATAAAATGCCCATGATAGGTACCGGCGTGGAGGAATACCGTGTCTCCCGGTGCCGCGGCGTCGATCGCGTCCTGAACCAATCCTCCCGCGTAGACATGCCAGAAAGTTTTTCCATCCATGGTTTTTTCGGATATTTTGATACCGGCCCTGTCATAGGTCTCCGACGAACCGTCTTCATAGATAAACCGCCAACCTGTAAATTTTCCCTCTGAAAGGACCGCCTCTATCGAATACTCCCGGCCGGAATTCTCGGCACGAACCAATGCCGTCTCAAGAGCCTCCTCGAGAAATGCACCGCGCCCGTACGCCCCCGACGTAACCGGAACCGAATAATCACCGCTCACGGGAGCGATAAATCCTGGATCCGCGGTCTCGTTCCCAACCGTCTCTGAAAAAGCCGTCCCTTTATCGTTATAAAAAAGATTGCCCGTGATCACCGCTTCCGGAGAAGCCGTCTGCGACACCGCCTGCACGCTTTGATTCGTAAAGATATTCCCAAGAATCACGGGTGCTCCGCCGTCAAAAACCTCAATCCCCGTCTTGCTAAGAAAACTTTCGCCAACGGTCACGCGATAGAACCGCAATGGGATACTTAAAGGATTCGCGTCCGTTGTCGACCCGTCATCAAGCCACGTCGTGATCCCGGTTCCGGTCACTTTCACAATCTCATCTTGAAAAGCCCCGGAAGAACTTTGAAAGCGGGTCCGCTTCCAGGTCTGGCATTTATCATCCGAATACTCTATGACATACGAATAAACATCTGTGGGGTCCGCGATCTCAAGACGGGACCCGATCCCTTCGACAGAATCGAAACTTTTGATCTTCGGAGGACTGATACTCCCAGGGCCGGTGATCGTGTTGAAACGGACCGTATGTCCGTCTCCCACGCCGGAAATAGCCATGTTATTTCCAAGAAAGAGATTCGTCTCAACCAAAAGATCCGTAACCCCGGCATGGATTTGAACACCCACGCCCAAATTCTTTTGAATGTGGTTACCGCAGATCCCGACCCCGTTTCCTTCAACCATAATCGCGGCGGCCGCCTGCCCCTGTGCTTTTCTCGCACCGGTCACAGTCAATCCGTCGATAAGGTTATCGCCAAGTGCCCGAATCACGGCCATATCCTGGGTATAGCCTCCGTGAATGACTGTAGCTGCGGCACTCTCTCCTCTCAGATTCACACCCTGTTTGAGGACCAAATGCGCATGATAGGTTCCTGCGTGAACAAAAACGATATCTCCATCCACGGCGGCATCGATCACCTCTTGGACCGACATTCCGCTGTAGACGTGATAGACCGCCGTCCCATCTTCCCGAATCTCCTTTACCAACCGGCCGGACTCATCATAACCATTGGCTGGAACGCCCGAAGTACTTTGCGGCACGAAATCGGCAGAAGGCGTTAGAGGGGAGGTTTGATTAAGAAGAAAATCAGTCGTCGTGTCGTTAGTTAATGAATTTTGGGTTGGTGACTGCGACGAACTTTCCTGCGCCATCACGACAGCGACCGGTTGGCGCGTCTCAGGATCGTACGTCTGATTCAGCATTCCATCAGCAAGGACGACCTGATCCCAGGAAAAAATAATCACCGTGATCAGCGCCACAGCTCGCAAAGATCTCCGGGCCGAAAAAGAATTTTTCCGAGAATCCGCTTCCATATTTTTTCTCCGAACCATCCCTGCTTTTTTCGGAAATAAATCTGACCGGACGAAATATACCTGACAATCTCGCGGAATGATACGCTCTAAAAGCTTATTAAAACTTTTTGTGTTTTATTAGTATACATTATCCTATCTATAATAGATTTCCATGTTAATTTTGCGATGAAACTTCGGCGATTAGGCCATGGCGCTCGAAGCACATCCACAACGATAGAAATTGCTCTAAATCAATAAAGTTTGACTTCTTTTTATATAAAAAAGACATTTCAGGCATAAACCTCGGCGACAAAAATATCCCACCTTCTCATTTTAAAAAGTCGCCAACGAAATACCCTCAAAAAATACATTAAAATTAAGAGCCTTCCTTTAGCAGAAAAATTTTCAGGGATTTCATAACCCACCTCAACTTGCCGCGGCCAAGACGGAGGTTGATTCTCGCGGGAGGTACTGAAGGACATCCATCACGGCGCTGCGGACAAAGGCGGGGATGGTCCGGCGCTCTGCCTCGGCGCGCTGCCAAAGCGCGTGGTAATGTTCCGTGTCGAGTGTGAACGTGATCTGGACCCAGGTGCCTTCGGGCGCAGGAGTTTTCAACGGGGGCTTCGCTCTTTCGATCTCTCGGATCATGGTTCCCTCCTTTAAAGTGGCTTTAAATTCGGACGTGCCGAGACTAAGCCTGCCGGGGTCAAAAGAAAATCGAAAGAAGCGGAAATTTTCAGCGGAGGAGATTTATAGGAGGGTCATAACTATCAATAATAGGTATTCGGAAAACGCTCCAGAGAAGAGCGGAACTCGGAGGACTCTAGAAAATGCTAAAGAGATTGACCCGGGCGGGGACTTTTTCGGATTCGAGAATATCCATGATCTCGGCGATATAGGACTGGATATGCGGGGGAGGGTTGTCATCAAAGAGGAGGAAAAGATTCAGAAGGAAGCGGCGCACCTCGGTCGCTAGCTTCTTATCTTTGAGCCCGGCCAACCGGTTTTCCAATTCGTCTGACGACATGAACAAATCTCCTTTTACAATAGAAACTTAGCACCCTATTTTGTTATTTGCAAGTCAATCATGAATTAAAACTAGCGATTTATAGCATAAGCAATCTTATTTATAAAAATAATTCAAAAAGTCACGAAATACACATGAAGAAAATCCGAAAAAAGTTCGATAAATTTAGAGAACCTGAAGGCCTGTCCCGTCTTATTTGAATAGGAAACCTGTTTTTAGAACGCGCAGGCTCTGCGCCTCAACAAGGAGTTCCACCTCATGATGAAAAAAGTTCTCTTAACCGCTCTCATCATTGCGCTTGTTTCCATGACCCCCTCCCCCGCGTTCGCGGTCGGTTCGGGAGGATTTGAGAAC
>Ga0172380_10007263_pt1 | contig 12508 bp, 10 predicted proteins | sample Leawe162metaG_FD_119747 | JGI IMG/M metagenome (GOLD analysis project Ga0172380, IMG submission 119747) | Leachate microbial communities from a municipal landfill in Southern Ontario, Canada - Leachate well 162 metaG | ecosystem: Engineered > Solid waste > Landfill > Unclassified | place...
CAGCATTCTTCCCGATATAGCGTTCCCACCCGGGATTTTTTCCCGCATAAGAGGTGTCATGGCCATCTTTCGGAATAAATGTGGGCAATGCCGGTGCCATCGCCGGCGGCGAAACAGGGGGCGGAACCGGCTTTGGTGCAGGAAGCGCAACCGGTGCGGTTACCTGCGCCTGTTTCGGTCCTGATGACGGGATAAACCGCTGCTTCAGAGAGTTTACCATCTGCGGTTTTTGTTTGACAAGGTACCAGAATCCGGCAGCGCACAAGACGCAAACAAGTACGGCGATAACAGTGCGCCTCATAAACAGAGACTCGGATCGGTAGTTCTCTTCAAAGGCCATCAACAGATCTTCAGGAATATGTTCTTCTGCCTGCGGTGCATTCTGACTGATTCGAAATTCCGCGGCAGGTGGCGTTGGAGGAGCAGTGGCCGGTGCTTGTTTCCTGGGAGAGGTAACTGCCGACTTTTTTAATGGAGGTTTGACCGGAGTAGTTTCCACTGGTGCCGGTTGCTCCGAAACAACAGGAGTTGGCAGCGCAGATTCTCCCGCTTCGAGTTTCCGGGAACCGTCCAAAACAACTTCCGGCGTATCAACTAAAGAAGGTGCCGCTACCTCGCCTTTGTCCTGGCGTGCTTTGCCAGCCTCCATAAGAAGCAGTTCCACCAGATCATCGTTGATAGATTGTGCCCTGTCGAACTCGGCGGTTTCGGAAACATGTTCAGATTCCCGCGGGGTTTCAGATTGAACGGCGGTTGACAATTTCCCCGAGACGGTGCGAGGGGTTGAGGTATCAGAAGGGCGATCATCGGCAATTGAAAAGCCCGATGTTTCAAGATCTGACAAAAAATCATCGACAAGCTTATCGGCATCCTCACGTGAATCTTCCGGAACGGCAACGGAGGACCTGACTGAAGCCGCCGATCGTTTCGGTGGAATATAAATTTTCCCCCACTGGTCACCAAGCAGGGATTTGAGCGTGTTTTTTATCTGTTCTGCAACTGCGTCATTCGACTGGCCCAAATCAACGATATGTTCATACAACCCGTTGATCGTTCTCGCCTTGTCGTTGCCTGTATGAAGAAGTATGAATGTCGGAGCACTGCTGCCGAGCAACATCTGAATATGACGGGCAACGCTCTCACCGGTGACGCCTCCAATCTGATCCTGAATACAGACCGTCGCCGGACGTTTTTCAAAAACGTCCTTCAATCCATGATCGAAATCAGTTACGACATCAATAATAACCTTGAGAACAGGCTGAAGGACACTTTTGATGTACTCGACCTTTGGACTGTCTGATATAAATAGCAGGTTAAGCATGAACGCCCTTTAAATTAAAGTGACTGTTTATGTACACGGACCGATATTAATTGTCAACAGCAATGGGAAGCAAATTCAGCAATAACGCGCCATCAGTTCCTATGTATAAATGCCCTGTTCAAAATCATTTCCTGCTGTTCTGCATGAATATGATGAGCCCCCACAGCCGGACAGGAATCTTCCGGGCGACCTATATACTCGACAGAGGCGGATATTTCCCTGAAATGCCGATCGATATAATGCCAGGCACCCATATTTTCCGGTTCCTCCTGAACCCAGAACAGCCGACAATCTGCCCCGCACAGATCAATGACACTCTGTACGGCACCTCGATCGAGCGGATATAGCTGCTCGATCCGCACGATTACGGTGTCGTCAACTTCCCTCCTGGTGCGCTCTTCTTCCAGTTCGTAGTATATTTTACCGCTGCAGAACAGGACCTGTCGAGCGGAAGAAGGGTCGCCGCTGGAAATAATGCAGGTTTGAAATGTGCCTGAACAGCATTCTGCAACAGTAGAACTGCAGCTCGGATGCCGCAGCAGACTTTTCGGAGTAAACACCACCAAAGGCTTTCGAAATGATTGCAGCATCTGCCGCCTGAGCAGGTGGAACATCTGTGCCGGCGTCGATGGGCAGGCCACGATCATGTTTTCTGACGCGCAGAGCTGCAGATAGCGCTCGATGCGGGCGCTTGAATGTTCCGCCCCCTGACCTTCATAACCATGGGGAAGCAGCAGAACCAAGCCGGAGGCACGATTCCATTTTGTTTCGCCACTGGCTATAAATTGATCGATGACAACCTGGGCGCCATTGGCAAAATCGCCAAACTGGGCTTCCCAAAGCGTGAGGGTCTTCGGGGTTTCCAATGAATAGCCATATTCAAAGCCAAGCACACCAAACTCGGAAAGCAGGCTGTTCCATGCCTGGAAAAGTGCACCATCGCGAACGACGGCCTCCAGCGGCGTATAGCTGCTCTCATCATGGCTGTCGATAACAACGCAATGGCGGTGATTAAACGTCCCACGCCGCGAATCCTGTCCGGAAATCCGAACTGAGTACCCCTGGTCAAGTAACGTTGCATACGCGAGCGTTTCGGCATTCCCCCAATCGATCCCACTTCCTTTCAGAACAGCTTCAAACCGTTTCTGCATCAGAGTAGCAATTTTTGCGTGCGGTATAAAACCGGACGGGAGAGCAGCCAGGCGTCTGGCAATTGTTATCAGTTTCTCTGCTGAGACAGCGGTCTCGACAGGGATGTCACTGTAACGCGTGCTGATAGCGCTCCACCGGTCGGAGAAACCGACAGCGGTCTCCGCGGGAGATTTGCTGAAAGAGGATTCCAGTGCTTCATTGACACGCCGCTCAACCTGCTCCAAGGTATCCTGGCCAATCCCGTCTTCTTCAGCCAAAACAGCTGCATAGATACGGTTTACCGAAGGTCTGGCGGCAATCTGCCGATACATCTGCGGTTGGGTGAATGCTGGTTCGTCCCCTTCATTATGGCCATGGCGGCGGTAGCATATCAGCTCGATCACAACATCACGACGGAAGGCACGGCGATATGCCATCGCAAGATCAACAGTGTGCAACGCAGACTCCGGTGCTTCCCCCTGAACGTGAAAAATCGGGCAGGAAAGCATTTTGGCAATGTCCGTGGCATAACAGGTTGAACGGGCATCCCTGGGAAGAGTCGTAAATCCGATCTGATTGTTGAGTACAACATGAATCGTCCCGCCGGTTCCGTAGCCGTCCAATTGGGACATATTCAAAACTTCCATGACGCTTCCCTGCCCTGCAAAGGCAGCATCGCCATGAATAAGCACCGGCAGCACGCGTCCGGCGGAATCAGTTCCATATCGATCCTGTCTGGCGCGACTTTTCCCCTCAACCACGGCATTTACCGCTTCAAGATGGCTCGGATTTGCAGCAATTGTCACATGAACCTGATGGCCATCCAGGTCAATGTCACACGAATGCCCTTTATGATATTTCACATCGCCATCGCCCATAAAACCGGGTAAACCGTTCTCCATAAATTCGGCAAAGAGTGTCTCGTACGGCTTTCGCAAAATATGGGCCAGAACATTCAACCTACCCCGGTGCGACATCCCCATCACGACATCACTGACTCCGGCTTCAGGACAGCAGCGTATAATCCGATCCAGAACCGGAATCAGGATTTCGCCACCTTCAAGCGAAAATCGTTTCTGACCGACAAATCTACGATGCAAAAAAAGCTCAAAAAGAGCAGCTTGATGAAGCTTCTCCAAAACATGCAATTTTTCATCAACCGAAAAAGCCGGGTGATTTCGACACGACTCCATGCGGTCAATCAACCATTGGCGCTCGGCAGGCTCCTGAATATGCATGAATTCAACGCCCATCTCCCGGCAATAGGTTTCGCGCATGGTATCCAGAACCTCACGTAGCGTTGCGCGCGGTTTCAGAAAGCGACGGCAGGCAAAATATTTATCGAGATCGTTTGTATCGAGTCCGAAGTTTGAGAGTTCAAGAAGAGGGTGAAAAAGCTGACAGGGAGAGAGGGGATCGGTACATGCCAGAAGATGCCCGATGGAACGATAACGATAGATAAGCGATTGAACGCCGGACAGCTTCAATGCCGACTGTTCATTAAACCCCTCATCGTTGAATGATGTACGATCCGAGCCGAGCTCAAAACCCGAGAAAAAGAGCCGCCATTCTTCCGGCACGGAATCGGTTGAACGCTGCCACTCACGGTAGAGCGCATCAAGCCATTCTCCCGACATGGCAGCCAGAAAATTTCCATCCATCATCGTATCCCCGTTATTGCAGAAAACATTTCAGGTATCCGCCTTCTTCAACAAGTCGCGCACCGTTACCCCCTCAAGGCACACTCTGCTGCCGTCCCACCCCTGTCGCACGACATCTTCAGCAAGTTGCATAACGGGAGACTGGTTCTGAAGGGGCAAAATACCGCGCAATGCCCCGATAAACTCACTAACCCTCACTTCAGAGGAGTCGCGCGCCGGAAGCCAACCGGCGTCGTTTCCCGAGGTTTCGACAAGATACCCCAGCCGATCCAGTTCGTCAAAGATGGTTTCAAGAGGAAGCAACGCAACATTCAGTTCATCAGCCAGTAACTGTGCGGACGGGGGGGCACCTCCCCTTTGAAAGTGGAGATTTACCTGGACGAGAAGAGCAAGGGCAAGTTGTTCATGAGCAGAAGGCGTCAGTTGAATAACGCCGCTTCCGGGGAGGACATGGCCACGGTGTTGATGGGCAAAGACAATTTCGAGACCGAAAAGCACAATCAGCCAACTCGTATAAATCCAGACCAGAAAGATCGGAACCGCCGCCAGGGTGCCATAGATAGCATTGTAGTTGGCAACCCCGACCTGAAAATGAAAGTAGCCCCACTGCGCCAGCTCCCACGCGGTACCGGCAATTATCCCTCCCGTCACGGCGGAAGCAAAGCGGATCCGGGTGTTGGGTATGAATATGTACAGAAAAACCATGGCAATCCAGACCGTGAGATACGGTAAAAAGCGAAACAGCTGCAGGATCGCATCGCCCAGATAGGTATTCTGTATTAGCCACTGCAACATCCACTGGCTCTGTAAAGAGGATGTCATACTGGTCGCTGCAAGCAGCAGGATCGGGCCTACGACCACAACACTGAGGTAATCACTGAAACGTCTCTGCACCGAACGGGTCTCTCGCACTCCCCAGACAGCGTTGAATGCCTCCTCAATGTTTCCCATCAGCGAGATGACCGTCAGGACCAGAACAACAAGGCCAACAGCCCCCATTGATTTCACATTGGTGTTATTCACATAGGCGATAATACGGGAGATCGTTTCCTCGGAGTCGCCGGCGATTTGTTGCAGTATCGGCTCCAGGGCATTTTGCGCACCGAGACCTTTGAGTACGGAAAAGGCAATTGCAAGAAAAGGAACGAGCGAAAGGACGGTGGTATAGGTGAGTGCAGCGGCACGCAGGTGCCCCTGGTGAGAGGAGAAACTGACTGAAATGGAGTAGATGCACTGGAAAACCGCGAACAAGCGACCTTTCAGACCGCTCCAATCCTCGGGAGTTTTTGTTTGCAACAGATCGGGAATGTCCGGATTCTGCATGGCGCGCCTCACTTCAGATCACGTAACGGAAATTCTCAAATGGTAATCGTTTCTCCCGGGCGAAGCGGACGCTGCTCATCTCTCTCCGGAGTCTGCATCGAAGTGGTAAGCAGATAAAAAAAGAGGAACACAAGGACCGATATGCCGATAAATACCGGCAGGATGCGCACCTGTGCATCATTTTTAAGCGGTGACAGTGCAAAGCCGAAAGCCGCCATCACTACGCCATAGCCACCGATCGCAGCGGCCCAGAACATTCCGAGACGATAAATCCGGCTCTCGGCGCCTAATGACAACGAAAACAGGTCCGAGAGCTGCACGTGATAAAAGCTCGCCAGAACAATCAGAATCAAAGCCGCCATAACGAGGCGCATACCATTTCTGACGGTACGTTTACGCACTGCTACCCTCCTTGGCCACCGCACCATGAGACATCGCCAAGCCCGACCCGCAAAACTTCCGGAACAAGACCGATCAAACTCACGACAGAACTGACGTCTGTTGCCAGAATACCTCCATCAATGACAAAGTCGAGCTGAGTTCCAAATGTATCGGCAATTACACGGGGGTCTCCCTCCGGTTCTTCACCGGAAAGATTGGCACTGGTTGTTATGATAGGGTTGCCCAATGCGGTCACGAGATCAATACAAATCTTATTGTCGGGAATGCGGATACCGACCGTTTTCTGGCGGGTCAACAACAGGTCGGGAACTTCACGTGTTGCTTCGAAGACAAACGTATATGGCCCGGGCAGATACCGTTTAATTATCTTGAAAGCTGCGTTGCTGACCTTGGCGTACCGGGAAATCTCCGACAGGGACGAACAGATCACCGAGAACGGCTTGCGGCGATCACGCTGTTTCATCAGATAGATTCTTTCGATGCTTTTCTTACAGAAGATCGAACAGCCGATGCCATAGGTCGTATCGGTCGGATAGGCGATTACCCTGCCCTCCTTAAGACTGTCGACAACTCGTGAAATCTGGCGCGGCTGAGGATAATCGGGGTTGATTTCCAGTATCATGGCGTTATTCCCTGCGTTTGGATCGTATCTAACGTTTCATCAGAAGTCTCAAAAAGTTCTTCCAGTTCGAAAACGCCGTCCGGAAAAGCCTCTGATCCCTGATGCGGAATGTCCTGAACATCGCGCAATTTACGTTCAATGACCCGGGTTCGGATAGAGGCCTGATCAATATGATTGCCCGCCTCCACCAGTTTTTTACGGGTTTTTTCCAGAATCGTACCGAATTTCGAGAATTCCGTGCGCACAGCACCCAACAGGTTCCAGACTTCGGAGGAGCGCTTTTCAATGGCAAGCGTCCTGAACCCCATTTGCAGACTGTTCAAGAGCGCAGCCAGGGTGGTCGGACCGGCCACCATGACTTTGAGATCACGCTGCAGGGCTTCGAACAGTCCCGGCAGGCGCAGCACTTCGGCATACAGCCCCTCGGTCGGCAGGAACATGACACCAAAATCGGTGGTATGAGGCGGATCCAGATACTTATCGCGAATGGCTCTGGCCATCTCACGCACCGAACGGTCAAGCTGCTTTCTTGATTCCGCGGCAGCAACACTATCGGCGACATCCAGCGCCTCCACCAGCCGCAGGTAATCTTCCTGGGGAAACTTGGCATCAAGAGGAAGCCAGACCATGCCGTCAGTTGTGCCATCGCGCCCCGGCAGTTTCAGGGCAAATTCAACCCGCTGCCCGCTCCCCTTCCTGGTTTCAACATTTGACTCATATTGCCCGGGGGCCAGGATCTGTTCCAATAAACTGCCGAGCTGTATTTCACCGAACGTGCCGCGCGTCTTTACGTTTGTCAGTACTTTTTTCAGATCCCCGACTCCGTTGGCAAGGGTCTGCATTTCTCCCAATCCCCGCTGCACAAGTTCGAGGCGCTCACTGACCAGCTTGAATGACTCACCCAGGCGTTTTTCAAGCGTATCGTGCAGCTTTTCATCAACGGTAGCCCGCATCTGTTCGAGCTTACGGGAATTATCTTCCTGGATCAGCTTGAGTCGGGCATCGACCCCTTCCCGTAATTTATCAAGCCGCACTTCGTTGCTGGATGTAAGTTCCTTCAATTGGGCGGCAAACAGTTCCAGCTGGTTTTTCTGCAGACCGGCTATATCACTCATCCGCTTCGACAATGAATCACCCAGCACCGTTATGCTTCCGGTCATTTCTTCGCGGGAGCGACGGAAACCTGCGTGAGCTTCCTCGCGACCGCGCGCAAGCTCCTCCCTCAGAATCCGTTCATGCCGTTCGAGCAGCTTTTCAATTCCATCAAATTTATTCCGCAAATCACTATGTTCAGCTACCCCGCGTCTGCCTCTGATAAACAGAGCGCACAGAAGCCCCAAACAGGCCAGGAGGAGCAGAATTGTACCGTATGCCATTACGTCAGTCATGTCGGAAATTAAGCGTGCATCACATTTGACGGACGTATCAGGGCCTCGGCGGGTATACCGAGCTTGTCGTGAAGATTACGAATCATGGTAAGTGTGAGCCCACGCCTGTGGTTGAAAATCTCAGAGACTCTGGCACGACTTCCCATGAGCGGCGCCAGATCCTGTCGTGTAATGCCTCGGCTCTCCATCCAGTATTTTATCGCCTCAACAGGATCAGGTGATGGAATGGAATAATGGGTCTTTTCATACACCTCCAGAAGTGTGGTCAAAACATCCCGTCGATCACCATCAGCTGTATCCGGAGCGGCGTCGAACAAACGTTCAACCTCGTTCAAAGTCGCTTTATAATCATCTTCGCTTTTTATCGGTCTGATCTCCATAGTAGTTTCTCCTTTATATCAGCGTTGCATCAACCCGGTCATATTCGCTATGCGTACCGATAAAACGTATATATGCAATTCCGAATCGGTTGTTTAAGCCTGATCTCAAAAAGCAGTCTGCTTTCGTTTTTTAGTTATTTGGCATACTTCTTTTGCTGGAAGGTAGGATGAACTCATTTCTGCAAGGAGATCAGGATGCCTTTCCACTAACCGCAAAAGTTTAACCAAAGGATTCGGTGGCCTGGTCTCACCTCGCTCGTACCTGGAGAAGGCAACTTTACCAATGCCAACTACTTCTGAAAGTTCGGTTTGTGTGAGTTTAAGGTTCTTACGGATACGCCGAATATCAGCGCCCACATCACCTTTCACTGCTCGAATAATCGCCGTTTGCGCTTCGGTATAACGAAGATAGCTTTCTTCATCCCATATTCCCTCGCCGCATACAGGACAAAAATATCCTTTCATTGAATGCAATGTTAAGGATTGACCACTGTAGGTAAGGGTTTCATCCTGGATTTTGGTAACCATTTCTAAATTGCCACAAGCTGGACATTTCATTGTTCTACCTCACTTTGCCTTGAACTGGATAACCGGAGGACGACCATCCGCATAGGCGGTAATCTTTATGTAAACTGCTACTCCATCTTCAGTAGCACCGTGGTATACATCCTGCCAGTCTCTGTGGTCCGCATGGGTGGTCATTGACTTGTAAAAATAGCGGCGGGAAAGCGAAAGAACCACGAGCCGCATCTCTGGTTCCGCCAAACCAAGCTCAAGACCGCCACGCAAGGCTGTTGCTGTGAAAGGTCGGCTTGCTTGATCAGCCACAATTATTTGTACTGCGGTTAAGTCATAATGAGGCGTACGCTTTTCCATATGGGTCAATACTATCCAATCTGGATAAATTAGTCAATTTGATAAGAGTTTATTGCCTAGCTGCTCGGCCGGTGACCCGGCGCAGGATTATCGCGACCGAACCCACTGGTCTCGTTGGGAATCTATTTTCTTTTTTCCACTTTCAATAGCAGCCCCCTGATATGGTCCCACCGACCTCCCGGTACTTAGGTCGCAACAATTTTGACTGAGTATGAGTTGCCAGATTTTATGCACTGGGAGAAAGTCACGTTTGCACCATTTTTTCTAACTGACTCCTCAACACGTGCCTTGTAAGCATCAGAAATAGAGCACCCAAAGATGATACCCGTAAGAGATTCGAGAGGGTACTTTACTACCCGTCCGAGATCCCTCCCGTCTTCTGTTTCAGCGTTTCTTAGGAGACGCACCTCCTTTTCATACTTCCAGTGGTTCGATTTTGTGAGAACAAAGGTCCGTGCCATTTCTTCAAGATCAGAACGTACGAATTCAGTAAACGTTGGATATTCTTTACGATATCTGACCCGCGAGCAGTAGTATGATTTCTTGAGGACATCAGAATCAAATTCAAGGCAAAAGCCCCTGTGGCTATCTCCATAGTGCGCCCACATCAAGATATCGTCTGGCTTTTCAGAAAGACAAACTATGCCCAGCCTGCGGCTCTGTTTTTCGAGAATTTCACTCCATATTGCACCCTGTTCCGTAATTTTTTCTCGGCTCCGGTGTTCACCAGCACGAATGACCTTCTCCACGGCCTGTTTTCGCTCTTGTTCCGTTAGATGTGGTTCTTTGTTAATAAGATAATTGGAAAGGAATATCCGCCAATCTGAATTTCTCGCGCCATGGAAGGTAAATAAATTTTTACAGTCAAACGGATCGTTGAAGCCAGATGGTGATGCAAAGAAAAATTCATTGGCCTCGATTCCTGCAATGCTCATATCGGTTACAGATCTGTACCTATATAACTTTTTCAACGTCACTCCTGTCATCTCCAATCATATTTTAGGCCAACTCGCTGTTCTCACTCGCTTAACAATTCCAATCTGAAACGCTTTTCGCCAGGTTGCAGAACGTAGATTGGGCAAAGCAGAGCGTGCCCAACATGGGCGCCGATTTCGTTGAGCACGCTCCGCTTAGCCCAACCTACAGTTTACTTGCCAACTATTTATCCAATGTCCGTCCTTGTCCGCCCCGACCCGCTTGAGAGTGCCTGCAGTCAGAGTAGATATGGTCACTCTTCACCGAAACGAGTCTTATATATTTCTTCCATGGTGTCAGAAATAAACCTCAGCGGATTCTTGTTAAAATACTCAGGCCAGCCTTCAGGGCCTTTGTTGTAATCGTAGCAATAGCGCCCCGGCATGACATAAGACCTAACGTAACCAGGCTCGGAATCCAATATTCCGTCAATTTGGACCTCAGAGTCTCCAAGTCTTGTTGAAGTCGGCAGCGAAAGATTCTCTTTCTTTTCATACATTGTGCTGATATGGAAATTCTTCAAGGTTTCCCTATCATGTCTCGCTTCCACAATATAAACATCATCGCGGTTGAGTGGCATTTTTGTACCTATTTCATAAGCTGCTATTTCAATGAATCGCTGATGTAAGAGGAGGAAGGCATCCAAGATTCCTGCTGATTTAAGGGTATTATATTTTTGTTTATGCTCTTTAACTGCACTAACAAAGTCTTCATCAAAAAGATCTTCAGGGAGAGAGAGGTTCACACCATAACCAGCTTTATAATCATATTCAATGTCTTCAGCTACCGACAAGGCCACCTCTGGGTCGGTAGATTCAACTATTTTTTTATACTTTTCATAGATCTCTTCGATTTCCCAAAGCGCTTTTTGTGCCTTCTTCTTCATCTTGACGAACTCAGTTGGTATGTGCCCCCACCAATTGTCTATTGGTTCAAGAAATACCGGATCTATTCGCTTCAGGTCTGCATCTATTGACGGTAGTGCCCATGACATGAAGAATCGGTTTTTCTCGAAATCAGCCATTTCGATTGCTCTTTCAATCCGGTCAAGAACATGAGTAGCTGATATGACTTTGAATTTTTCGCTTTGTAGCAGAATCCGCCCTGGGATGACAAATTTACCTTCATGAGTGTGACCATCTTTTGCGATATCGAAAGCCTCTATAACTTCGGTGGCTGAAAGGACATACATATCGGCATTATTTTCAAAGCCGGTGTGACAGACCAAAAAAAATTCATTTCTTGGCGTGTCGGATTTATCAAGCAGATATTCCTTGTGAATATATTGGGTTGTAGTTATGTCGGAAAAAAATTTGACCTGAACAACTCCGAAACGAGGTGGCTTAGGATCTAATAGGTTAGCCGCAGTGATTTTTCTTTGAATTATAAAATCAGCCCCATCTATATCCACGGACCGCTCAAGAATCCAAAACCTGTCCATCAGAAAAGCTTTTGATCTTGCCTCTCCGATAGCTCCGTTGTCCATTCTCTTTAACCAAGCCGGCGTTTCAACGGCTGTCATTTTAGTTCCTTTCTTCCATATAACTCGCTGTTGACCTTTTCACGCGCGCATTCGCGTAAAAAGGTCAACCACACAAATAGAATATCTATTCCGGCTCTGTTCTCACTCGCTTAGAAAACATAATAAAAAACATACGGGGTCTGCCCTTGACATCGAGGAATAGGCGGATGGATGTTTCAAGTTGAACAAAAGCGATAATGAACTTATGAATTTTCACCGTATTCTCCTACTGAGTAATTCCGCTCATCATCTTCAGAAACGGCTAGTTGCTTTATAAGGTCAGTGAAAATTCAAGTCCTTGTTGATATTGTGCCATTATAAAACCTTCCTTGGTTTGGGGGCATCACTGAAGAACAAAAGGTAGATCGTTTACATAGGTGTGCTAAGAGCCTTACTAAAATCTGGGTGTTTTATGATGAGACTGTAAAAATCTTGAAGTGCTGAATTTAATGCTTGTTGTGCATTCTTATAGGCCGGGTCGAAGATAATTGCCCCTTCATAAGTGTAAATATTTTTTATGATAAAAGGTTCGTTCTGCCCAATTGTTATTTCCATCTCGGTTGTCCAGTTAGCGGTACCGACATTACAATTAACGTCAATATTTGAAATATTACCTATTAGCTCAATATTAGATTTATCCGAGTACACACCAGCTAATTTTAGTTCATCGGAAAATCCATTTTTAATAAACGATGCCATCGTAAGTCCATCAGGGATTTGTATTTCTGCACCTCTACAATATATTTTTTCATTACTGCTAGTAATTGTTCCAACTTTGATTTTGTTGGTTCTTTCGTAGATTAGTTGAAATTGGTTGAAGCCTAAGTCCAGTACTGCTCTTTCAAAATAGTATATTTGCACCGGATCAAGCCGTTTTCTGATAGGTTTTTGTTTCCCGACAAATTCC
>Ga0172380_10007265_pt1 | contig 12505 bp, 14 predicted proteins | sample Leawe162metaG_FD_119747 | JGI IMG/M metagenome (GOLD analysis project Ga0172380, IMG submission 119747) | Leachate microbial communities from a municipal landfill in Southern Ontario, Canada - Leachate well 162 metaG | ecosystem: Engineered > Solid waste > Landfill > Unclassified | place...
GAATGAAATGAAGCGAAGAGTCTAGGAGAATGAAAAGAGTAGTTCAATATAAATATCATTCCTTGAATAAATAAGGAAGTCTTCGTCGTTAATTTAGATTATCCCCCTGGATCCTTCACTCCGTTACGATTCGTTCAGGAAGACTGAGTTTACAAGGGGTTGATGGATTTGAGAAGAATTATTTGTGCCGAAATGAGCCAATTTGAATACGTCATAATAATAAATTACAATTAGAAAAAATGATTTTCGTATATTTGAGTAATAATAAAACTAATAGAGCTATAATGGATACGGTTGATAAAATAAGAAATGGATTAATTGAGAGAATCCTAACTATTAAAAATGAGGACTTCCTTATTGCATTAGATAAACTTATTGCCTCTAGTACTTCGGAAAATACTGTTCATGAGCTAACAGAAGCGCAAAGGAAAATGTTAGAGATGAGTGAAGATGATATAAAGAATGGAAGACTCATATCACAAAAGGCTATGGATAAGAGAAATCTAGAATGGCTAAACGCACTATAGTTTGGACTAGAATAGCTGACATTCAATTTGTAGGAATTTTAGAGTATTGGGTTAAACGCAATAAATCTACTTCGTATTCTAAGAAATTAATCCAATTGGTATCGAAAAGAACAAATCAGATTGCTGAATCGCCTTATATTTACAAATCGACTGCCTTTCATGACAATCTTGTGGCTTCATTAGGTAATTTCAGTATATTTTATAAAGTTACAGACCACGAAATAATTATCACCTCATTTTGGGATAACAGACAAGACCCAGAAAAACTATTTGAAATTTTGAAAGGTAGGGGAAGTAAGGGCTAAAGATACTCTTCTTATAACTTGATTAACTTTGCTGGTAACTCATCCTAAATTAAACACCCCGTCTCACGCCTTAGGCGTGATCCACCCCTCTTTGAAAAGAGGGGAATATTTAAGATAAACTTTATTAAAGTTCTACGCTGTTCTAATCCATTTGATTAGATCAGAGAACTTAGGTTTCTTGCCAGTCATCAATATACCGATACGGTATATCTTAGCGGAAACCCATACGGCAAAGAAGAAGAAGCCAATCAATGCTGCTATTGATGCAGCTATTTCTATAATTGGTACGTTAGTGGCGGCTATCCGGACTATCATAATCAACGGTGAAGTTAATGGGACAATAGACAGAACTACAGCAAGTGTACTATCGGGGTTGTTCATTATCTGTGGAGTAATCATAATCGCTAATATAATCGGCAGCGTAATCGGCAGCTGAAGCTGAGCAGCGTCTTGCTCATTATCAACGGCAGCACCAACACCAGCGAAAAAAGTAGCGTAAGTGAAATAGCCCAATATAAAGTAGAATAGGAATCCAAGTATAAGGGTGAAATCAACTCCTGGGATTGACATTCCTTGAGTTTGACTTGCCATTCCGCCACCTTGTGCTTCTGCCATATCAGTCATAGTTTTCAGACTATCTGGGTCACCGAAGATGAGTGGGCCTAATATCGTAAGTAAACCGAAGCCAAGTAGGAGCCAGAATATAATCTGGGTTAGCCCAACTAAGCCAATACCTATGACCTTACCCATCATTATTTCGAATGGTCTGGCTGATGAAGCAAGCACTTCTATTATTCTGTTTGATTTTTCCTCTATTACTCCGCGACTAACAAAGCTACCGTAGATAAACACAAGGAAATACATAGCAAAGCCGAGTCCGTAACCAACATAAGCCATTGCTTTAGTGTCGTCTTCTTCTATTTCGCCTGTTTCTGTGATTTTGTTTGTTTCTACTGTTACTTCCTGACGGATTAGATCTATAACACTAGCATCTGTGCCTAATCTTTCTAATCTTTTTACTCTGACTATGCTTGTTAGGTTATCTTCAAGTGAAGAAATTAGTCCTAGACCACCGCCACCGCCAGTATAAACTGAGACTTTACCTTTGTCCAAAATGTCTTCTGGAATAATCACATATCCATCAATATTTTCTTCTTGTAGTTCTTTTTTCAAAGCATCTACATTTTTATCAGCTTTGTAATATAAAGAACTATCTTTTTTAATTAGCTCCGTGTATATAGTCCCTTCGTTGTCAACTATAGCCAACTTCTTAGAAGTATCTCCGAAATTCATTGAGATATAAACTATTATTCCCAATAGAGCTACTAATCCAAGAGGCCCTAGTATAGTACCTATTAGGAATCCTTTTGTCTTAACTTTTGAAAGATATTCGTGTGCTATTATCGTTTTTATTTTAGTATATTTACCCAATTTCTACCTCATTTCCTTTTACTGATTGAATAAATATCTCGTGGAAAGATGGCTCTACAAGTTCGAATTTATAAACCTCTAATTTCTGGTTCAATTCATTAAAGAATGATTTCGAATCAAAAGAACTATCTATTATTTTAAGTTCAATTCTATGAGCAGTTTGATTAACCACTTTTAACATTAGGTTATCTAATATAAAACTAGCATCACCCTCGAATTCAAGCAGAATAGTATCACGCCCAAAACTCTTCTTTATCTCTCTTACATTACCTTGTAAAATTGCTTTTCCCTTATTAATTAAGCAAATGTCATCGCACATTTGCTCTACTTGTTCCATCACATGAGTGGACAAGATTATAGTCTTTCCTTGAGCTTTTAGCTCGAGTATTACTTCTTTGAGTAATTCAGCGTTGATTGGGTCAAAGCCAGAAAATGGCTCATCTAATATTAGTAGTTTGGGTTCATGGAGTAATGTACTTATGAATTGTACTTTCTGTGCCATACCTTTCGATAGGTCTTGTATCTTCTTATTAGCCCAGCTAGCAGCATCGAATCTAATCAACCATTGTTCCGCTCGTTTCTTTGCAACGGATTTCTCAACTCCTTTTAGTTGAGCAAAATAGATTAATTGGTCTATTACTTTTTGTTTTTTGTATAATCCTCTTTCCTCTGGTAGATAGGCAACTTGGTTCTGAGTGTCTTCACTAACGGGGTTTCCAAATATAGTTATGGTACCTGAATCGGGCATATAAATATTATTTATCATTCGGATTAGTGTTGTTTTACCAGCACCATTGGGGCCAAGTAGACCAAAAATGGTTCCACTTTCTACCTTTAAGGAGATGTCATTGTTCGCAAAGTAATCGCCAAATTGCTTTTTTACATTTTTGACTTCAATTACAGGAACGTTAGATTGATTTTGCATATATTTTTAGGAAAGCTCTCTCTTCTTCTTGCAAAGATTCGTAGCCACTTTCATTTATGTGTTCGAGAATATTATTCAGTACTTCTTCGTTTGACTCAGGGTCTTCTTCAGAAAATACATAATTATTTTTCTTCTTTGTAGAAATTGACTGTTCACTTTTTACATAAGTATCAATAAGAGCAGGAGACGGCTCTAAGTCACGAAACTCTCTTACCCCAAAGCTAGGTGGTTCTAGATGGCTCAGGTCAACTTTTTCTTCTTTTAGCATAAAATAACCTATAAGACCAGTGATAATTCCTATCCCTAATATAGCTGGAGATTGCTCTATTAAGTTCTTATTGAAATGGACATTGCCGTTTTCTACAAGATATAACATTGCCCAACCAGCCATTAAAAACAACGGGAAAGCCATTCGGGTAAGTCTAACAGACTTGAAATACCTAATATCATTCTTTCTATTTACAAGTACATACATAGTTATTATATACGCTGAAATAGCCTCTATTCCCATAACTGTAGTTTTAGGAGAGTTCATATTCAGCATAAAGAGTATTAGACCTATGGCAAATGTATGCAACATAATAGAGAAATCGAGGACACCTCGATTAAGTTGGTTTCTTAGTTTTGGAGCAAAAAAGAAAAAGGCAAAAAATCCGAGAAAAGCGTTTGCATAGCTAACATAAGCTAGAGGAAAAGTTGCAAATCGCCACAACTGGAAGTTTTCTTTCATTTGGATAGAGTCAATGATAAGATAAGAAGCTATTAAATCACCCGTAAACCCATCTATCAAGAAGATAAGGACTGAGATTAACGCTATTAATTTATATATACTTATATCTTTTATTAATTTCACTTAAGTGAGTCTATTAGTTGATCTATTTTCGTAATGTCAAGGTTCTCGTGGAAATCCTCGTTGATAGCCATCATAGGAGCGCCACTACATGCACCCATACATTCTGCTTCTTCTAACGAAAAATTACCATCAGAAGTTGCTTCATTGTTTTTTAAATCTAATTTTTGAGATATCATTTGATATATTTTATCACCTTCTCTTAGCATACAAGATACGTTTGTACATACTTGTAAATGGTATTTGCCACGAGGCTTTTGAGAGAACATAGTATAGAAAGTAACTACACCATATATATGAGAATAAGTCTGATCCAAAAGCTCAGCTATATATTCCATCATTGGTTTAGGTACGTGTCTGAATTTACGTTGTGCCATCCACAATACAGGGATTACAGCTGCTTTTTTATCAGGATATTTTGATATATATTTTTCAACTTCTTTTAGCTCTTCATCGTTGAATTTGAATTCTTTCGTTTCCATTTTTCCTCTAATTAGAAATTAAGTCTTACAAAAATATAATTTTTTTGGAAGATTTACAGATTTTTATTCTTACTAAATCTATTAATAAATAATTTAAGCGTAAGCCAATGTTTTACTGCTATCATAAGCTTATGGATAACAGATACTTTTATTTTCTTTTTGAATACATTATAGTTATTCAACTCTATTTTTTCAAGTAATCTATAGTATATTTCATCCATCACTTGAGCAGGGAACATATTATTTTTGTCCTCAGATTTTAGAGCTGCTCTTGCTTCGTGATAGTATTTTTTGGCTCTACTTACCTGAAACTCCATTAGACTGATAAAGTTATCATTGTAAACTTCATTTATCAAATCTTCTTCAGTGTATCCAAATCTTTCCATATCTTCTTTTGGTAGGTAGATATAGCCGTTATCTTTATCGTGCTTCACATCTCGTAATATATTCGTTAACTGTAGGGCGTACCCCAAACTAACCGCATATTGTTTAGTCTCTTCGTATTTATATCCGAATATCTCTATGCTCATTAGCCCTACTACGCCAGCTACGGAATAGCAATAGTCTTTCAACTCAGCGAAAGTCGCATATCTGTTCTGGAATAAATCTCTTCTACAACCATCAATAAGAGTAACGAAATACTGTTTTGGAATGTTAAATTTCTCAAATAAATCGTTTAGTGGAGCTATTAGGATATTTTTTCTTTCCTTATTGTAGATTTTCTCAATCTCTTTTTCCCACCAATCTAATCGCTTTAGTTTTTTATTCTTAGCTTCTAATGATGTGCTAGGAGTACTATCTACTATATCGTCTATATAACTGCAAAAAGCGTACAACGAATTGATAGCCGCTTTTTCGGCACTAGGTAACAACGAGAATGAATACAGAAAATTAGACTTTACATCTATTTCTGATTTCTCATTTTCATATTGAGCTAAGCTCTGTTTTGTAACGCTTTCCATCATATTCTGATCGCATTTATTATTATTATAAAGGCATCTTTTACATCTAAGCTAGGCCTAGTAGAAACTATTTCAGTTTTCATGCTTTTACATTTCTCTAAAATACGTATTCCGGAGCTAATTATTAATCTTAACTCCATTTTTAGACGTTTATTTTTAACAAGATAGACTAATTTTTTACCATTTTCAAATAATTTTTCTGTTTCTTGGTACAATTGATCTAGACAAACCTGTAACCTGAGTGGATTTGCTTTCAAATCATCATAGTCCAATCCGAATCGATTTACTAGTTCTAGTGGAATGTAATATCTTTCGTTTACTTTATCTCTGCTTATATCTTGCCAAAAATTAACTAATTGCAATGCAGTACAGATATCATCTGATAACTTGACATTCTCATCGGTATTTTCACCGAATAACTTGAGTAACATCTCCCCTATTGGATTAGCAGAATAAGTGCAGTAGTTATATAAATCATTCCAATTTTTTGCCTGATCGAACCGAACATCCATTTTGAATGCAACGATTAATCTCTTCAAATCATTGATTTCGACTCTTGTTTCCAAACAAGTATTTAACACAGCTCGAAGTATAGGTGAAGAAACCTCATCCAACTTCGATTCAAGACTCGTTTCTAAGCCCTGTAATAGCTCAAATCTATCATCTGACGATGTAGTCACATTCTCATCAGCTATATCGTCTGCTAATCGTGAGAAGGCGTATATGGAATAAAAATGATGTCTTATAGATTTAGGTATAAGTATAGAACCAACAGGAAAATTCTCGTAATGACTTTTTGCCAATTTTTTACAAAACAGATATGCTTCCTCGGTAGATGTAGTTTCGAATTTATCTGAGGTTGGTTTGGATAGTTCTGTTAGTTGGTCAAAATTGTATTTCATAAAAAAATGGCTCAGTCGTAAAACTGAGCCATGAATTAAGTTTTAGTAACTCTTATATTGTTTATATCGGAAATCTTCTATTTCCGCATCTTTCTTCACTTGGTTTAACCATAAGTAGAAAGATTCTCTAGAGTACTTAGCTTTTAGCTGCTCGATGAATGCAGGTAATGCAGTCTTGATTTGCTCTTTGCTTGGTTGATTTCTATTAGTTACTTGAGCTATATATACAGAGTTTTGACCCATAATCGGCTCAGCAATAGTGTTCAAAGGAGCTTTAGAAACGGCACTAGTAAAGAAGTAATCTCTACCACCACCCGGTATAGTTCCGTTGTTAGCAACGGCAGTAGCCGTTTTTACATTAATAGTAGGGTTAGCTGCAGCGGCGGCTGCTAAATCGCCACTTCCTTTTATATTACTATAAATGTCTTTTGCATTTTTCATTTGTACTTCTAGAGCTTTCTTATTTCTAACTCTAGCTCTTACATCTTCAATTACAGCGTCGAAAGGTGCTGTACCTTTCTTTTGTACGTCAGATACAACGGCTACTATATAACCATAATTATCTAGTTCTAATGGCTCTAATACTTCGCCTTTTTCTGCATTGAAAGTAATATCAGTTAAGTATTGGCTTGTCAATGTAGGTGTATTCTTATTTATTGGGCCAGTTTCTTGTACTACAACACCCAATTTAGTAGCCAAATCATCAATGTTCTCACCTTCTTCTAATTGCTTTTTGAAAGAAACTGCATCTCTGATAGTTTGATTTTTAGTAATACCAGAAGTTTTAGGAGTCAATTTGATAAAAGAGTATTTGTATTCTTCTGATTTAGAATCATCTATTTTTATAATATGATAACCGAAAGAAGTTTCTACGGGACCAACAATATCACCTACTTTAGCAGCGAATGCAGCTTCTTCAAAGGCAGGAACCATTTGACCTTTGCCAAAGAATCCTAAATCACCACCATTAGCACTACCGCTTGGGTCTTTCGTATATTTAGTAGCTAGTTCAGCAAAGTTCTTACCAGATTTAGCTTCTTTTAGTATTCTTGTTGCTTCTGCTTTAGAACTATCTTTGTTATTATCGAAATTGATAAGTATGTGGCTCGCTTTTACTACCTTGTTAGTACCAGTTCTTACATCATCTATTCTGATGAAATAAGTACCGTCTGAAGCTTTGATAGGACCTTTGATATCACCTTTTTTCATATTCATAACGAACTGTGCTAATCTTGGCTCTATGTCATTCACTATTGTGTATTCTACACTTGAGCCATTGAAATCTCTTAACTTTTCAGAGAAAACACTATCTTTAGTAGTTGAATCCGGAGCAGAATTTAATAAACTACTCAATAGATTTTGCTTTTTAACTATAGAAGCAGTGTCTTGAGAAGAAGGTTCGATTCTGAATGAAGCATATTTTAATTTTCTTGTTGCATCTTGTTTGAATCTAGCTTTATTTTTTTCGTAGTATGCTTTTAATTCTTCATCAGTAATTTTGATTTGATCATCTGATATAGAAGCAGCAGGTAACTGAATGAATGTTACGTCAGAAGTTGTATTCTCATCGATATAAGTTTGACGAGCAAAAGTCTTAGATACTATACCAGTAGAAAGAGTAACAGCGTTAGTCAGCAATTGTTGTTGCTTCTGATCTTTTAGGTAAGCCGTAATCATATTGATTTCGTCTCTGAATTGCTTCAAAGCTTTTTGCTTTTCAGCCGGATCCATATCAGGAGCTCTTTGAGTATAGAAAGTTTGAGGATCAGTCAATAATTCTATGTAGGTTTGGCTTTGGAAATTACCAGCAGAATCAGTGAATCTTTGCTTCATAAAATCTGGAGGATTGTTCAATAGCTCATAAGCTACAACCTCGTCAGTGACGAAAGCACCAACTTTTTTAGAGTATTGATCTACCAATTGACCATCAATCATTGTAGTCCACATCTGATTTCTGATTTGCTTATCATCAAGAGGAGCATCAGGATTCTGTTGTCTTCTATTTTCAACTTCCTGAGTTACATTCTTTTCATAATCTATATATTTGACTTCATCACCATTTACAGTGGCGATAGCCATAGTCTGTGGATTGTTTGTTGCGGAAGACAAGCCCCCTAAATCAGCGTCAGCCAATGCCATAAACAATATAAATACGACAGCAAAAGCCGTCAAAATCCAAGGTGAGAGCGTTCTTATTCGTTCGAAAGTACCCATTGTATAATAGTCCTAAATATTAATTTTCATATTCTAATTAAGTGCAAGTAACAAAAATAAGCACCTTAGACAAAATTTCCAATTCTATTTGTAAGATTGTTGATATGTCAGTAGTTTAGTGAAATTAAAATTACGAAAAATAAATAGATAGATTATGATAAAAATTGGTAAATTTCAAATAGATGTTGTTGATACTGGTGGACTAGCTTTAGACGGTGGAGCTATGTTTGGAGTAGTTCCCAAAGCACTATGGCAGAGGGCTTACAGTGAAGGCGACGAAGCAAACAGAATACCTATGGCAGCTCGCCCACTACTTGTTAGATGGGATGATAAAATAATGCTAATAGATTCGGGGAGTGGAGATAAACTAGGCGAAAAGTTTGAAAAAATATATAATATAGAACATGACAAAACTCCAATAAGCGTAGGATTGTCCAAATATAACCTTAGTCCAGACGATATTACCGATTTCGTTTATACACATCTTCATTTTGATCATGCTGGTGGTTCTACTATCATGGAGAACGGAGAAGCAGTTCCAGTTTTCAATAATGCTAAACATTATGTACAAAAAGCTCAGTACGATTGGGCGATGAACCCAACATTGAAAGACAGAGCGTCATTCATGAGAGAGAATTGGGAGCCAGTAAGAGCTTCAGGTGCATTGGATATACTAGACGGTGTGGGCGAGATATACAAAGGTATAGAAGTAATCACAGTAGATGGTCATACTAAAGGTATGCAGATGGTGAAAATTAGTGATGCTGGTGAGACCCTACTATTTGGTGCAGATTTGACTCCAACTTCGGCACATATTAGCTACCCTTTTATAATGGGTTATGATAATTTCCCTTTGACTACTCTAGCTGAGAAAGAAAAATTCTTCCCTATAGCTTATGAAGATAATTGGACAATCGTATTCGAACATGATGCATTTTCACAAGCTGGAAAGTTCGGAATGAATGAAAAAGGAATTTTTGTAAAAGAGAAATTTGACATAAGTGAATTATAAAACGATTATTTTCAAAGAAATTGAATAAAAAGGTTTGTTGTTATAGAATAATCTATTAAATTTGTAGTTCTAGTAAAATCAGGTTAATAAAAATGGCAAAGAAGCAAACATTCGACAGTAAGAACAAAAAAGATGACAGAACATCTGTCAAAGTTCTTAAATGGTATCAAGATGAAACTCGTGGTACTCTTAGGTTATTGACAAGATTCGTAAAGGTAACAGACCTAAACGAATTGCAAAACATTGAAATAAACAAATAGGTTAGTTATGAAAAAGGGAATACACCCTGATTATCACGTTATTGAAGTTGTGATGACAGATGGTACAACTTACAAAACTAGATCTTGTTACAAAGGCGATAAGATGGTATTAGAGATTGATTCTAAATCTCATCCATTTTATACTGGTAAACAAGTACTAGTAGATACTACTGGTAGAGTAGATAGATTTCAAAAACGTTTTGAGAAATCAAAACAAATACAAGAAGCGAGAGGTAAATAATGTCAGCTATACACCCTATGCAAACTGGAGCAGCTGCTCGTACTAAAAATAAGAATAAACCTAATCCATTAGGCAAGCAAAAAGTTATTGACTATATGGATATCAAATTTTTAGGAAGATTCACTAACGATCAAGGTAGAATCCTGCCTCGTCGTATAACTGGTGTTTCTGCTTACCAACAACGCAGAATAGCTTTGGCTATCAAATATGCTAGACACCTAGCTTTGATGCCTTTCGTAGCTCAAGATATTTCGTAATATCAACTGCAGATAAGATTTTAAAAGAAGCTATCCAATTTGGGTAGCTTTTTTTTTACCCTTCTCTTATTATCTTATATGTAGTTACTCCTGTACTACATTCTATAATCAAATAATAAACTCCTACAGGAAAAGAAGAAAGGTCTAATTGTAGTTCATTTGAAGAATTACTGATGACTTTTTGCTCTAACTTACTGCCACTCATATCTATAATCGAATAGCTAAATGCTTCACTCAAATTAGGTAATTGCAGATTAACATTTCCGTTTGTCGGGTTTGGCGAAACAATAGATTCTAATATAGTAGATTCTTCAACATCGGTTTGTGAGTCATATATGAATCTACTAATTCTATTTTGTTCTATCCCAATAAAATAATTATATTCCTCAGAGTATATCACTTTAAAGGCTGGAATAATATCTGGATCATCATAGTATTCAAATATATTACTACTTAAATTCATTACACCAATTGCATTAAAGGAAGAATTAAATATACGAGTTTCGTTATCCAGTAAAGTAATTTGATTCCCACTATAAATCCCTTCTTTAATAATTCTTTCTCTTATACTTTCGGATAAGTTATATTTAAAAACACCACTATGTCTTAGATTATTAACTTGCTCCGAAAAAAGACCAGAAATATAAATAATATTTGAATCTACATTAGAGAACTTTATATCTTTTGAGACACACCATATATCTTCATTCTCATTAAACAACTTTTCAGTGACTATTAATTCCATGGTAACTAAATCCCAAACTTTTAGATAGGTTTTACCATCATTGAGAGTAGCGAGGTATTTACCATCATCAGATACTTCAATTACAGAATATTCATAATCTTCGAGATCAGTCAAATCTTGAATAAACTCACCAGTCTCGTAATTATACATAGATACTTTACTTTTGGTAATAATATTGGGATAAATACCAGTCCAACCATATATAGTCACGTAGGCATAAGGTCTATATGGATCAATAGCAACATTAGTGAAAGCATATTTAATACTATCACTATTAACTCCAAAGATTCCTATTTTAGTAAAGTCCTTATCTAAATTTCGAATTTGAGCTATTCCCCCATTCAGATGGATAATTCTAGAACTATCAGGAGTGATAGCAATACGTGAATTTGTAGATGTACCAACAAATACTGAGTTTAACAACTCCCCTGTTTCTGTACTACGAAGTTGGTACTCTGCAGCTGAACCTACACCGACTAAAAGTAGGAATTCATTGTGTCCTTTGAGTATTTCCATATCCTGTATATCACCAGCACCTGATTGCGTATGCCATATAGGAGTAAGTTCTGCGCTATAAATAATAGTATATGAGATAATAAGAAGAATTGAAGAAAGTAATTTCATAATATTTCGAGGTATTAAGTAATCAGTAAACCATAATCTACGAAATTAATAAGAAAGAGAAGAGAGATAAGAATGGTATAGACAAAAAAAAAGCTCATTTGAACTAAATCAAATGAGCTTCTTTACGAATAACTTGGCGGCGACCTACTCTGCCACAGCGTTACCACTGCAGTACCATCGGCGCTAATGGGCTTAACTACTCTGTTCGGAATGGGAAGAGGTGTACCCCCAGTGCTAAAACCACCAAGAATTTAAATTTTTGAGTGTTGAAAGTAATCAGCTATGTAATAATACTATCATTAACATGTTGTAATGAAGTTAGCGTCAAAATAATGACTAAAAACCTAATATATTATGTTACGGTAAGCCCTCGAACAATTAGTACTTCTTAGCTAAACATGTTGCCACGCTTACACTTAAAGCCTATCAACCTAGTCATCTTCTAGGGTTCTTACTCCCGAAGGATGAGATATATAATCTTGGAGTAGGTTTCGTGCTTGAGATGCTTTCAGCACTTATCCTTTCTAGACATAGCTACTCAGCAATGCCGCTGGTGCGACAACTGATACACCATAGGTCTAGGCGTTCCGGTCCTCTCGTACTAAGAACGGGTCTCCTCAAATATCTTACGCCCGCACAGGATAGGGACCGAACTGTCTCACGACGTTCTGAACCCAGCTCGCGTACCGCTTTAATTGGCGAACAGCCAAACCCTTGGGACCTTCTCCAGCCCCAGGATGCGATGAGCCGACATCGAGGTGCCAAACC
>Ga0172380_10007266_pt1 | contig 12504 bp, 23 predicted proteins | sample Leawe162metaG_FD_119747 | JGI IMG/M metagenome (GOLD analysis project Ga0172380, IMG submission 119747) | Leachate microbial communities from a municipal landfill in Southern Ontario, Canada - Leachate well 162 metaG | ecosystem: Engineered > Solid waste > Landfill > Unclassified | place...
CGCTCCATTCCTCGATCAGGTCAAGCGCATAGTTTTTTACGCCGCGATCCCACGCGGAACGGCACTTTTTCGCTTCAATCTTTTCACGTAATTCTTTTATCGTCATGGTAAGACCTCCATTATATTTTAACGACTTGTGGAACCGCCCCGAAAGGCGGCACCATAAAGCGTTAAGCGGGCATCGTAACGGCGATAAAACCGGGATCAACAATCTTGCCTCGGTATCGCTTCGGATACTGCCTAAATATAGCGCCCGGAACAGCGTTTTTCAAGTATTCGATCCCGTCCTTGAGTGCGTCTTCGCGGGTGATTCTGTTCGGGCTATCCCAGTCTAAGCGGACAACGGCATTATGCTGAAGTGATATTTCTTCTATTACCGCTCGGTGCCCGTATCGGCTTTTGCGTGTTGAGATTGTTGTCATTATTATGCCCTCCTCTCAATAGAGTAAACAATCTCACCGGCGGCGTACAAACAGATCGTCCGGCCGAACACCTTCACGTGGTCGATGATGATGCCGCGTTTTGCGTATTGCGCCTTGACGTACTCCACAAAGCCCTTCTGTTTTTTACTCATGATGCACCTCTCTATTTTTTTAACGGCTTATGACCGGCCATAGTATGACCGGGCATAAGGCGTTAAACTCGACCTGCTTGTACAAAGCTCACAAGCGGTAAAAAACCATCCATTGATAATACTTCCGGTCGAGTGCTGTCCCGTGACTCGCGCGTGTCGTCTACGTACACTAATGTAATGCGATAATTGGAGTCAACTTCTGCATACGACACTCCGGTCATCATAGAGTCTATTTTCGCAGGACATATCAGTACATGTTTGGTTTTTGGTATTCGGCGCGGGAAGTCGTTCATTTTGTCACACTCCACTATTTATATTCTGCCCTCTCTGATGGAGGGCAGGAAGAAAGAGTGGAGATTATAAGGGGCGCTTATTAGCGTTCAGCGTGCTGTCGGTTTCCGGCCGACCGGCCTACTTGCTGCCATGATGCAAGCACCATGTTCGCGCCCCGAAGTTTCGAAAGATCATCAACAACTAAATACACTGTACTTACATAGTCGGATAAAGTCAAGCTTTTTTTGCAATTATTTCTTCGCGCGTGAAAAAAAAGTGCAAAACGCGGAAAAAAAGTGTTGACAGATACACGTATGTTTAGTACCTTGTGCTTAATTATGTCTATATATGAAGAGAGATTGAACCGGGCCGCGCGGAGATGCAGCGAGATAATGGATATCCTGGTTGACACCCTGGAGCGCGCGCCGGAACTACACCAGAGCCGCGTGATGGAGATTGCGGCGAGTACCGAGCAGTTAAGGCAATCGATCATATCACTACGGGAGAGGCTGGCCGGATGAATGGATGGTTAATAGTACTAGTCTGCCTACAGGTTGCGGGCATTGGGGTGTCTATTGGGCGAGGCGACCGCGCGGCACTTATTGCTAACATTGCCAACGCATTAGTATTGTGGGGTCTCCTATACATGGCCGGGATTGGGGCGATAATATGAGAGGGGTACGTCTAGATGCCGATGCCTATAATGCGTTGATGCGGTATTCCGCGCGATATGTGCCGATGAGTGAGGGCCGTAATATAGCGAGTGCGGCCATACTACAGTTGATATCATACTGTGAGTGCGAGCATCTCGTCCGGCCAGATGGGGAGCCAATAGCATGAGATGCCCTAATTGTGGCCGGACTATCCCGGAGCCGCAATACAGCCGCAATGATCCCATGATGATATTATCCGTATGCCCTCAGTGCGGCAGGGTAGACACACAGCCTGATCTGGGCGACGGGCCGAGGGAGGGGGAGTAATTGACATACGGAGAGCACAAGACAGTATTGAGAGACGCGACACGGCGACCGCAGATAGTCCGCGCCCGCGTATTATGCCGGGTGGACGGGAGCGTGCGAAGCGTTGTGCCAATAGGTCCACATTTTGTCATACTCACAGACTCCGGAGTATATGTGCGGTCATGACTCCCTATAATACCGACATAAGCGACACCACCAAGCTATTGGCCGCGCGGGTACAGTACGCACGATACCGGCCGCGATACGTGCTTAATAGGCCGATAATCATGCCATATACTACTACTATAATAGACAATAAAAGGGCAAAATAGACTAAATGGCCCGGAAAAGCGCTCAGTCAGACATCATACAAGCCTACGCGATACAGCAGATCGTGGCCGGGCACCGCGTAACAGACATAGTTAATACCCTCAAAGCTACCTATAAGCTCACTACAAACACCTCAGAACGACACGTCAAACGTGCCAAACAGGCAATCGCCAAATTACTCCCCGATATTGCAGAGTACCGGCCAATAATCATTGCCAGATACGAGCAGCAATACAAGGATTGCGAGCAGATCGAAAAGACCGAGACCAAAGTCCGGCTACAGCGCGATATCAACGATTCAATGGCCAGACTCACGGGAGCGGACCAGCCGGCACCCAGGTCGGTAAACATATTCCAGTTCTTCCCCGATAGAGACAGCACTGGCCGGATTAAGGTAGACATCCCCGCGGAGTACACCATAGACGCCCCTGAGACTGCCCAGGATGCCCCAGGAGACGACCTAGACGACGCTCCCATACGGATGATGGTGCCGGGAGGGGCGCGATAATGCAGGACAGTAGAGCACAGATGAGACTCGACGCCATCGATAGGGTGTTGGCCCTTAAGGTCGAGGATACGGGGCAGGTCATCACGGCAGCCGAGTACAACGCCTTGATTGATGCCCTTATTAGGGCGGTATGGATATGAGTGCACAGCCTACAATCGAGAGCATGGCCGCTACCGTGGCACTCGCACAGTTGACCGTGCTGATGCACGTCGACGATATAAGGCGCGCCCAAACCCTTGCCACAATTCAGAGGCCCGATAACCCATGACCTTTATACTATACGCATGTGTAGTGCTGTTCTTCCTGGTGCTCTGTGCTGTGATCCTAGACGGCAGGCGTAGCGGGTGAGCGCGGTCGGTGTCGGGCAGGGATGGGGAGACGCCCCCCCTACCCTATGGGGCCGGGTGGTTCGGGCTTGACATCCCCCACTATCCCAGCAGAAATTTTTTGGAGGTCTTATGTATCGTGAACCTGAGTGCAGGGTGGATGCGTCGAAGTTCCAACTGAGAGCTGGTGGATGGTGTTTTGGTGAGTCCGGTTCTCTTGATTATTTACAGTGGATGCGCTTGTACCCGCCGGACGAGCACTTGGTTGAGGTATCGGCCGAGGTGCGCCGGATTCCTGCTTGGCAGAATGGGCCTTGTCGTTTGTTCCCGATGGTAGTGTGGGATATTGTTCCGTAGGGGGTTAACCCGTGGTGGTGTTTGTGCCGCTTGAAGTGATTGGCCCGGTTGAGGACGTGAAGCTGATTATGCGTCTATGGTCTGAGCGGGTAGGCGGTGGACTTGACGCGGTGTGTGTTCATTACCGTGACGCGGGGAGGCTGTTTGTTCGGATTGAGTCGGGCGGTGTTGTGGACGCTGGTGCGCTTGCGCGGGATTTTCGTGTGGGTTACGGTGGCGAGGGTGGTGGTAGTAAGAGGAGTGCTGTGTGGACGGTGAAGAGTGAAGAATTGGTATGAGATACCGGGCTGGTTTGATTTTCAGGATATATACTCGCGCGTGGTGGATGAGTTTATTGAATCGCGTGATGCCGTGTTTGTTGAGGTAGGGAGTTGGCTTGGTAGGAGTGCTGCGTATTTTGCGGACCAGGTCACACATGGAAGTAGGTTTTCGTTTAATAATTTTGTAATCCACTGCGTAGATACGTGGGAGGGCAGCGAGGAGCATAAGCTTTACGTGGCGCAGCACGACGTTTACGCCGAGTTTTGCGAGAATGTTGATGGGTATATTTCTCGCGGACTGATTATTCCGGTGAGGCAGCCGAGCGTCGAAGCCGCTAAGTTTTACTCGGATGAAAGCCTTGTCGGTGTGTTTATCGACGCGAGTCACGAGTACGAGGACGTTCTTGCAGATATCAAGGCGTGGTGGCCGAAGGTTGTGAAGGGTGGATATTTCGGTGGTCACGACATAAACTGGCCCGGTGTTGCGAGGGCTGTTCAAGAGTCGTTCCCAGGGGTGCAGCCTTTGGGTAGTTCATGGTTGGTGAGGAAGTCATGATAAAAATTGCTGTAAGACGTAATTGGCAGATGTTCGGTGTTTACGAGTTCTATGCGTATGACGACGAACGAGGGTTGGCGGCAGGCAAGGTTACCATCGAGTCAGTCGATGGAGTCCCTAAAAGATTGATTATCCCACTGGAATATGTTCCAGAAGGTGTAATGGTCGAGTCGTTTGCTGAAATGCGAGAAGATCAGGCTGGACCTATGCTTGAATTTATATCAAAAAACATGAAAGACCTTGGTTTTTCATTATCTGACGCGAACAACGAAATAGCCCGAATGCAAGACCACCTTTCAGACATGAGGTTATTTTTTAAAACACATGTGTCAGAGAAAAAGTCATGAAGGATAAGGAATTGCGAGAGTCGTTTGAGAAATTTCTTCAAGAGTGGGAGGAGTGGAAACGGTGTGATCGCAAATGGTCTGTCCGTCTAGTAAACAGGATTTATTCGATTGAAAATAATCTTGGGTTGACGTACGAATATGTCGAGCCGGTAGAGGGCAGGTTTGTTCACAGGAAGGTAGAACCGAGTGAGTAGCGAGTGTCGTGTGTGTTTTGCTCTTGGAGACTACCCGCTGCTTGATATGGATCAGGCGTGGGATGCGGTTGGTTATGATATGCGTAAACAATTTTCTAGCCGTATCGATACGATACTACCGTTGTATGTGTTCACGAGTATAGTTGGAAACGATTTTATTGTATGTCTAGCGAGGGGTATTTGTGAGTAAAGACAAGAACAAGTCTAAGAGATCGCAGGGAATGCCGTTGCCGCCATCTGACATGGCGAAGCTGCGGGGAATGAAGCTATGGTTAGCAACTCCCTGCTACGGTGGAATGCTGACTGACGTTTACACCGCGAGCTTACTGAAGATGCAGAACCTGTTCTGGCACTTGGGGGTGGAGTTCTACACGTATTTCGTGAGGAACGAGTCGAACGTCTGCCGCGCGCGGAACGAATGCGTTGCGGCTTTTCTCGGAAGGGGAGAGGACTATACGCACTTCATGTTCCTTGACGCTGACATAGGATTTCAGGCTGAGTCTGTGATACGATTGATGCTCTCCGAGAAGGAAGTCATAGCCGGTGGGTATAGGAAGAAGTGCGTGAAAGAGGACTATACCGTCACGTTTCCCGAGGGCAGGTTTGATATCGTGAACGGGATATGTGAGGTCGAGCGCGTTGGTGCTGGATTTTTGATGATTCAGCGCGGCGTGTTCGAGAAGATGATGAAGCAGTACCCGGAGATGAAGTACCAGACCTACTCACACTTGCTTTCAGAGAAGGAGCGCGAGTTCACCTATACGTTTTTCGAGAACCTTTACGATGAGAACGGTGTGGGATGGTCCGAAGACTATGGGTTTTGCAACCGCTGGAAGAAGATGGGCGGGAAGATTCATCTTGATATTACTGCGAAACTCGACCATCTCGGAAGCTTTGTTTTCGAGGGCGACATTTCGAGAATACTCATGGACCACAAGGCGTGAACGGATTCATCTTCCATCCTGTCGAGGGCGCGAAGTACCGTAGAAATTACGAGAAGATAGCCCATGACCTGAACGTCTTCAGGGACAAGAACGACTGGAAGAAGGCCATTGAGTTGATTCGCAAGCTGTGTTGGGACGACTTGTTTTTCCTCATGTACTTCGTTTTGGGGTGGGGAGATATTAACCACCCGTGGCTCGTAGATAGGGCAAATGAAGTTAATGACAGTCGGCACAGAACGCTCGACGTATGGAGTCGCTATCATTATAAAAGTTCGATAATCACCGTGGCCGGCACCATACAGGATGCTCTCCGTGACCCCATGATTCGCGGGTGTATTTTCTCTCACACGAAGTCGATAGCGAAGGACTTTCTGCGCCGGATTAAAACAGTACTTGAAACCAACGGTTTACTAGCGGCAGCGTTTGAAGACGTGATCCCGTCGAACCCGATGAACACGAAGGGTTGGTTGTGGTCCCTCGACGATGGATTACAGCTTAAATGCGGTAATGAGATCGGTGGAACTTTACAGGCTTCAGGACTTATAGACTCGATGCCTACGGGCAAGCACTTCACGCGCCGTATTTACGACGACGTTGTGACAAGGGAGGCGGTGTCAACCAGTGAACAGCGAAACAAGGTATCAGAATGCGTCAAGCTCTCACATGCTCTCGGCGACCCAAAAAACGGAACGCACTGTTTCATCGGAACCCGTTATCACTTTGGCGACTTCTATGGCGAGCTCATCCGTGGTGGAGGTTATACTGTCAGGGAATATGCCTGCACCCATAACGGAGCTTTTCCGGCAAAGCCTGGGGGCGCGGAGGACGATGTATCTCCCCTCGGAGATGGACGGGCAGTACTCTATACACAGGACCACATCTGGGAAGAGTTCAAGAACATGGGGACATCGACCTTTGCTTCGCAGATGCTTATGGACCCTATCAAGGCTGATGAAAAGGCTTTCGACGTTAATTGGATTAAGTACTACAACAATACCACAGCCCGACCACACACGCGGAACTTCATCTTTTCCGACCCCGCCGGCTCAAAAAAAGAGGGTTCAGCCTATACGGTTATGTGGGTGGTGGGGGTAGACCCTAGAAATTATTATTACATACTAGATTGCGTGAGAGACAGACTTGACCTTCAGCAGAAGCAGAGAAAGCTCTTTGACCTTGTTTCAAAGTGGAAGGTGATCAAGGTCTATTACGAGAAATATTCCATGCAGGGCGACATCGAATACATTGAGGAGAAGAAGCGCGAGGAGGGGTTCCACTTCCCTATCGAGGAAGTCGGAGGGACCAAACTTTCGAAGGACGAGAGGATTCTCAAATTGCAGCCCCTGTTTCAGGAGGGGAGAATGATCTTCCCAGAAAAGATTCCCTACACCGATTGCAACGGTAAACTCAGAAATCTTGTAGATGACTTCATTCAGGAAGAGTACAACGAGTTCCCGGTGAGCCAATACAAGGACATGCTTGACGCTCTTTCAAGGCTTAGGGATGAGAAGGTAAAGGTTGCAGGTCCGGCTTATGTCGAGCCTGCAACCTACGAGACTGACAACCCACTTTTGCGGTGGAACAGGCAGTCCAAAGAAGCAAGTAATGGGAACTCATGGTTAAACGCATGAAAGCATACGGCGAAGACGTTGGAATAAAAGACCTTTACGGCGAGTGGAACGACGACCTTGCACACCTGTCTTTACTCAGAAACGAGATGAAAGAGGACGATGACTTTTACCTCGGGAACCAGTGGGGTGGGATCAAGAAGAAGAAGGGCAAGCCATATCTTTCGATTAACCTTATCAAGAAAAGGGTGGACTGGGTTTCTGGTTTCCACAGGCAGAACCGTAACGGGATGAAGACCTACCCTCACGAAGGAGCAGACGACTTCCGCTCCGATGTTTACACGCAGCTTTTACAGCTTATGTATTCTTCTCGGCCGGTCAGCTACCAGCTTGACTCTACGGTTGACGATGCCATTAAGTGCGGTATCGGGTGGTTCTTCGTCTACATGGATTACTCGCGGGACATCCTTAACGGTGACATAGTTATCAGACGCGAAGACCCATTTCGCGTACTGTTTGACCCGTACCTGAATAGCCCCGATCTTTCGGACTGTTCGCATATATTCCGACGGGCCTACCTGTCAAAGACCGAACTCAAAGCGATGTACCCGAAGCTTGCAAAGGACATCGAGGGTTTACCGGATCAGGAAGAGAACGCGCTTGAAAACATGACCGCCCGTAGCTTCGGCGGTAAGGGCCGCGTCAACGTACTTGAAAAGTGGTATCGCGATTCAGAAGAACGCCCGTTCGCAATAAACCTTCAGACAATGGAGCACATAATTCTCGACAAGGGCGGTGAGCAGAAATTCCTTGAATCAATCGATAACCCGGAAGACTACAAGCTCGTCAACCGACGTGCGAACATAATCAAAATGAAGCGCTCCATAGGTGACTTCATCATGGCCTATGACGGTGTTTCACCGTACCTTGAAGATGAGTACCCTCTCATCCCCGTGATGTGGACCTTCGACCCCACCTGCCCCGATTGGGAATGGAAGCTTCAGGGAATGGTCCGTCCGCTTCGAGACATCCAGCTTGAAAAAAACAAACGGCGTTCTCAGATGATGGAGTTCATTCTGTCGAAGAACATCAAGGGCTACAAGGTCAAGCGCGGCGCGAACATCGACATGAAGGCTTTCCTCACCGGAGACGAGCAGGTTGTCGAAATGGACGACATGAACGACATCGATCAATTCGAAGGCCCGAAAATTCCCGACGCTTATTCCATGCTCGAAAAGGAAAACAACACTGACTTCGACATGGTGTCAATCCCTTCAGACATGCTTGGAGTTCCCGATACCGGTCAGCAAGCCGTGGGCGTGGCGCAGCTTCGCGAGAGAGCCAACTACACGCAGATTCAGCACGGCCTTGACAATATCTGGCTTGGTTACGAAATGCTGAGTAAGCACGTCATCAAGCTCGTCAACAAGCATTGGGACATCGCGAAGATCAAGAACATCGTAGGCGAGAACACGCCCCACGTCAAGGAACTCAAAGACCTTGAAAAACAGGCGATTGAGATTCAGTCCACCCCGCCTCCGCAAGGCGACCCGCAGGCGCAGCAGCAGTTCATCCAGCAGGGCGAGCAGATCATGCAGCAGATGAAACAGCTTCAAGACAAGATCGCTTCGTATTGGGAGGACTTCGACAAGGGCCGGGCAAATATCGATTGGGACGTAAGATTCGGTGATCTTCAGGATACGCCGTCGTACAGGCTGGCGAACCTTGCCACGATCAACGAGTGGAAGCATCAGGGGAACCCGGTCCCGGACGAGATCGCCCTTGAATTTATGGACATCGACAAGAAGACGAAAGAGCGGTGGCTGGAAATAGTCTCTGAAACGTCTCAGTCTCAGCAGCAGTCCGAACAGATGGCGATGCAGTTCGAGCAGATGATGGAGCAGATGAAAGCACAGGTCAAGATCGAGGTCGCTAAGATCGCGGCGCAGGCGCAGATTGGCGTGGCTACTATCAAGGCCAATGACGTGTACGAGTCGGAACTCAGGATTCAGCGTGATAATGTGAAACTTGGCGACAATAAGATGGGGTAAATCTTGAACGATCCCGACGTAAGAAAAGCAATACTGGCAATCATGGATTCCGCCGATGCGGACAGACTCACAGGCGAGATTGACATCAAACTGGTCTACGGGCAGGGCGGAGTCCGTGATTGCCTTTATTCTGTCAAGAAAAAAATTACGAATTCTTAAAAAAAGTACTTGACAGATGTTTAGTATTTCAGTACTTTAGTATCGAATTAGCGGATTCTTTCGCACCCCTTATTAGGATGTAGCGATGGCCCGCGTTGGGAGTGATCCCGGCGCGGGCTTTCGTATTTTATACACGAGGTTTTTTATGAGTGACGAACAGGGTGTATCCGCCGAAGTCCCGGAGGTAAGCGCAACCCCCGAAGCAGAGGTGGAGGCTGGTGTCCCCGACCAGCAAGAATCGGGTGTAACTCCTGAAACCCCCGGTCAGGATAAAGACTCAGCGGCGTTTGCCCGTTTGCGCCGAGAGAACAAGGCATACGAACGAAACCTTGCAGCGATTCAGGCGAAGCTTGATGCGATAGAGGCCCGAGTGGCCCCTGTGCAGGAAGAGTTCAAAGACGACGACATTCTCACGATGGGCGATTTGCGCAAGCGTGAGTCTAAGCGTCAGGCCGAAGAAGCAAAGCGACAATTTCAGGACTCTTTCCGCGAAAGCGTGGCGAGGGCGAGTGCCAATGATGACTTCGAGGATCGCATGGCGGTTCTTGACGAATTGATTGCCACTAACCCGACGTATCGCGGGTTCGACAAGATTATCATGGACCACCCGCGCGGTCCCGAGATTGCGTACGAGCTTGCTGAAACTCTCATGAATCGCAAACAGGCAGAAAAGAAAGGTCAGGTTTCCAAAAAACTTGACGCTAACTTAGGGAAACCACCTCCGGTAGTCGGCGGTTCGGCTTCGCCCGTTCTGGACGAAACTCAGCGAATCGCGAAGATGAATCCTCTCGGCAAGGAATTTGACGAGATGGTCAGACGGGTGGAGGGCTTCACTACCTAAGCGAGTTGAAATCAGGACAACTCAATGGATTACACCAAAACCACTGACATACCCAGTCCTATAAGGACTTACTATGACAAGCGCCTTCTTCAGAGGCTCTTGCCGCGTCTCATCCACAAAGCAGCCGCAGAGATGCGACCGCTGAAAATGCGTTCGGGCGACCAGATCAAGTTTCGCAGGATCGAAAGCCTTACCGCACAGACCGCTACTCTGGAAGAAGGCGTAACCCCTTCTCCGCTCGTTCTGGACGACACCCAGATCACTTCGACCATCGCTCAGTACGGTGGGTACTCGATCATAACCGACATGGTACAGATGACCGACATAGACCCTATCGTATCCGAGACTGTCGGACTCATGGGCGAAATGATGGGGAATACCGTTGACCAGACCATAGCGTCGGTTATCAACGCCGGTACTGCTTACATCCGCGTGACCGCGACGAACGTGGGTTCGACTTCCGGTGCTCGCACCGTGGTTGACAACGGCGTGTTTACTCCGTATCACCTTCGCGCTGCGGTTTCCACTCTGGAAAACCTCAACGTAGAAAAGATTCAGACCATGATTAAGACCGGGTCAGGCTACGATTCTTCGCCTATACCGGAAGCTTATCTCATGTTCATCCATCCCACTATCGCGGCGTGGCTGCGCGGTGGAGACACTACCTACTGGCCGACCGCGACTTCCGGGTTCATTCCGGTTCAGCACTACGCCAACTATTCGAGTCTTTACCCCGGTGAGATCGGCGCGCACGTTTCCGGCGTTCGTTTCATCATGTCCACGAACGTCAAAACCTGGGCTTCTACCGGTGCCGACACTGTCACCGTGTACTCGAATCTCTTGGTTGGTAAGGGCTTCTACGCCTGTACCGAAATGGAAGGCGGTGTCAGGACTTACGTCCACGACCGCAAGACCGAAGGTGGACCGCTCGAACAGCGTTCGACCGTAGGTGCGATTGTCGAGCACGTAACCACGATTCTCAACGATAGCTGTGCCGTACGCGTTGAATGCGAAAGCAAGCTTGCTGGTACGTAAAATCTGAAATGACGGGGCTAACCATGCCCCGTCGTTCATCCAACTTATGAAGGAGAATTACAATGGATAAGCAGATATTTACGGGGACACTTTCGTGTGATGCAAGTTCGCTTGCCGCAATTAACGAAGTCTGCGGATTCTACCCTAGCGCGGTCGAGATATTCAATCCCGATAATGGCGTCAAGATGTGGTGGACCAACGATATGGCCGAAGGGACCGCGAACAAAATTGTTCCTGTAGCCCACGGCAGGACTGGTCTTCTGGAACCCGCGACCATAAGTGTAACCTCGACGAAGGCTTACGTGAATTACGCTTCGGTGTATTCGCAGAGCACGACCGGTTATACTTCTACAGCGGCCGGAACGTCAAACCCCGCAGCTACCACGATCAACAAAAGCGCGTGGTGTGCCCTCGGGTTTTCTCAGAAGCTTGCCGACGGGACTATCGCGACTGGTCCTAACTCGACCGTTGCTACTCACACGACCGAAGCTCTGGCCATTGCCGACATCGCCGCGACTTCCGCTGGCTATGTTCGTCTTGGTTACGTGACGGTTCAGTCTACCGCCGGTGCTTCATGGGTGGGGGCGACGAGCACGTTCTCGACGGCTTCCGATTACAACATCTACAGCGACGATCCTTTGACCGTGACTTCCACTCTCGGAATCAGCCTTTATGAAGAAGCTGAGTTCACGATTTCTTCGGGTACGACTCCCGGTGGTGGGATAGGGTTTACGGTCGGCGCGGATACTGACCTTCAGGTCTTAGGGGCCACGCTCTATTACAAGGCGTGGAGGTAAGGAGAAAACAATGGCGATAATCAAAACTGGAACGTTCACCGGAAGTTCGGCAGCGCAGGTCATTGAACTTGGGTTCATACCCGATTTCTTTATGGCCTTTGCAATGACAGACGGAGCGGTGAAGACTTTTGTGTACGAGAAGAACATGACTGACGCTACCGGAGCGTACATGGTTGAAGGCGACGATGATATTATAGCGTCGAACGGCTTCACCCCATACACCGGTGGCGAACCGACTGTTTCAAGCGGTACAACTCCCGGAGCTTCAAAGGGTATTACCCTCGGAACTTCGGCGCAGACTGATGCGACAACGACTCACTACATAGCGATTTGCAACGGGTAACACAACAGGGGGGCTTTTAGTCCCCCCTGACTTTTCATTATAGGAAGATTTATGAATAAGAAGATTCACGCAGTCATAAGCA
>Ga0172380_10007267_pt1 | contig 12500 bp, 9 predicted proteins | sample Leawe162metaG_FD_119747 | JGI IMG/M metagenome (GOLD analysis project Ga0172380, IMG submission 119747) | Leachate microbial communities from a municipal landfill in Southern Ontario, Canada - Leachate well 162 metaG | ecosystem: Engineered > Solid waste > Landfill > Unclassified | place...
GGCACCGTACGCGAGCGACTGGACCCGAAGGCGTTGACCACACCGTTTGCCATACCAAGTGAGATAGCCAACAAGCCTAGGCTGGACGGTGGCCCCAGCCTACGCGGGCAGATGGCCCCCATACCGTTGTGGTTTGACGAGGAGGGTAGAATGTATCTACCACCCAAGCACAAGAAGCCTGACGCCGTGAACAAGACTGACTCCAAGATCAACCTCGTAGACCTGATAGGTTGCAGCCCTGACGAACTGGAGGCTGTGTGTCTTGCTGTGTTCGGCTTGTCAGGACGCACCTCTCGCAGCACTGCAGGAGCCATAGTGTGAGTGGCCGGGTAGCTCCCGGATGAACTGCGGAGATGCGAGGGAGCCGCAGCGGTTTGAAGCGATGATCGTCCTGGAGCGTTAGCTGAAACCAACCGAAATTGCTCGCCCATATGAAGCCGTTCATTCAGTCCACATTCCTGTACCTCAGCCATCGCAAGCCGCGTCCAAAGCACTGGTTATTCGTCAGCCCACGTAGATCATACTCCACCAGAGTCTTGCGTAGGATACAAGTGAGAGGTGACAGTCCTACAGAGCCTAAGGCAGTTGAGAACTGGCACACACTCAAGCAGATTTACCCCGTAGTAGCATCACACCTGGAGGATCTATGAGTGTTGTTGAAGGGACGAAGCTGATCGAGACACGTAGTTGCCTGAAGTGTAGGAAGGCGTTCGAGCCGGAGCAACGGTTCTTCTTTCTGTGCAAGAAGTGCCGGGACTACAACGCCAGAGTGAAAACTCCACAACGGATCCCACACTTGAAATCACGTGGTGGATCTAGCACGTATACCACCTGAAAGGCACTATCATGAGCGAAGCGATCAACAACGAAATTCTGTTCAACGCAATGATGCAGCGATCTGAGCTACTGCAGAAGCTGCTGGATCCACGGCGTGACCTCAAGGTGGAGTGCGGTTACCCTGACGGCGGCATGGAGCCAAACGGCTACCGTGAACTGTACGACGAGGATCCTATCGGCAATCGCGTGGTCAACGTGATACCTAACGAGTCCTGGAAGAACGAGCCGGAGGTGTACGAGGACGAGGACAGCGAGGCGACCACGGAGTTTGAGACAGCATGGGAAAACCTCAGCAACAGCCTACGTGGACGTAGCTGGTACCGTGGCCAAGGCGAGGAAGGCTCACCGATCTGGGAGTACCTGCGCCGTGCTGACGTGCTGAGTGGAATAGGCTGCTTCGGTGTGCTGCTGCTAGGTCTGGATGACGGCCAAGAGCTGAGCAAGCCAGTCCGCGGCGTCGAGGAGAAGTGGTCCGAGCCTGTAGACATTCCAGTCAAGGGCCAAGAGCAGCCCGCGGAAGTGAAGGCACCAGCCAAGCCTACGGGTAACGTGTACACACTGAACGTGGACAAGGACAAGACCAAGGGTCGTCGTCTGTTGTTCATGAGGGCGTTTGATGAGTCGTTGGTGCAGATTGCTCAGTACGAGACCAATCCTACATCGCCGCGATATGGTCAGCCGGTCATGTACAGCATCACGTTCAACGACCCCAACGAGTGGACCAAGGGTGGTATTGGCTTACCCTTTGCTACCAAGATGGTGCACTGGACCAGAGTCATTCACATCGCCGACAACTGCGGCAGCTCTGAGATCTTCGGCACGCCGCGCATGAAGCCGGTATTGCACAGGATCCTAGACCTGCGCAAGCTCTATGGTGGTAGTGCCGAAATGTACTTCCGTGGAGCGTTTCCCGGCTGGTCGCTGGAGACCCATCCGCAGCTAGGCGGCGACGTGAACGTGGATGCTGCTGCGCTGCGCGAGCAGATGGAGCAGTACATGAACGGGTTGCAGCGATACATGGCTCTGATGGGCATGAGTGCGAAGAGCCTAGCTCCGCAGGTTGTGGATCCTACGCCGCAGATCGACGTTCAGATCGGTGCTATCTGCATCGAACTGGCTGTTCCACGCCGTATCTTCGAAGGATCCGAGCGCGGCGAGCTGGCTTCTTCTCAGGATAGCGACTCGTGGAACGATCGCATGCGTGCTAGGCAGGGTAAGTACCTCACGCCTCGCATGATCATACCGTTCGTGGACCGTTGCATCATGGTAGGTGTGCTGCCTGAGCCTCAGGGTTACTCCGCAGTATGGCCAGACCTGGAAGCACTGAGTGAGCTGGAGAAGGCACAGGTGGCAGTCCAGCGCGTGGACGCCATGGCCAAGTACATCGGCGGCAATGTGGAAGCCCTCATTGCTCCCAACGACTTCCTCACACGGATCATGGAGATGCCGCAGAACGAGGTTGACGAAGTGCTGGAAGGTGCCATGGACCAGCTCGAGAAGACCAACCCAGACACCGAGGACGAGATCGTACCCGGTCACGTGCCTGCGCCTCCAGTGCCCGAGGAAGCACCCGGCACTATCAAGATGCGTGAGGGCGAGAAGGTTGTCACGACTGAGGGTGACGAGGTGGCTGCGTTCCCAAGCAAGAAGAAGGTTGAGAACTACAATCCAAACCAACCACGTGACGCCGATGGTAAGTTTGGGAGTGGGGGCGGTGGCGGAGGAGCAAGCGTGAAAGCAGAAATCCAGCAGCAAGTCGACAATGCTCCTGTAACAAAGCGATTCAGCGATACCGTCGTACCGCGAGAAGACTATGTCTATCGGTTTGTTACAAAGGAAGACTTTGATAAGGCTCTAACAACAGGTGAGCTAGGTCCTGGTCGTTCGGCTGATCACGGTGGTACTACAAACTTCTCTAAGGAGCCCATCCCGATCTATGGAGGAGCAGCTAAGGGTTCTGCAGGGTTGCTCGTAGAAGTGCACGAGTCAGCCTTAGTGGATCCAAAGTTCTATTGGGGGTCAAAGGATCTGTACGCTGAATCTCATGGATCTGTTCCGCTGTCCAGTGCTTCTAGGGCCTGGGGTTATCAGCTTATGGATGGTGGTGGCCTAAAGATAGTGGACGTGACAGACAAACTGAAACCCACCGACAACTGGAACCCCAATCAGAAAAACTGAAGTGACATTAGACTGAGCCATGGGCAAGAGCAGAACGTTCACGAAGCAAGAGATCGCCACGATGCTGCGGCGATACAACAACGGCGAGCCTGCCTACAAGCTGGCGGTCGCGTACGGGTGTTCACATGCGAGGATGTGTAGGATCCTACGTTTGCAAGGTGCTAACATGCGCCGCAACGAGACTTGCTACGAGCCTACACACGACGAGATTGAGGAAGGTAAGGCCGCGATCCGCCGTGCCAACGAGGCCATGATACCAGCCTACTGCCCACCGGAAGATGACTTTGACTACGAGGTCTATGACTGATGGTGATCGCTAAGCCACGCAAGAGGGTTGTTGTCTCCTCGGGGAGCAGGGGTCGTACCTTACCCGAGGAACGCACAGGGTCACACCCTGGCAGCCCTCTCACTTCTAATGCAGGCAATCCACGCAAGGCCAAGAACCCACTACGTAGTGATCCAAGTAGGACTGCTACGTTGCGGCGTTTGTTTGAGGTGGAGTTACGTAGGCGGTTTGCACGAGTGGCTAAGCAGATCCAAGACCTGTTGCTGGTAGAGGACGCGTTTGGTCTGGTGCGTGAGAGTACGTTGAACGCCTACAACCCTTCGCAACCACGTGATGCAGAGGGCAAGTGGAGTAGTGGCGGTGGTGGAGCTGGTGGTGTGTTCACAGCCGACAAGCTGCCGAGTGACATGACCGGCGATGTGGAGTTCCTGGACGACAACGACGACATCGTAGCGACCATGTCCGTTGAGGATGCTAGGCTGGCCCTCAAAGAGCATGAGGAGATGGGACTGGATATCAAGGACGTACGGCTGCGGCAGTCCAGCGAGGCAACCAAGGCAGAGGCGGAACGCAAGCGAGAGGAGTACTGGAAGGACCGTGAGCGACAGTCTACGGAGCTGCAACGGATTGAAGGACTGGCTACGCCGAGCGGCTTGCGACCGGGGCATCCAGGCTACGTAGAGCCACCAGACCAGCTCTATCATGCCACGTTCGCAGCAGACAAGATCAAGACAGAGGGCCTGAAGAGCAGCGACGAGCTGGGTCAGCAGACGCTGGGCGGCAGTGCTTCCAACCTGATCTCGTTTACCACGAAAGACAACGCTGAGAAGTACCGCGACGGCCTCAACATTGCACGGAAGGCAGCTAGAGGCGAACTTACTAGAGACGAGCTGGTTAGTGCTGGCGTGACGCACGGTGTGTCTGAGGCACGTGTGAACGACCTGATGCTGCAACACGGCGACAACGACTTCGCTGTGCTTCAGGCTGTGTCGCTGGAAGGCAAGCAGTTTCCGCTGTTCATGGGTACGGGCTGGCCAGACCATCTGAAGGACGCGAAGCCCGCCAGCACTATCTTCATCAGGACCGCCGACGTAAAGGACCTCTATTACAATCCGGGCGAGACAGAGTGGAGAGTGGGCGATTACAAGGGCGTGACTGCGAACGCATACAATCCTAATCAACCACGGGATGCTCGTGGTAGATGGGGCTCTGGTGGTGGAGCTGCTGATACTACCTTAGAAGCTTATGACAAGTTACCATCATCCATCAAGGCGTTTGTAGAATCTAAGGGATGGGTTGTTAAGTCAATCTCAGACGAAGAGATGCGTAAACAGGGGGCAAACGCCTTTGTCAACTATGACAAGAAGGAACTGAACTTCTCTGAGAAGGTTCATGCGGGTGACATGGCTAAGAAGCTAGACCCCACAAGCACCGATGAGGAAAGGAACTTCTACGCTGTAGCCCACGAAGTAGGGCACGTACTAGATGTTGAAAATGATTGGTCTAGCTCTGATACGTTTGCTGAAGCGTACAAGCTGGATATGCGATCTATCAGTGCCGCAGAGAAGTATGGGCAGCATAACTATTTCTTGACTGGTAGAAGCCAAGGTCGAAATGAATCGTTTGCCCATCTGACAGCGTACCATCTAGGGGCAGACCTACATGCAGAATCACTCACAGACAAACTACCAAGGTCGTCAGCCGTAGTCAAAGATCTTATGGATCGTAAGTTTGGGACCGCGTCGACCGTAGAACCCAGCAAATCTATCCTCCCTGGGATTAGCAAGCCCCCAGTTGTCAAGAAGGCCACACCTACAAAGTCTGTGGATTATCCTACATGGCTGAGTGGTAAGGCACCAGCCAATCCAGACGCTAGAAAGATCTGGGAAGCGAAGCGTAAGAAGTGGAAGGCTACTCACAACCAACTAGCGACGAACGCACGGTGGGTCTTTCAGAGTAGGCCGCAGCAGATAGCGGCGTTCTTGAAGTGGTTGCAGGGGGTGCTGAAGGACGAGGTGCTGGCTGGCAAGGACGACGGACTGGGTGAGGCGTACTGGCGCAAGTTTGTGGAGGAGGCCTACCAGAAGGGACAGGGTCGTGCCTTTGACGACGTGAGAGTACCGGCTGTGCAGAAGGATATGCGATGGTACAACGGCACGAAGGAGGAGTTCCTACGGAGCAGTTTCGGCAGGCCCATGAGCATTGAGAAGGTTCAACTCATGGCGGGTCGCGTGTTCACTGATCTGAAGGGCGTGACTGAAGCGATGGCCGTAGTAGTCAGTCGCGAGTTGACTGAAGGCTTCGCACGTGGCGACAATCCACACGTTCTAGCACGACGGCTCAAGGACGAGCTAGGCTTCGGCTCCAATAGGGCTGCGACTATTGCGAGGACAGAAGTAATTCGCAGCCATGCAGAAGGTCAGCTAGACGCTATGGAGCGACTAGGCGTGACCGAAGTAGGCGTCATGGTGGAGTGGGATACGGCTGGCGACGGTAGGGTGTGTAGACTATGTCAAGCCATGGACGGTGTAGTGCTCACAATAAAAGAAGCGAGGGGCATGATTCCGAGGCATCCTAATGCTGTGTTTGCTGGATCATCGTTTGCTTCTTATGGCGAATGCGAGGAGCTGGTCCGGGCTTGGTATTGCGGCCCAGCTATTGTACTTACCCTGCGGAGCGGGTTGGCTCGGACGACCATCGGACCTAATCACCCAATACTCACCCCTAGAGGAATGGTTCCTGCGGCACAGCTTAGAGAAGGCGACTATGTACTCTACGACCACCGGAAGAATGGGTCTTCCACAGGCTTGAATGTAAATCAAGTTCCAACGGTCGAGAACATATTTGAGTCTCTTCTTAGAGTTACGGGCAACTCTGGGATTGTAGCCACGTCCTCGGATCTCCACGGCGATAGGGTGTTCTGTCAGGGTAAAGTCGAGGCAATATGGCCCGCACGTGGTTTGCTGGGAGTATGGGATTCCTTCGGCGTCGAGAAATTGCGAGAGGGCAACTTCGCAGGAACCTACCCCAAGACCGAGCTTCGATCTAGTAGTGGCTCTAGCCAGCTTAGTGGCCATAGTGTCAGTCTGGCCCCTTCTAGCTTCGTAAGCAAATTTGGCCTTCTCAGCAGGGGTGTATCTTCTGAGGACGATCCCCATTCTCTCGAGACGGAGTTTAATTGCACTACGATTGACCCCGAATCGTTGCTGCATAGAACACAGACTTTCTCCAGCCAAGTAGCGTTGCCTAACCTCTTCAAGTGGGAGCGGATTCATAGTGTTTCCTTTACCGAGTATGAAGGACTTGCTTTTGATGCCACAACAGCAACTAGCCTGTATTATAGTGGTGGACTAGTAGTCAGCAACTGTAGATGCGCACACCTACCCGCTAACGTGGGCGAGCCGCAGAAGGAACAGGTGCGCCGCAAGGAGGAGATCCAAGCTGCTATCACCGAGAGCTTGAAGGCTGAGAAGCCTAAGAAGCGTACGCTGGCGGAGCAACGTAAGCGAACCAAGTGGGTAGGCCCTGACAAGCGTATCGCCAAGAAGCGACCGGTCAGCGTGGTTAACTATAACCCCAATCAACCACGTGACTACAAAGGCCAATGGAGCAGTGGGGGAGGTGGTGTGGGTCACGAGAGTATACCAGACGCTCCGCCGAAGTTTAGCACACTGAAGGAAGCCGAGCAGTGGGCGAAGACGCACGGTGGTCAAGTCGTTGTGACTAATGTGAACGAGGCTGCTGAGCTGATTGCTGGTGAGGCTGAGGGATTTGCTGACCACATGATCAAGCAAGGACGGTTGGACGCAAGTAACAGGCCGTCCCATGAAGAGATCGTGGATAACTGGAAGAAGGTGCTACGGTCTAAGAAGGGGAACGAGGGCGACAAGCCTGCCTTCAAGGACCTTGACCCAGAGCTGCACTTGGAGATACAGAATGCTGCGAATGCCAATAGGGCGAACCCTGCATATCAGGAGTTTGCTGAGAAGCATGGTGACGTTCCTATTATCTTCAGGAGGCAAGAGAAGGGTCGTTCATGTGCGGCAGAGGAACGGGCTGCAACTCACGTCTACGACAGTCCGTTCTGGCGTGGCGAGAGCGGGTCTGATCTAGTCCCAGGTCAACCTACGGCTGGTGGTGTTGGTGGCTATGCTGCTATCCTACGACATGAGTACGGTCACAAGCTATTTGGTAAGCTGTCAAACGAACAACAGCGTGAGTGGAGAAGCATGGTTCCAAGCACCGTTGGGACAGATGTTACTAGCTACGCTGGCAAGAATGCTGAGGAAGCATTCTGTGAGATCTTTGCCTTGACCACAGATCCACGGTACAAGCAGGGTATCTTTCCGCCGTGGGTAGACCAAGTCTCATCTAAGTCTAAGGAGTGGCTCCTATGACACAACCATTCTCGCAGTTACCAGACACACCGTACATTCCTAATAGAACACCGTGGCCCACCCCCGAAGAACTGACCAGTGCTGGTGTTGAAGAAGGAGCAGATGATGAGGGAAGGATTCACACCTACGCAAACGGCAATGCTGAAGGTGCTGAGTGATGGACTGCCGCACAGCAAGGCGGAGTTGCATGCGTGCCTGCCTGATGAGATGGGGCCACTAAAGAACATCAGTCGGCACTTAGGCGAGATACGCAAGGCGTTGCGACCACGCGGGCAAGACGTGCTGTGCGAGTACCGCGACCGTGCTAGGTTGTATCGCTGGGTGCGCTTGCTGGGGCACGAGGGGGACGGGTAGGGTACCATGGGGTAAGGGGGCGTCTGGCCCGTTTATGTGTACGTAAACTTCTTGTAGAAGTGGGCTACTAAGACCCACGAGCGGGGGCTATGCTTTTCGTCGGTAACTGATCATTGCCGAGGAAAAGCATGCTCCATTCTATTACAGCGAACGTGACAGGTAAGACGCGACGCCAGTTCCGTGGCGGACGCGAGTATCTTGTTGCCCCTCTGACGCTGATCGTTCCCGGTGTCCTGAATGGATCACAGGGGCCTCTGTACTATCCCGCTGACGAGATTGAGCGGGACTTCATGGCATGGAACGAGATGCCGATCGTGGTCTACCATCCGCAATCGGTAGACGGATCGCACGTGTCTGCCCAGTCGCCCGGAGTGCTGGACAAGCAAGGGATCGGCTACGTGCGCCGGCCTGCCTATAACGGCAAGCTGACCGCCGAGGGCTGGTTTGACGCAGAGCGCACACGTACCGTAGACCAGCGAGTGTACGACGCATTGCTGCGGAACGAGCCGCAGGAGCTGAGCACGGGGCTGTACACGGACAACGAGCCAGCAGAGAACGGCTCTACTGCGCCGGACGGCAAGCTCTATACGCACGTGGCACGCAACTACAGACCGGATCACTTGGCAATCCTGCCTGATCAGATCGGTGCTTGTTCCCTCAGGGACGGCTGTGGTGTGCTGGTCAACCACACAGGAGATACTACCGTGCCGCTTGAAGAGAAATTGTCTGTGCTCCAGAGCCTCGCTGTGCTGCTAGGTGTTGAGAACGCCTACAACCCCAATCAACCCCGTGATGCGAAAGGCCAGTTCGGTGCGGGCGGAGGTGGAGGTGGTGGAGCTACTGGCGGCAAGGGTGCGTCCAAGGCCCATGGTGCTGCCAAGAGCGGTGCTGGTGAGATTGACTCACTGAAGAAGAAAGAGGCCAGTCTCACCAAGGAAATGGCAGATCTTGAAGAGCAGGAAGAGTACGGCAAAGCTGCCGCTATTGAGGAAGGCCCACTGCGTGAAACAATCGCCAAGCGGAAGGCACTTGAACTAGACGCTAAGTCTAAGGCTAGCGAAGATCGTGCTGCCGCTGAGACCGAGAAGGCGTCGTACAAGGGCGAAGCGGGTGGTGGCTCTGACTATGAATCGCTCAGAGCTGATGCCAAGAAGTATCAGGCAGAGGCATCCAAGCTGGCAGCCAAGGCTCGCAAGATGTCTGACAAGGGTGAGAAAGAAGAGGCTAGCAAGCTGTGGAAAGAGTCTGGGGCAGCCAGTAGGAAGGGTCGTGAGGCCGCTGATGCTGCGAAAGCAGTTGCCCCTAAGAAAGCAAAGTCTACAACACTCAAGGGTGATGCCGTTCAACGCGTGTCTGGTACTGACGAAGTGCCTATCTCTATTGCGATGCACAAAGCACGCAAGGATCTACCCAGTAAGAAAACTGCAGAGGTGCTAAGCAGTGCTGGGATTGCTACGACACAGAATCCCTATCAAGGCAGTAAGAAGATGGTCGTGGCTGATGCTAATGTGCGTGCCGGACATGGGAAGGAGTCTGTTCTAGCCTCGGAAGATATCGGCAAGGTACGAACCAAGATGATCAATGACGGGTGGAAACACACTCACAGTCAGAACATACCCAGCATCTCCGGTGGCAAGAACGTGCAGGAAGCGATGTCTAAGGGCGACCTTACAGCTACGCTTGTAGACTTCGGCTATGGTGAAACAACCATCCGTGTGTCAAAGGGTAATCCAGGCCAGTCTGGCCAAACTCGTAACCAACGTAGAAGGAGGTCAGATATGACCAAAAGCCGCGAAGATATCGTGGATAACCTCATCGAGAATAGCTGCTGCTGGGATGAGGCTGATCGCGATGAGTTGATGGACCTGACGGATAACCAGCTCAACAAGCTGGATACCGCATTGGAGAAGCAGCTCCAAGCCGACGCTGTCGTAAATGCCGCCCGTGAAGGGTTCGGCATGGATTCCAAGATCACCGTGAACGCTATGCCGGAATTCATCAAGAAGAAGATGGCGGCAGCGGACGAAGAGGAGGAAGAAGTTGTGGACGAAGAGAAACCCACGGGCAACGTCCTGACCCGAGAGCAGATGGAAGACATCGCCCTTGCGCGCAGCATCAAGCAGGAGCGCAAGGACGTGGCCATCGGTGTGATCACTGGCAACGCCCAAAACAAGTTCACGAAGGAACAGCTCAACGCCATGCCGTTGGACACGCTCCAGAACTTGGCTGCGTTGGCCAAGCCGCTTGTGAACGAGAGCCAGAACGTGCCGAGCTACTTTGGGGCGTCGGTACCGCCTACGGCCAACGTGGGCACGAAGGACGATGACAACGACTATCTGCCGTTGCCGACGGTGAACTGGGCCAAGCCCGAAGCGTAGGCTGCGGCTGCCAAGGTGTAGCGACTCCAAAACAACGATCACGATCAAGGAGATATGAGACATGGCGAAGGGTAATAACATTATCGTGAGTGCCGAGCCGAAAGGCGTGTTCAAGGAGGGTATCATCGACGGAACCCCCCTTCCCGGCACGATCATGCAACTGAAGGCCGCGACCGAGCCCATCGGAGGCCGTCACACGTGGGAGGTGCCCAACTACGACGCAGACGGCGATCAGCGCGTGGTGGCTGTGCTGCTGGAAGACCGGCTGCAAGGCAAGACCAAGGACGACGCCTACGCGGACGCAGACCGTTGCTTCCTCTACTTCCCCATTGCTGGTGAAGAACTGAACGTACGGTGGTTCGCCACTGGTACCGCCACGAGCGACTCTGTGGCCATCGGCGACTTTGGCATTGTGGACGACGGAACTGGTCTGCTCACTGACACAACTAGCTCGCCTGAGTCGGAACCGTTCCAGAGCCTGGAAACGGTCAGCGACGTCGTGCTGACTGGAACCCTTGTGTGGTGCATGTACACCGGTCACTAGTCTGTAGCCCTGTGGGTGGTCTGCTTAGAGCAAGCTACCGCGACTGATAAGAAAACCCGTTTAAGGAGATAACCTGATGTTCGTGCAAGACTTCGTGCAAAACGGGCAGGGCTACGGAGACGTGGCTGGTGCCCTCGCTGGTTGCCGGTTCGATCCCGGCATGATGCGCCCCTACTTCGACGAGCGTGGTCAGCGTTGCGTTACCGTGAATACGGGACGCAAGGTCAAGGACAAGACTGGTGTGTACGTGCCTGAGTACAAGAAGGCACTAATCAGCCAGTTGGCGTCCAACGGTATGGGCACGCCCGTGTGGAATGCCACCAGCCTGCGCAAGGACGAGTGGATCCAGATGGATCGCCAGATTCTGAAGGAAGCCCGTCAGCGTCTGCGTGCGTGGACTGATCTTGCGGCTGCGTCGAGCTTCGGTGGCTTCAACGGCATGGCCAAGACCGTGCTGGAAAGTGAAGCCATGAGTGATCCTGGCGAGGCCATCGTGGACATGGACGGTCTCACCGAGGGACGCACCGACAGTCCACTGTTTAAGAACCGTGGTCTGCCTCTGCCGATCACGCACAGCTCGTTCTGGTTTAGCCAGCGCAATCTTGCGGTGTCTCGCAATAGCGGCACGCCCCTGGACCTGACCATGGCTGAGGCTGCCGGTCGCCGTGTCGCTGAGATGGTTGAGAAGACCCTCATCGGAGCTGAGACTGGCATCAGCTTCGGTAAGGCTGCCAACTACGCTGACTATGAGATTCCCACGGTGTACGGGTACACCAACTTCCCGCAGCGCAACGAGAAGACGGACTTGACCACGCCGACGGGCAGCAATCCGTCGAGCACTGTGCAGGACGTTCTGGAGATGCGTCAGTTGCTGTACGACGACCACTTCTATGGTCCATACATGCTCTACCACTCCGACGACTGGGACACCTATCTGGACAACGACTACTTCGCGTTGGCCACGACGGGCATGGCTGCGCCAACCCAGACGCTGCGCGAACGGTTGCGCAAGATCGAGGGTATCCAGGACGTCCGCCGCTTGGACTTCCTCACTGACGACTTCACGCTGCTGCTGGTCCAGATGACCTCGGACGTTGCCCGTGCCGTCAATGGCATGGACATCACCACGGTCCAGTGGGAAACCCGTGGCGGAATGCAACTGAACTTCAAGGTCATGGCGATCATGGTGCCTCAGTTGCGTGCTGACTACAGCGGTCGTGCGGGCATCGTGCACGCCACGACCTCGTAGGTGTAATCCACCTGCCCCTGCCCTCCCATCGTAGTGCCGATTATGCGATGGGAGGGCCCCTTATTCTATGACAACGAATACTTCAAGGAGCAACTCTAATGACGAAGTTTCGCGTGTTGGCTGGTAGTCACCGTGAAGGTGGTATTACGTATCGCCAGGGTGACATTGTGGACAGCAAGAGCAACCTGCTCAAGCACAATCGCGGTGGACGCAAGTATGCGCGGGTCACCGACGAGGAGGCTTTTCAAGACCCTGTGGACGAGGCTGCTGTGGCAAC
>Ga0172380_10007268_pt1 | contig 12498 bp, 20 predicted proteins | sample Leawe162metaG_FD_119747 | JGI IMG/M metagenome (GOLD analysis project Ga0172380, IMG submission 119747) | Leachate microbial communities from a municipal landfill in Southern Ontario, Canada - Leachate well 162 metaG | ecosystem: Engineered > Solid waste > Landfill > Unclassified | place...
CTGTTGTTGGCAAGATGCAGGGTTGAGCCGTCATCCTTCAGGGCTGGAATGCGGCTCTTAATCTGCTCAGGTAGGTTGTCGTAAGGGTATTTAATTTTAGTAGCGAAAATATGCTGAACATCCCTAAGGGTATGGGCGATAATTGCCGCCTCAATATTATCGTTCCACAAGGCAAGGTCAAGCCCTATCAAGTCGATTTCAGTAGTAAGGCCGTGCTGTCGGGATTTCAAAATGATATTCCAAAACCAGATATTGTCCCAAAACGACTGCTGGACCGGCCTCATGTTAAACTTAACACGTTGGCCGTTTTCGTTGATAATCCAGTATAAATTATTCAAACGCCAAAGTGGATTCTTAAGATTATCCGTCAGTAACGATATATCAGGAGCCGTTGCTATCATTGTTTAATCGGAATCCCTAAAGCGTTGCCGCCTATCTCTTTGATTAGTTGTGCGAGAACGTCACTCACTCCGTGCGTTAAATCCTGCTTATCTGTTTGCTCTAATTCGTTCTTACCCAGCCAAATCAGCATTATTGAATCGCCCGTTCTCGCCTTCTTAATCTGCCACCTTTTCAAGAGTATTTTACCTTCTACCCTTTTTTGAGCCATTCTCTCCGAATAATGGGCTTTTAGGGTTTCTTCGTTTAATCCTAATGCCACTGCGATAGTCCCGGTCTTGTGGCCTTCAAGAGCGAGCTTGTCAATCTGCTTGATGAGCTCTGGAGTAAATTCTTTAGGTTTCCTGCCCGCTTTAGCCATTTTTCACCTCTCTACCTTGCCCTGTGTTGAATTTGACCATCCCGTAGCACCCTGTAACACCTGTGATATTAAGCAGATAACGCATATTTATAATTCCAGGCGAAGCAGAGAAAATCCTTTATGGTTCAACTTTGAGTAAAGTTTGCCGATTTCTCGTAAGCTCCGCCGTATTGTTCGTGTTCACTTGGTTCACGCTTAAAGTCGCCGTGTATTGCATTTTGTATTCGCCTTTGATGCTGCTCAACTCTTTCCTGTCGATTCGGATCCTCTGCAGCAAGCATTCTCTTGCGTCTGCGTCTCTCGTCAACATCGCCACGCCCCCTCAACTCTCTCGTCCTGACTAATCTGCTGCCGTCCCTGATAAATAACATATCACCGATAAGAGTAAAGTTATGTTAAAACTACAAGCTCTCTATCTCTTAGGGAGCTCTACAACCTGTTTTTTGATTTTCTTGAGGGCGGAGACGAGCGAGCGGCTTACTGATTGCTGTGAAATTTGAAGTGTTTTTGCGATTTGAATTTGCTTGTAATTGTAGCAATAGCGTAGCTTTACGCATCGATACTGCTGTTTCGTCAAAATCCGTTTTGCTAATTCTAAGATTTTTATAAAATTCTGCCTTTATTTCAACAACGTGTTTTTTGCTAACATGTTTTCTGGTGGTCCTAAGCCGGGGCGAAATTGCCACCGGCTTTATCGGTGCGTGCCTACTCTAGCCCTAACACTTTCAGGGCATTGGCTTCTTCGGCTGTCAATTCTTCTTCAGCGACCTTTTTTTGCGATGTGCATGCAGAACAGTGAAAAATATACGCTTTAGATATTGCTTCTCGAAATTCCCCGCCGCCCAAATACAGCAATTCTCCTGCTGGCTGGATTTCAGCAAGGCCCCACTTGTGTCCACCGGATTCGTGGCAGTTGAGTTGCTTTTGAACATTGCGAAAGCCGTCTGTTATGCCGAGCGAATCTTCTACTTTGTCTTGCACACAAACCCAACCGGCATCTTTGTCGTATCGCTGAATCTGGCTGTCGGCAAAGCGGAGGGAATCTTTTTGTGGCCCAGACCTTTTCCAAAGGATAACTGCGCCCACCACAAGGGCGGTAGTGAGGATGAGCGTTACCACCCACCCAAAAATATCAACATCTTCCATTGTTACTTCTTTGCTCTGTTCCTTCTTCATCTTTCATTCCTTTCACATTATTGAGGGGTTAAATTACTTTATAAACGGCGACTGCCGTACTCTAACGCTTTCGGGTAGCTCTGCGAATTTGTGGACTTGCTTGAACTTGTCTGCCGTGCCGGTGTGGATTGCTTTGACCCACACCGGCACGCCTGCGGCTTTGCATTGTTCGACTACATCTTCAATCCACTCTATCGGGCAGTAGCGGGCTTTTGGTCCTGTCTCTGCGCCGACAACGACCCAATCAAGTTTTTCGCATTTATCGGTGGTGATATTTCCATCGGCGTCTGATTCGCTTCTGTTGCCCCGCAAACTATCAATACAACTATGATACCCCGTTAAGCTATCTAAAGCCCATTCCCTCAACATCGGCTCTAAGCTGACAAAATGCTTCGCCGCCGGTATCTGCAAAAGTGTTGCTATGTCCTCTGGCTTTGTATCGGTGCGGCTATTATCTGGAACGGTATGTGGTGCGGGGGGGTGGCCGGTAACACCAAAGGCGGGGGTGCAACCGAGCCAGAGATTTTTGGATGGCCAATCTTCATCGGCAGTAATAGCATCGAGGCCAAACACTTCATTTCTATATTGCACATCTTGATTTAGACCGTCAAAATACTCGGACGCTCTCTCAATTCTTTTTGTCAGCACCAGAAACGTATGTTGCGGGCAAAGTGCTATTGTCGCCATAACCTTGTCTATAAACTCAAACGGTACATCTTTATGGAACAGGTCGCTCATTGAGTCAACAAAGATTATTCGGGGGTTACGCCAATGAAGTGGTCGCTCCAGACGCTCTGGTAATAGTTTGATTTTGCCTGTCCAACAGCCATTTCTGATAATGCCGTCGCTGTATATTCTGCCGAATGTTGATTCGCCCGGCGGCGCGTATTGCATTATTTCCTCAAAGCGGGCATTTTCTATTTCCGCTAATCGAGCTGCCGCTTTTTCAGCGTAGCAACCATCACACGCCGGACTTATTTTTGTGCAGCCAATAGAGACATTTAACGAATCAGTCCACCATTGTCCTGTTTCAATCATTTCGCTTTTTTTCATCTTTTCCTTTCTCGCCAGAGGGGCCGGGGGCTAAATAATTTTCTCATCCTCTAAATAATAAATTATAGGCGTTGAGTCTTCATAGGTCGTAATGGCATACATTTCTTGCTCGCCACTTCCAGATTCAATGTATGGTTTTATCCAATCGAGGAATTTCTCAATCTCGCCGTCATAGTTTTTGATATTTGAACGAGTTGAAATTTTCCATTCCTTGTCGATATTGTCTTGCCAGATTTTGCCTAATGCCTCGTTTACGCCAAAATAATAACTACCCCCCGTAAACAACCACCGCCACCGCTCACACTTAAAAAAGTCGTGGTCGGGCAAAAGTATTATTTTGTCTATTTCTCCCCCACCCTTAACCATAGCTTGCAACAAAGCAATAACCGCAGATGGAGTATTACTTTTTAGTGAACAGCCAAATATCAATTCTGTGTACATTCCCATTTTTCATTCTCCTTAAAATCGCTCTTTTCTCGTAGGGTGCGGACATTCAGACTGTCTCCTTTAATGGGCAGACTCACCACAACGCTTACACCATTTCGACTCAAGTCCTCGCCAATCGTGGCCTAAAATCTTACACAAAAGCTTTTTCAACATCAGAACGATTTCTCCTTAACTATTGAATCGAAGTCAACCGCCATAACTCATACACAATCTACATAAACAAGGGCCTTCGTAGCCTTCGGGGTGTTCATCGAGCGAGCTGGTCATCTTCAAGAAATCATCGTTTGTCTTTTGTAATTCCGCAATCTTACTCTTTGCTGCGGCGAGGTCGGACTGAAGTTGCTTGACTTCAAGTACCCATTGATTTACTTCATATTTCAAATTATCTTTCTCCCCCTCCAGCTTCTCGATGAGGTCGCAGGCTTGCTTAACTTTTTTATACAAACGCCCCAACTTATTATCCGACAAGTGCTGCTCAACCAACGTTGTAAGTAATCGTAGGTCTTTTACAAACTCCCCCTCCACCTTCTGGCCGGTGCAGGTAGGGCAAGGAAAATCGCGTTCTTCCGCAAAAGCATCCCTACTCCCTCGCCCTTTTATAGCTCCGCTTCCCCGGCACGTCTTGCAAACATCTGTGTTATCCTTCATTTTCTTTCTCCTTCGCTTTGGGCGGGGGCTACCAAATTGCCTTGACTACTTTAACTACGATGTATGCTATTGCAACATAACTTGCCAATGTGATGGCGATAGTCAAAATTGCCGCCAAGATATAAGTTAAAATCACTTGCCAAAGTTTCATTTTTCTACTTTCCTTTCTTTCTGCCGCAGGGGGCTAATCTTGCTACAATTCCTTAATCGTTATCTGTGCGCCGGGGTCAGAAAAATTTACGAACGCATACGTTCCGTGATATTTTAGGGCGGCTTCGTCATACGCTCTCGCCGCCTCAATCTCGTCTTTGAAATAACCGATACAAATTCGCTTATAATTCACTGTTATCTGAGCAACCCATAGACGTGCCGGCTTGAACCAACAAACACCTTTGTATTGACTCGTTTTATTTTTTAACCGGAGTTTGTGATTGCGGTTATTCTCTTGACATGAACAATTTCTTAAATTATGCCGTTGGTTATCAAGCGAGTTATGATTACGGTGGTCAACCAATTCTCCTTCTTTGGGTTGCATAACAAGACGGTGCATTAGTATTTTTTTTGTCTTTCCATTTTCCCATTTACTACAAACCGCCCTCCAACTTTTGCCATCCCAGTGAGCGTGCCATTTGTATTGCGAAAGCCAGTCAAAATCGGCGTCATCGACCATAGAAAATTTGTTTTGTGTGAGTGGAATCATCTTCATTTCTTATTCCTTAAAATTTATTCTGCCATTGTGACGGTAATCATCGCCCCACAGTCGCGCTCTACATAGACTTTTGATGTGTGATGTTTGACTACTTGACTATCGTCCCTGAAAATAATACCCGTCATCGCGTCCTCGGTACTGCGTAAACATTTTGTGCAATCCGGCTTAACGGTATGATATTTTGGTGCGGATGCTTTCAATATCCCTGCGTTCCGACCTGTTCCGTAATGTCCTTTGGGGCGGCAAAATCTAAACTGAATCGAAAGCTCTATCGCTCCTGTCAGCAATGGCCCGCTATATGCTTCTTTAGCGCAAGCCGAGACCAACGCCATCCAGGGTTTTGTTTTCTTGCTGTCCGGCGCCATCACAACTCGATTAATGCTCTTGATATAAAATCCTTTTTTGCTTCCACCAGGAGCTGCAACGCCCTGCACGAAAAAAGTTATTTCTTTTTGCATTTTTACTTTTTCGTCCTCGAAAATTCTCATATCACAACCTCTCTGTGACTCCATCCGGTTTCACGTTGAACTGTTTTTATGAAGTACGCTATTGGTATTCTTTTCGTCTTTGCAATCGCAAGCCATTCGAGAGCATCGATGATATATTGTGGGTTTTTCTGTTCAAGATACCTGACTATTCCTGCGAGTGTTTGTGCGTCTTGTTTAGTTGGTTTCAAACATTGGGTCATTCTTTTACACAATTCAAGAGCGTCTCCTTTGAATGATTGTATTCCCTTCCCTTCCCTTCCCTTCCCTTGGCATTGCGCAGGCGATGCGTCCGCATTGCGTCCGCATACCTTATCCCATTTTGCTTTTGCCGCCTTAACTGCTGAATCCCGCTTAACTTGCGCCTTTCGTAGTTCTTCCGTTACCCTTTTATGATAAATGAATCCCCTGCGAACTTGGAACTTGCTTAACACAAGTTTGAAATCGAAATCACCGTTGACTTTACACAGTCGGCGAATGATATCTAAATCGTATTTTAACTTGCCGCCGGAGTCATATAAATTGAAGCATAAAAGGCAGTAGACTCCGACTTCCTCGGCCGTCATAATCTGGACGACCGAATCGCTCAAAAAAGCTGTCGGCTCTAACTGGACGTATTTTACTTTAGGCTTTGGCATTTATTTTTCTCTCCTCGGCATACCAACTCTGCACTCCCTGGTGATTTTGACGAAACGAAAAGCATCCAAAGCAAATTTACGTCCGTCATTGTCGAATTTATCTGTTGCTATGATATAATTGCCTCGTCGCCCTGTGTATTTACAGGGACAACCTACGGCAATTTTATACCCCGAATCTCGTATGACGGCGTTAAACGTATCGCCTTTTTGTGGGATGTATTTTTCAGATTTTACCATAACTGCTTATTTCCAACTCGGCCGTTGACCAGTAAAACTTCGGTTACTTTCTTGCCCGCGTCCTTCTTGCCTCTGCGGCCCTGATTCTGTAAAGATTTTGTTACAATGATTTCGACCTTATGCCAGTCCGGATACAACTCATCAAGTTTCGGATGGTCGTAATAGCTGACAATTACCCGGGCGCGGACAAATCTTCGAAGCAACTCCGCAAGGCGTTGATGGTCGTATTCCTTGAAATCGTGAATGTACTTGGCGCCTTTTTCGATATATGGCGGGTCAACATAAATTGCGGTTCCGGCTTGGTCGTCTATGCGATCAAGTATCTCAAAGCCGTCCCGATTCAGAATTGCTACTTTAGAAAGCCTACGGCGCCAAGCGGGAATTGATATAATAGCTGACTGAGTTCGCTTGCCGGCATCACCGCCGTTGTTAGTGTAGCGAACACAAAAGCCCTGATTATAGGATTGTGTACCGCCGACTCCATTTCGCCCGCACCAACTACAAAGAAAATAATCGTAGGCCCTCTCTAAATCAGGTTCAGTTTCCCTGCAGTAGCAACCTCGGCTTTTGTATCTGTTGGCGGCTTCGGTAAAAATATATTCGTGCATAAGAGTTCTTCGCAACCGCCTATATAACTGCGGGCCCAATATCCTATCCTGTATGACTTTCGCTAAATTTATAAGGTCGGCGTGCAAATCGTTTACCGTCTCCATAATGCAGGGCGGCTTCGCCATCAGGACCGCCATTGACCCGCAGAACGGCTCCCAATAAACCCTGTGCGGCCCAAGCAACTCGACAATCCGCTGCGCGAGGTTTCGCTTCCCGCCAAACCACGGTGCTATCGCCTTAATTTTCATAGGGGATTCAGTCATTGTGTTTTACTGCTTTCACCGTGCCGCCAAACTCAAACTTGCCTTGCGCGCGTTCTTTCAGCAATCTCTTCTCGCCGATTGAGCAGTATTGTTGTTTTAGGTCTATCATTATAAAATCCCTGTCGAGCTTATACGCTACGCTTGCTACGGTTGATAGTCCGGCGAATATATCAAGGACGATACCTTTGCGGAAACCTGCGTTACAGCCGCAGTCAGAATACTCAAAACTGATAATCTCTTTTCCGCCATAATCGTTTGGGCTTTGGCCTCTATCTTCGCAAGGTTCTGTCGTAGGGTTTAATCGTGGCCGTTTGATGTCTTTAGTCTGATAAATCTTTTCTCTCGGCTTTCCGCACTTATTACAGATATATTCTGGGCAGCCCGCCTTAACCATCGGCTCGACCAGCTTTTTAGGAAACGTAGCAAAGTGAACTCCGCCGCCAGCCGCTCCGGTTGGGATAGTCCAAGTGGTTCGCATATTACGGCCTAAAGCACCATAGGCGTCTGATGGTGGCCTTGTATAGCCGTCTGGCCTGCCGTAGTCTTGATTTTTTGGCGCAATAAAAAATGGCACGCTGGTATGCGGCTCAAACTGCTGCTCAAACCAATATCTCTGGCTCTTGACGAAAAAGAAAACATTCTCAAAATCGACCGTGAAGCGGTCTGATGCGCTGGATGGCATAGGGTTCGGCTTGTGCCAGACAATTTTGTTTCTCAAAATCCAACCACGATTGACCATTTCGATTGCGAAGCGTTCAGGGATAAGGCAGAGGGATTTGGCGGGCAATTCTTCTATTTGAAATGGTTTTTTATCAGGGACATAAACTTCTTTTTGAACGTCCTTGTTGTCCCACGCACCTTTACCGCTTCCAGCATAACTATCGCCTAAATTAACAAAACAACAACCGTCTTTACGCAACACCCTTTTTACGCCATCGTAAATATCGCACAGGTGCTTTATGAAAAGCTCGATTGTCGGCTCTAACCCAAGACAGCCACGCCAAGCACCGCAGAGAGAACAAAAGGCAGATTGCACAGGTTCGTCACGTCCAACGCTACCGGTATTTGTATTTTGTTTTTGCCCTGCTGTTTGGTCATTGTTTCGCACATAAGAATTATCTTGCCATTTATGCTCACACTCTTTGCCGTCCCAAACAGTCGGCTCGATACCGTAATCTCGCAAGCCCCAATAGGGCGGAGAAGATATGCAGCAGTTGATACTTTCGGCAGGTAGCGCGGCAAGGACTTCTCGATTGTTCCCGCAGACGACCTGCCCAATGCAGTCCTGCCAGTTCTTGACGTCGGTAAGTCTAAGCATTACGTCTCCACCTGATTATCCCTTCAATCGCCAGCCCAAAGAAAACAACGTCCCTGGTGAACAAACTCCATATTCCGGCGTGAAAATGTATGCCTGCCGAAATAGCGTTACTTATTAGAAACAGGTAAAAGCAAGAGATTAACTTGCGATTGTTAAGTATTACGCCTGTTACCGCCAAGACCATCGCTATCGTGCCAAAAAGTTCAGTCATTTATCTCACCCTTAAGATTCTACAACCGTCTCTTATTGCCGGTCTGTTATTTTCATTTAGACTAAATACCCACCTGCCGTCGATTGTGAGAAATTCTATTCTGCCAACAAGCCCTGATAATCGCCGTTGAATCGTAAAGTAATTTAGGACGGACTTTGCGGATAGTTCTTTTGCGGTGATACCGCCCCTGCCGCCATATTCCCTTATCGCTTCTAAAACTTCCTGCTCTTGCTTGTTTAACTGGCCGGACTGAATAACCTTATCAGCCGCATCGTAAGAAGTTTGCGGGTCGGCACGATGAGCCAATGGTCTTGGGTCGAACAGAGATAATTGCTTTGTGAGCATCCTTGCGACTTTGATTCCTAAAAGTTCTTGCGTATGTCTGCTATTCCGTTCTCAATAGATTCAGCACCGAACCGCATTGAGCGCAGATATACTCATCGTGCTTCTCGTCGTGTTCGACTTGCGGGGTATCAATATGTAATTCTTTGCCCTTACTCTCACAGTTGATATTGAAAGCGTCCGGGCAGGTGTAAACAGGATTACCTATCTTGTCGGCACTTGGCTCGCCCTCTGTTGATTGCGCATCGGACTGCTTGGACTCCTTCTTCGCCGCCGCTTTGTTAAGCTTCTCTTTTTCTTTGGCGACTTTTTCTTTTACCTGCTTCGCTTTATCGGATGGCGCGGGATTCTTGTTCAGCCTGCCTTTCAGGCCGTTTGTGCCGAGGTTTGAGTTGTCGTCTTTTAGGTTTTCGATGTTCGGGAATGCATCTTCGAGGGAAGTTTCGCCGTCTTTTAATGCAGTGCCGAGGCCAATAAGCACACCCAGTTGGTCAACGCCAATATCCTCAACTTTACGGCAATCGACAACGGCCAAAATTCTATCTTCAGTCGCGCCCATCTTTTTCAGGTGGTCGATAACAATAGCTCTTTTGGCTGTCAGGGATTTAATATCGCCAACGGCAAGTTTTTTTGCCGCTTCGCATACAGGTTTGATTATCGCCATCGGTATCAACTTGAACGCAGCGTCCCTGTACGCAATAGACGTGCAGGCATTGACGGCAAGCTGAATATCATCTTCATCAATAGCATCCTTGAATTTCTTTTTCGTGATGCGCCTTCGCTTCTCAATCGTAATCATAGCGTTATTTTCGAGGTCGTGGCAAACGGCCTGAATGACAACGTGGGGATTATCTCCGCCGGAAACAACATCAACGATACGGGTCCCAATTCGGATATTACCATAGCAATTCAGGGCTATCTCAGCCAACCTCACCGATGAACCCTGTATGGCTTTGCCGCCGCGAGGCAATGTGTAAAAACAAGCCTCCGCCGTTTCCTCGTCAAGTAACGCCAAAGTCATCATATCCTCTTTGACCTTACTAAGCATTTTCGGACTGTGCATAGGATAATTTTTAGCCGTTGATATTTGCATATCAATAGATGCTCGCTCCATAGATTCCAATGCAGTTACTTGGATTGGGTTTTGATGTTCCGGTTTTCTCGCTTCCACTACTGTCTGATTTTCATTATCGTACATTTTTTTGTTCTCCTTCTTCATTTGGCTTATGCCAACATTTTTGATGAACTCATATTTGCTTCGGAATAAAATTCTACCCCTGCTATTTTGACCGCACCTTTTGTTGCTCTGGCAATTTCGCCCAACATCTTTTCATTCGGGACCATATACCCCCTCGGTATTAGATTGACATTGACAATCTTGAATTTCCAGATGGTCTTTGTCGATATGCCGGAGATTTTTTCAACCTTCGATTTCAAAACAGGGACAGGAACGGATATATCCTGCGCCTGCTCTGCTCGCTCATCAGCTTTAGTTGCGGCTTTGTCGGCCTCCAGACGTGCCTTCTCCGCTTCTGCCGCTTTGCCTTCTGCCTCTAATCGCTCAGCCTCTTTTCGTTTGGCTTCTTCTTTTTCGCGCCATTGCCGTTCCTGCTCCTCTTTAACTTTGCGTTGGCGTTCCTCCTCTTTTCTGGCGGCCTCCTGTAATTTAAGTTCTTCCGCCTGCCGGATTTCTTCCTGCTCCTGTTGATAGGTGAGCATAACGCTTTTGACTTTTGCTTCGGCGGCAGCGAGGAAATCAAGGGGCTTCTTAAAAAATTCCATAATACGCCTTTTGCTCTCGTCCAACGGCTGCGTCAGGCTTTTGCGCAGGTCGTCAAGCTCCTTCGCCTTCGCCTTGATTGTCTTTAGGTGTCCGCCCGCGCCTGAGTAATCCTGGGGGGTCGTTATAGCAAAATTGTCATAAGTTTTGATGATTGCCGATACATCGGCCTTTCTCTGGATTTCAACTGATACTACTTCCATTTTCCTACCTCTTTCTTAGCTGTTTGAATTTTTCTATACCTATCACCGCAAGCAATTTTGCCTGCGCCTTATCCTGCTTATCTTTAGCCGCCTTCGCATCCTGCTTTGCGGCTTGAAATGCCTCCCATAAATCCTTCGGCAACTCCGTATGTATGTTAGGAAGCTGCCTTACCCGCTTAACGACAGCCAGCGTAGGAACTACATCTTCCGGGGGTGTATCTTTCGAAACGTGTTCTACCCAAAAATGCTGTGCTGCTTCGATAATGCTTTGGGCTATTACGTAATCAAAGTTGACGACAAACATTTGAAATTCCCGATACGGCAGATAGGCGGGGACGTAACAGGTCCTTGTATCTGTGCAGATTAGATGAACGTGGCATTGAATTATAACTCTGTCAGGCACTTGGTCAGTGCCTTCCTCACCCCAAACCTCTTTCGAGAAATTCCCCTGCGATTTACCTTCTACTGGCTCCTTTACAAACAATGCGTCCGGGTGCGAAAGTAAATGATAAATAGGTTTAATAAATTCTAACTTTGCAGGGTCTTTTTCGAGCGGCCCTAATTTTTCCTCCGCGTAATTGAGTATTGCCAATTCCATATGCCGGCCGCGCTTCATAACGACATTTTCTTTGTCGGCTTCGAGCTTGTCGGTCTTTTCAAGCCAAACATCATAAGCGTTACGGAATGGGTCAAAGCCCACAATCGCAGCCATATCGCTACTGCCTAAATACTTAGCGCGTTCCCGTCTTTGCTTTTCACTAATCACAGTCGCGCATCCTCTCTAATTTCGTCCTGTATATTTTTCCTGTCATTTTCCGCCTGTTGCTTCTCACATTCCCTGCTACAAAACTCTTTACTGTTATTCGTGCCGTCCGCCTCGGAACATTCTATGCAATATATGTATCCGCAACATCGGCACTCGTTTGTATTTTTACTTGGCATTATTTGCCTCCAATATCGCCTTGACTTTCAGCCAGTATTGTTCGGTGCATTTCTTCTTCCATCCATCCGGCCCGCCGTTATGTATTCGTGCCATATCCTCAATGCTTCTGCCCTTGCCGTAGTGTTGCAAATAAATATGAGCCATCTTGCGAGAGTATAACGGCGACCTTCGGTCTTGGTACTTGAACGGTGGGTATGACCAATAAGCAACGCCGTCATCATCAACCCTGTGGAGTATCCTGTTTACATCGTCAACGTAAATTTTGTGGATTTGAAACAGGCCGATTGCGGCACCTTTGTCCCCGATAGCTCTTGGGTCTCCGCCTGATTCGACAACGGCGATTGCATTGAGTAACTGGTCAAAGCTGTATTCGCTTTCGGCAGCACAGCCGTATCGACAGGTCTGCGAACAACTAAACGTAGCCATCAGGCCGGCAAGTAAAGCATTAAGTAATTTTCTCATTTTTCTATCTCCCAAAAATTAGCCACAGCACAGGTATAACGTGCGCGGCGATAATCAATAAAGCGTGTATGTAGTCTGATATTCTGTTAAGCATTTTGTTCTCTTTCTTCAAAACTTGGAAGGGCAAGGGGCCGGGATAAACGACTTCCTTACCCTTCCGGTGTCTGGTAGCCATTCCTTTAGCTACGGGCCCACATTAGCGGGGGCGGGAGTC
>Ga0172380_10007269_pt1 | contig 12497 bp, 13 predicted proteins | sample Leawe162metaG_FD_119747 | JGI IMG/M metagenome (GOLD analysis project Ga0172380, IMG submission 119747) | Leachate microbial communities from a municipal landfill in Southern Ontario, Canada - Leachate well 162 metaG | ecosystem: Engineered > Solid waste > Landfill > Unclassified | place...
AGGGGGTTCGCATGACCAACGTCGAGTTCGTCGAGCAGCGGCCGAGGAACCAGACCCGCGCGGTGCGCGTCGGGCGCATCACCATCGGTGGGGGCGCGCCGATCGCGGTGCAGTCGATGGCCGCGACCAAGACGCAGGACATCGAGGCGACGGTGCGGCAGGTCACGCTGCTCGCCGCGGCGGGCGCCGACCTCGTGCGCATCGCCGTCGACTCGCGCAAGGACGTGGAGGCGCTCGCCGAGGTGCGCGCGCGCACCCGCGACCTGGGCGTCCCGCTCTCGGTCGACCTGCAGGAGAACTACCGCCTCGCGGAGGTCGTCGCCCCCTACGTCGACAAGATTCGCTACAACCCCGGCCACCTCTACCACCACGAGCGCGAGAAGTCCGTCCGCGACAAGGTGGCATTCATCGCCGACATCGCGGTCAAGCACGACATCGCGCTCCGCGTGGGTGTGAACTGCGGCTCCGTCGACCCGATCAAGACCGCCGAGTTCGGCAGCGACGACGTGGGCGCGATGGTCGCGAGCGCGCTGGAGCACTGCGCGATCCTCGATGACCTCGGCTTCACGCGGTACGTGGTGTCGATGAAGGACAGCGACTGGCGCAAAGTCGTCGAGGGCAATCGCCGCTTCGCCGCACAGCGCCCGGACGTCCCGCTGCACCTCGGCGTCACCGAGGCGGGGATGCCGCCCGACGGCATCATCAAGACGCGCATCGCGTTCAAGCAGCTCATCGCGCAGGGCATCGGCGACACGATCCGCGTCTCGCTCACCGTGCCGTTCGACGACAAGGGCATGGAGATCGCCGCGGGCCGCGAGATCATCGCGGACATCGCCGCCGGGCGCTTCCGCTCGGTGCCGCCCAACTTCGGCGAGGGCCTCAACATCATCTCGTGTCCCTCGTGCTCCCGCGTGGAGAACGAGCGGTTCATCGAGCTGGCGCAGGAGCTGAAGGCCGTCACCGAGTACGCGAAGGCGCAGCAGATCACCATCGCGGTCATGGGCTGCCGCGTGAACGGCCCCGGCGAGACCGACGACGCCGACCTGGGCCTCTGGTGCGGCCCCGCCGCCGTGAACCTGAAGCGCGGCGAGGAGTCGCTGGGCGCGTACCCGTACGACCAGGTGCTGGGCCGGCTGAAGGTCGAGCTCGACACGCTGATCGCGGAGCGCGCCTCCTAGCCTGCGTCGCGTACACGCACGTACGCTCGCGCGTCCCCACGTGTGCAAGGAATCCGCGACCTCGATCGCGACGTACCTCCCCTGTACCTGCTCCCACAGCAGTTCCAGGGGATGAACGTGACATCAATGCTTCGAGGGGTTCGGGCCATTGCCGCGATCGGCATGGCGAGTGCGCTGGCGATGCAGCCGTACGCTGCCGGCGCGCAGGGGGTGCAGCTCGGTCGCGCCGTCGTGCTGAACGAGTTCTCCGTCACACCGGATGCGGCCACGGCGCCCGCCGGCAGCGTGACCTTCAACGCCGTCAACAACGGCCGCTTCGGCCACGAGCTCGCCGTCATCCGCACCAGCCTGACCGCCGACCAGCTGCCGAAGGTGAACGGCCGCGTCGATGAGACCAGGGTCGAGGTCGTGGGCCGCATCGCCTCGGTCGTCGGTGGCGCCAGCGCCTCGATCACGCTCGACCTCACCGCCGGTCAGTACATGCTCATCTGCAACTTCCCGCGCGGCACGACCGATGGTCACTTCGCCAGCGGCATGTTCAGCCCGCTCACCGTCGGCGCCGCCAACGCCGCCGCCTTCGTTGCGGCGCCGGTTCCCGGGCCGCGCCCCGCAGCCGCGCCCGCGCAGGCCACCGCCTCGCCGACGGCCCCGCGGACGGGCAACGCTGGCATCGCGAACAGCGAGGCGAGCACGCTCGCCCTCGGTGCTGCGGTCGCGGTCGCCGTCATGGCGACGGCCGCCGCCCGCCTCCGCACCCGGGGGCGCGCCGAGTAGCGTCTCAGCGGCTACGCTCGACATGACACACGGACGCGAGGGGCGATGCTCCTCGCGTCCGTCGTTCGAGGAGCGTGCCGCGATGACCCTCGCACCCGACCGACCGCCGTTCGCGCTCAGCACCATGTGGGCGATGCAGCCGCGCTTCGAGCAGCACATCGATGCCTTCGTGGAGCGCGCCGCCGCGCTCGGCTTCGAGGCGGTCGAGATCAACGGCTCGATGGACGCGCAGATGAGCGGCGTGATCCTCGCGGGCGGCGTGCTGCCGGTGGCCTCGGTGCACGCACCCGCGCCGCTGGAGCAGCACCCGAGCGCCGGGTGGAACCGCGACCTCAACCTCGCGTCGCGCGACGAGGCTGAGCGGCTGCTCGCCGTGCGCTACCACGAGGCCTCGATCGACATGGCCGCGCAGGCCGGGGCGAGGCGCGTCGTGGTGCACCTCGGCCACGTCGGCGGCGGCATGCTCGACGGCGAGCGCAGGCTGCGCGAGCTCTGGCCGATGCGCGACCTGGTGGCCGAGGAGTACGCGCGCACCATCGACGCCACGCTCCGCGAGCGTGCCGCGCTCGCCCCCGCGCACCTCGATCCCGCACGCCGCTCACTCGCCGCACTCACCGCCCACGCCGAGGCGCGCGGCGTGACGCTCGGCGTCGAGTCTCGACTGCTGTTCCACGAGTTCCCACTGCCGCAGGAGCTGGCGACGCTGCTCGCGGAGCACGACCCGGCGGTCGTCGGCTACTGGCACGACGTGGGGCACGTCGAGGTGCACCACCGCCTCGGCCTCACCGATCGAGGCGCGTGGTTCGACCTGCTCGACGACCGCATCGTCGGCGTCCACCTGCATGACGTCCGAGGCATCGTCGACCACCGCGCGCCGGGCACCGGCGACGTCGACTTCGCGTGGCTCGCCCCGCGCATCCCCTCGACCGCCGCGCGCACCTTCGAGGTCGACCAGCATGAGCCGGACGACGACCTCGCTGCCGCGATCGGCATGCTGCGCGTCGCGGGGTTCTAGGCCAGCGGGATGTGCAGATCCGTGCGCGTCGGCACGCCGACCATCGCCGGGCCGGGCGTCCAGTAGACCTCGTAGCAGACACCGGCAGCGACACGCTTGCCGCTCTTCGGGAGCCAGTCTGAGGTGAACTCCGACCACGCGCCGGCGAGCCCCTCGTAGGGGCCGACGTAGGTGGCGCGCGCGTAACGGCCCGCCGGGATGCGATCCTCGGTGAGGCCGGCGGGGAGCGCGACGCCCTCCGGCACGACGACCGCGGCGTCGTAGCGCACGCGCTCCGGGCCGCCACGCACCGTGCCGCGCATCACGTCCGACGGCAGGATCGCGGCGCGGGCGACGCCGGGGTGCTGCTCGATGCCGGTGCCGTCCACGGCCGCCGAAAACTTCGCCCACGTCTGCATCGCGTGCGCCAGGTCGCCGCGCACGATGCCGACGCGCAGGCCGGGCAGATCCACGATCTCGACGTCCATCGCTGGCTCCTACGCCTCGTAGAACTTGTGGGGGAACTCGGCGTCGTGCCGCTCCTCGCACGCCGCGCACACCGGGTGCGCGCACTGGGTGCACCCCTGCGGCGTCGGCGTGAAGCAGTGGAAGCAGCGACCCGGCGCGGGGCTCGGCTTGTACGGCATGCATCGAGGCTACACCAGCGCCCGCCCGTCAGCGTATCGGGCGTACCGCTCCATCAGCCAACCCTGTGCAGCGGCCAGCCCGAACCAGGCCAGCGCAACTGCCGCGAGCGCGACTGGCACCAGCGCTGCCCCCCACCCGTCCAAGGTAAGCAGCATGAGCCACCGCACAGCAGCGACCTTCACGGACCATCCGAGTGCGCTCACCACTACCCACTCAGCGCCGGCATGCTGCCTCAGCACGAGCCACTGACAGCCACCGAGAACGAACCCTACGAGCGCTCCCACTGGCGCCGCAGGCAGTGGCACGGATGGGTAAACATAGACGAACAGTAGACCGATCGACGCCCCTACGGCGCCTGCAGCAACCCATGCTGATCTCGACACGCTCGGGGTGACCCGGGTCAGAACGGACGCCTGAACAGCAGCGAGAACCCCACCCCACGTCGCGGTCATTGAGAGCAGCGTCGGGGTTACAGGCGGCAAGGGCGCAAAGAAGTTGTCGTCCGGCCCAGCCGGTGGGGTAAGAAGCGCGAATGCACCCCAGAGGATCGCGGTTGCGCAGATGGCTGCGGCAGACTCACCCAGCAGGGTGAACAGAACCCACCGCCACGCCAACCGTCCGAACATGGGACTGAGTGTGCGCGCAGCCGTCTGGGGTGACAACGCGGTTTGCCCCGCCCTGCGCCCGCACCTAGACTCGCCCGCATGAAGATGTCCCGCTACTTCCTCCACACCCTGCGCGAGGCGCCTGCGGACGCCGAGACCGCCGGCCACCAGCTGCTGCTGCGCGCGGCGTGCATCGACCAGCTGATGGCGGGCGTCTACACCTACCAGCCGCTGGGCTGGCGCGTGAAGCGCAAGGTGGAGCAGGTGGTGCGCGAGGAGATGGACCGCGCGGGCGGCCTCGAGGTCCACATGCCGGCGCTGCAGCCGCTGGAGATCTGGGAGCAGTCCGGCCGCGCCGACGCGATGGGCAGCACGCTCTTCCGCCTCGCCGACCAGCGCGACCGCGCCCTCGCCCTCGGCCCGACGCACGAGGAGGTGGTGACGAAGCTGTTCGCCGACCACTCGCGCTCGTACCGCGACCTGCCGGTGACGCTCTACCAGATCCAGACGAAGTTCCGCGACGAGGCACGCCCCCGCGGCGGCCTCGTCCGCGTGCGCGAGTTCACGATGAAGGACGCGTACTCCTTCGATCTCGACGAGGCGGGCCTCGACAGCTCCTACGACGCGATGTTCGAGGCGTACAAGCGCATCTTCGCGCGCTGCGGCGTGCCCACGATCGCGGTCGAGGCGGACTCGGGCGCCATCGGCGGCAAGGACTCGCGCGAGTTCATGTTCGTCACCGACATCGGCGAGGACACGATCGTGCGCTGTGATCGCTGCGACTACGCGGCGAACACGGAGAAGGCGGAGTTCCGCCGCGTCCCCGCCGCCGACGAGGCCGCGCTCCCCGTCGAGGACGTCGCGACGCCGGACATGAAGACGATCGAGGCGCTCGCGGCTCTGCTCGGCATTCCGGCTGCGCGCACCGCGAAGGCCGTGCTCTACATGGCAGTCGACCCCTACGACGACTCGGTCGAGGCGCTGCCGGTATTCGTCGTCGTGCGCGGCGACCACCAGGTCAACGAGATCAAGGTGAAGAACCACATCAAGGGCGGCCGCGCCCTGCGCCCCATGACCGACATCGAGGCGCGTGCGTACGGCATCGTCCCCGGCTACGCCTCGGCGATCGGCGTCGACGAGCGCGTGCGCGTGATCGCCGACGTGGCGGTCGCGCAGGCCCCGAACCTGGTCGCGGGCGCGAACCGCGAGGGGATGCACCTCCGCAACGTGAACTACGGCCGCGACTGGCGCGCGGCGGACGGCGACGTCATCGACTGCGCCACCGCGCAGGCCGGCGACGGCTGCCCGCGCTGCGACGGCACGCTGGGCACCGTGCGCGGCATCGAGATGGGGCACGTCTTCCGCCTCGGCACCATCTACTCGGAGGCGTTCGGTGCGAAGGTGCTGGACGAGGCCGGCGAGCAGCGCACCGCGATCATGGGCTGCTACGGCATCGGCCTCGACCGCATCGTGAGCGCGGCCGTCGAGGTGAACCACGACGAGCGCGGCATCATGTGGCCTGCCTCGGTCGCGCCGTTCGATGTGCACATGGTCGGCATTGGCCTCGGTCGTGACGCCGACCTCGCCGCGGACGCCGAGGCGCTGTACGAGGAGCTGCAGGTGGCGGGCCTCGACGTGCTCTTCGACGACCGCGACGAGTCGCCGGGCGTGAAGTTCAACGACGCCGACCTCGTCGGCATCCCCCTGCGCGTCACGGTGTCGAGCCGCAACGCGAAGGCCGGCGTGGTCGAGGTGCAGCCGCGCGACGCCACCGAGGCGACACAGGTCGCCCGCGGCGAGGTCGTTGCCCACCTCCTCGCTGCCCGCGCGGCACTGCTGGCCGCACTCCGCTAGCCCTCACGGCCCCCGGCAACCCATCGAGGGCCTCCGTTTACCGGGGGCCCTCGATCGTTGACCGACCTTCACCATTCGTTCACTCGGCCTGTAGCCGGGATCGCACCCGTCGCCACGGACACTCGCTGTAGCAGCGAAGGGGGTTCCGAGATGGCTTACGGGATGGCGGTGGCAGAGGTGGAGCGGACGATCATCACCGCACACGTCGCGTCGTTCGGGGAGGTGAACTCCGTGATGCGGACGCTGGCGGGCCTACCCGATGTCGAGCGCGTGGAGACCCTCGGGTTCGAGCCCGGCGCCGTGAAGTTCGCGGTCGACCACGCGGGCATCGTCCCGCTGGAGTACCGCCTCCGCGACCAGCGGCTCACGCCGTGGCGGGTCGGCGGCGGAGACCTGGCGATCGAGGTCTGGGTCGCCTGAGCCAACGGATCGCGGGAGACGGCGCGATGGGACGCATCGAGCTTGAGCTGGTCGTGCTGGCGGCAGGATGGGGCAGCGGTGTGCTGCTGATCGCCGCCGCCGCGACCGTCGCGAATCGCAACTGGCAGCGCATCGCCTCGGCGACGCTGGGCGCCGCAATGCTGCTGGGCATCGGCGCCTACGCGCTGCTGCCCCTCCGCTAGGCCGCGCGCAGGGAGGCGCACCGAGGCGCAAGGACGCGCTGCGCGGCCACAGCGGTCGTGCGCGCTAGACGGCGGGCTTCATCCCCACGCACTCGAAGTTCACGTAGAGGAACAGCGGCGACGGCGTACGTCCCCACGCCCGCCAGTCCGCCGAGATCGCCTCGAGCTCCGCGCGAGTCGCGAGCCCGTACTCGACCGCCTGCGAGGCGAACGCCGAGGCGACCACGCGCTCCGACCAGGAGTCGCCCCAGTTCAGCACATCCTCGCGCGCCGTGAAGAGCATCGGCGTCGCGCTGCTGGCGACCACATCCAGTCCGCCCTCGATGACCGCGGCATGCAGCCAGCGGCCCATGTCCGGGTCGGCACCGTTGCGGTGCGCGACGGCGTGGTACAGCTCCAGCCAGCGCTCGATGCCCGGCGTGCGCGGCCAGTGGATCATCGTCGCGTAGTCGGCGTCGCGAACGGCCAGCAGCCCGCCGGGGCGCAGCACGCGGAACGCCTCGCGGGCGGCGTCGGCGGGACGCGCGAGGTGCTGCATCACCTGGTGCATGTGCACGACATCGAACGAGGCGTCCGCGAACGGCAGCGCGTAGACGCTCCCCTCCTGGAACCGCACGTTCGCGAGGTCGGTGGAGGCGAGGTGCGCGCGCGCCTCGCCCAGCACGCCCGGGACGACATCGAGCCCCACGACCTCGCCGGGCGCGACTGCGCGCGCCAGGCCGGTGGTGATGGTGCCCGGCCCGCAGCCGACATCCAGCAGGCGCATCCCCGCGCGCAGCATCGGCAGCAGGTAGGCAGCGTCGCGCTCCGCGGTACGGCGCGCGTGCTGCGAAACCACCGAGGTGTGGTGGCCGTGCGTGTAGACATCGGATGCGGCGTCGCCGGGGGTGCTGGTCATCGTTGGACTCCTCGAACGCCGAGTGTAGCGATCACGCGCGCGGCCGCCAGCGAATGTTGACCTTTGAGCCACTGGAAGGTTTACGCTTCCCACATGCGAGTCTCTGAACTGGCCAGGCGCTCCGGTACCACCGCCACCGCGATTCGCTTCTACGAAGCGGAGGGCATCCTGCCCACCGCAGAGCGAGGCGAGAACGGCTATCGCCGCTATGACGAGAACGACCTGTGTCGGGTCCGCGTCATCGCCACCCTCCGCTCGCTCGGACTCGATCTCCGGGAGGCGGGACGCCTCGCGGGGATGTGCGCCGATGGCCGCTGCGACGCGATGGCCATCGACCTCTTGCCCCAGATCGTGGCACGCCGCTCCGAGGTTGCTGCTGCGCGCGCCGAGCTCGATCACCTCGACGCGCAGCTGGCCAACGCGGAACGCGCGCTGCGGATGGAGGAATCAGTCACCAATTGCTGCACAGAGGAAGGGAGGACAGATGCCGCCCACCATCAAGCTGACGCGGATTGACTGCTGCCCCGGCGACTGCTGCTAGGGCGTATGGGGGCCGGCGCATGCGTCGGCCCTCATGCTGTCCAGCCCACGCGCGACTGCCGAAACGCGGTTGAGGGGCGCTGGCGTGCCGTGTTATCCTCGACTGCGTCAGACGGCTCCTTGCTGAGACGTGGGCTTTCGGCCCACGTTTTTTTGTCCTTGGAGCCTCGGACAGACCACCCCGGCACGGGGGCAAGGCCGATGCGTCGGCGCTGCCCAGCATATGAGGCTCGAAGACCCCATGAAGAGCGACTTCATCATCGCCATCGCCCAGCTCTCCGCCGAGAAGAACCTCGACTCCAAGACCGTGTTCGAGGCGGTCGAGGCAGCGATGGCATCCGCCCTCAAGAAGGACGAACTCCAGTACTCCGACATCGAGGTCACCATCGATGTCCAGTCGGGCGACATCTCCGCCTGGCGCCGCTACCTGGTGATGCCCGACGACGAGATCGAGGACGACGAGATCCAGGTCTCGCCGGAGCGCGCCGCCAAGATGGGCTTCCCGAACGCCAAGGTCGGCGACACCGTCCGCGAACCGCTCGAGGATTCCGCGCAGGCCGGCCGCATCGCGGCGCAGACCGCCAAGCAGGTCGTCCTGCAGCGCCTCCGCGAGGCGGAGCGCGAGGTCGTCTACGACGAGTTCACGAGCAAGGAAGGCGAGCTGGTTTCCGGCACCGTCCTGCGCGTGGAGCCGGGCCGGCGCCAGGTCATCCTCGACCTCGGCCGGTCGGAGGCGGTGCTGCCGTCGTCCGAGCAGGTGCGCCCGGAGCACTACCGCGTCGGCCAGCGCCTGCGCGTGTTCGTGAAGGAAGTCTACCGCGCCTCCAAGGGGCCGCAGGTCGTCGTCTCCCGCTCGCACCCGGATCTGCTGCGCCGCATCTTCGAGCTCGAAGTGCCGGAGATCGCGCGCGGACTGGTCGAGATCGTCGCGATCGCCCGCGAGCCCGGCTACCGCTCGAAGGTCGCCGTCATCTCGCGCCAGCACGGGCTTGACCCGATCGGCGCGTGCGTGGGCATGCGCGGCACGCGCATCCAGAACATCGTCAACGAGCTTGGCGGCGAGCGTATCGACCTCATCCGCTGGGACCCGAACCCCACGCGCTTCGTCGTGAACGCGCTGAGCCCGGCCGAGGTCGTCTCCGTGCGCATCGATGAGGAGACGAACACGGCGTTCATCGCCGTGCCCGACAAGCAGCTGAGCCTCGCCATCGGCAAGGAGGGCCAGAACGCCCGCCTCGCCGCGAAGCTGACCCGCCGTCGCATCGACATCCAGGCGGAGAGCGTGCTCATCCACGCCGGCCAGGACCTCTACCCGCCTCCCGAGGCGAGCATGGAGGCGATCCCGCTGGCGGCGCGCCCCGGCCTGCCGACGCTGCCGGAGACGCCGCGCGAGCTGCCCGCCTCGCAGTCCGAGTACGCGCGCCCGGGCCTGCCCGGCGAGCGCCCGGCTGCGGTCGCCGTGACCGCGGCACCCGAGGTCGAGGCACCGCTCACGCCAGAGATGGAGGCGATCGCCGCCTTCCAGGAGGCGCCCGCACCGGCTACACCCGCCGCCGCCGCTACCACGGAGGCTGCACCGGCAGCCCCGCGACGCCAGACGCCCGACCGCAGCGGCCTCCGCTTCGGCGACGACATCGAGCGGCGCGACATCGAGGACGAGACGAGCGGGCGCCCCGGTGCCCCGGTGCGTCGTCGTCGCGGTGGCCCCGCCACCCCGGAGCGCGCACGCCCGGCCGACGCCGGTCGACGCAACCGCCGCTTTGAGGTCGATGAGGAAGACATCGAAGAGGGACTCCAGGAGCTGCACGGCGAGGAGTTCGACTTCGACTTTGCCGACGACAGCGACAACGACAACGACGCGGAATGAGGTGCGCACGTGCCAACCGTCCGCACCCGTCCCGCCCGCGCGCCGCAGCGCACCTGCGTCGCCTGTCGTGAGTCCGGCGAGAAGCGGGGCCTGACCCGCCTCGTCCGTTCTGCGGACGGATCAGTGCGACACGACCCGACCGGGCGTCTGCCCGGTCGCGGTGCGTACGTTTGCAGCCAACCCGCGTGCTGGGAGCGCGCCCTCGGCAAGGGCGACGCGCTCGCACGGGCGCTCCGCGCCAGCATCACAGCAACAGATCGCGCCACGCTGCTCACGCACGCGCCGGCGGCCACCACCTCGACCGAGGCGGGTGGCGAAGAGAGGGAGCACGCATGACCCAGGCCGAGCAGCGCATCCGCATCCCCCAGGCCGTGATCGTGAAGGACCTGGCCGACCTCCTGGGCGTGACGCCAATCGACGTCATCAAGGAGCTGATGAAGAACGGCGTGATGGCGACGATCAACCAGGTCGTTGACTTCGATACCGCCGCCGTCGTTGCCACCGACCTCGGCTTCTCGCCGGAGGAGGAGGGTGGCGCCGCCGCCGCTGAGGCCGATGCCGCCGCCGCCGCTCCCGTCGAGCGCGGGTCATCCTCGCTGCGCGTCGCCGCCGAGGATGACCCGGAGGCGATCTCGCGGCCCCCGGTCGTGACCGTCCTCGGCCACGTCGACCACGGCAAGACCACGCTCCTGGACACCATCCGCCGCGCGAAGGTCGCGGCCGGCGAGGCGGGCGGCATCACGCAGCACATCGGCGCGTACCAGGCGAAGGCGCCGGACGGGCGCATGGTGACGTTCATCGACACCCCCGGCCACGCCGCCTTCACCGAGATGCGCGCGCGCGGCGCCCAGGTCACGGACGTCGCGATCGTCGTCGCTGCGGCGGACGACGGCGTGATGCCGCAGACGCGCGAGGCGATCGACCACGCGCGCGCGGCCGGCGTCCCGATCGTCGTGGCTCTCAACAAGATCGACGCCAACAACGCGAACCCGGATCGCGTGAAGCAGCAGCTGATGGAAATCGGCATGGTGCCGGAGGAGTACGGCGGCGACCAGATCGTCGTCCCCGTCTCCGCGCTCAAGGGCGAGGGCATCGACCAGCTGCTGGAGAACGTCCTCGCGGTCGCCGACCTGCAGGACCTGCGCGCCAACCCGAAGCGGAAGGCCGTGGGCGTCGTGCTCGAGGCCTCGACCGACCGCCACCGCGGCGTGGTCGCGACGGTGCTCGTGCAGACCGGCACGCTGCACGTCGGCGACGTGATCATGACCGGCCTCGCGTTCGGCAAGGTGAAGGCGATGACCGACGCCGCCGGCCAACGCGTGAAGGAGGCCGGCCCCTCGCAGCCCGTCAGCATCCTCGGCCTGTCGGAGGTGCCGCCCGCGGGCGAGCGCTTCACCACCGCCGCCGACGAGAAGGCCGCGCGCGCGGAGACCGACGGCAAGCGTCGCGAGATCGTCGCGGCCGGCATGACCGGCGGCGGCGTCACGCTCGACAGCCTGTTCGGCGAGATTCACCGCGGCGCCGTGCGCGACTTCAACATCGTGCTGAAGACCGACGTGCAGGGCTCGATCGAGCCGCTGGTGCGCGCGCTGGAGGAGCAGAGCGTCGAGGGCATCAACGTGAAGGTCATTCACGCCTCGGCGGGCACGATCAACGAGTCCGACGTGAACCTCGCGGTCGCCTCGAAGGGCGTCGTGATCGGCTTCAACACCGACCCGGAGCCCGGCGCCCGTCGCCACGCCGAGGTCGAGAAGGTCGAGATCCGCGAGTACCGCGTGATCTACGACATCCTGGATGACGTCCAGCGCGCCGTGAACGGCCTGCTGGAGCCCGTGTTCGAGGAGCAGGAGGACGCGCGCATCGAGGTGCGCCAGGTCTTCCGCGTCGCGCGCCGCAACGCCATCGCCGGCTGCTACGTCCGCGAGGGCACGGTGCGCCGCAACACCCTCGCGCGTCTCATGCGCAAGGGCGAGCAGCTCTTCCAGGGCCGCATCGAGAGCCTGAAGCGATTCCAGGAGGACGCACGCGAGGTCGCATCCGGCTTCGAGTGCGGCATCCAGATCGACGGCTTCAGCGACTTCGAGGAAGGCGACGAGATCCTGACCTACCACATGGAGCAGGTGCGCTAGGACGGCGGGGCGCACGCCCCGCCCCTGCGTTCGGCTCGCCCCGCCTCGACGCGGGGCAGCAAGGACTGACATGACCCGTCGCATGGAGAAGGTCGCCGACCTGCTGCAGTCGGAGATCGCCGAGTTGCTGCGGCGCGAGGTGAAGCACCCCGCGCTCACCGACGTGATGGTCTCGATCACCCACGTGGAGGTCGCACCGGACCTCGGCACCGCGCGCGTGCATGTCAGCATCATGGACACACCCGAGGTGGAGCGCGAAGTGATGCGCGCCCTGGAGCACACCGAGCCGTTCCTGCATCGCACGCTGCTGAAGCGGCTGCACATGCGCACCGTCCCGCACCTGCGCTTCATCCCCGACCACTCGATCGCGGAGGGTGACCGCATCAC
>Ga0172380_10007270_pt1 | contig 12495 bp, 12 predicted proteins | sample Leawe162metaG_FD_119747 | JGI IMG/M metagenome (GOLD analysis project Ga0172380, IMG submission 119747) | Leachate microbial communities from a municipal landfill in Southern Ontario, Canada - Leachate well 162 metaG | ecosystem: Engineered > Solid waste > Landfill > Unclassified | place...
CCGACGATGGTCATCTGACTCACCAGCAAGAAATCGTTGGATGAGGGATTATCCCAATCCACCACATTTACCCGCTCAGTCTTCACCCCGCCCTTCTCTGCATCAGGCACGGACACCCTCAGCCCATCGCGCATCAACTGCCAGAATTCTCGATTAGCACCAGTAGGAGTCATCGCGGAACGGTCACGAGACAGCTCATCAACGGCGGCTGAGATTGCTTCAGGAGGTAAAGAGGTATTCAGCTTCGTCAGCACGCTACGCAAACGTGCCGCCAGCACTACCTCTGATTTCGTCTCGCGCCCCAGTGTGCCACTTGCCCCCAACATTTCATCGGAAGCTGAAAGTGTCTCCCAGCCAAGCTCCGCAAAAAGCTGGATGGCGGGCTGTTCGACGAGCAGGTCTTCTGTGTAGGTGCTGGGACTCATTGAATCAACGCCTGGTTAGAATTTCCAAAGGCGACGGTGGGGCTGCATCATCTTTAACTAGTCCGTCTGCCGCAGGATGGAATAGTCGTTCAAGAATGAGCTTCTTATCTTCAGGTGCGAATTCAGAACCTTCTCGGATGATGGAGAGATAAGTCTGCAACATAGTCACACGCTCCTCTGCATCAGTAGCAAGGTGAATGTTGCTGATAAACAAGCGAACCAATAGCCTTTCGACCCAGATTCCAAAAAAGGCTGCAACTGAGAAAACGCCAACCTGCCACACCTGTGGTTTTTCTCCAACTGGCACATTAATGAAAATCTTGTAGGCCAACCAACCAAGCAATAACAAAATTACCACTCCCATCACACCAGACGAGATCGCGAAATTCTTAGCTTTAACGCCATGAGATTTATTACGCGCATTCCAGTATTTGACAGGCTTTAACAAAGCTAATTTTTGATCATAGGCATTCTCAATCGCTTTAAGATTGGCTTCATGTCTCTCGATTAGTTTCTTGAATTCCTCGCCTTGCTCAACATGCAACCCGTCTAGCAGTTTTTCCTTAGTTGCCAATGACTCGTCGAACTTTGTATTTAGCTCAGCGTTTGATTTCTCAATTTCTTGAAACTTTCGCTTCTGTTCAGTCAGATTCTTTGAGTATTGCTGCTTAAGTTTCTCCAATGCTTCGCGGTGTGAGGTAGCTGTCCAATCGATTTCCCTCTTGAATAAAAATCCTTCGATAATTCCTTCAATCAAAAGCGGATGCAAAACTTGATGCGCTTGCTGACTAAATCCGCCTCCAAGCGCGAGATATGCGCCCGCAGCGACTAACTGGTGCCGTTCCTCCTTCAGTCGCAACAAGAATGCACCGGTTGGAGAAGAACTTAGCCACAAAGATTGGCTTGGCACCGCAGACTCTATTTGTGCCTTGAGGATATCTATGCTTTTCTGCGCTAACGCGGGGTCAGATAGTTGTGTCGTCCATTGCTGTATGTATTGAGCCAAAGTTTGCCGAAGCTGTGTAAATTGTGTTGGCGCACTGGATGTCTCATGAATTTGCGACATCCAGTGCCATTTGTTCTGCTCTGCATCCAGCCACTGCTGCAGTTCATTTGGCTGCTCAAACTCAAGGCTCCCACCTTTTTTACCCAGTTCCAAAACAAGAGTTGGTGTTGTTTGCGCTGTCATGGCATAACCTCATCAAGTTCAGATTCAATTACATTCAATGCCACCTGCCCAGACAGCAAGCGCGGCAACAGCAGGTCGCGAGTGCAGCGAAGGTTTGCGGTTTGGTTTTGCAGCACATCCATCCGCTCAAGAGTTGGAGCAACAAACCTAACAAAGCGCTCCATCAAATCCACAGGGGGCAATGAAAAGCGGAAGTCGGTAATCCTCTCTGGAGACAGGTGGAGGACATTTGCACCGTTGGCGTGTTGCTTCACTTCATCGGCAAACGATGAATAGCGAAAGAATGAGTAAAGGAAGGATTTAGGCATCTCGCCTATTGGCTCAACGCGCACAAGATCCATCGAAAAAACGCCAAACTCGAAATCAAGTGACGGCACTAATGCAGCTCGTGCGACGATGCGACGTTCCTGCGTCATGTCAGTAACACCCATTACGATGTCACCTTTCCTTGCGAGGTGAGCCTCCTTGAATTCTCCAACATATCGCTTTAAACCAGAACGACGAAATCCACCATCGCGGTCGATGCACTTCAGATTTAAGAATGGAACGCCACCTTCGTCAGCCAAATCAACTGAACGATATGAGCGACCACGAAATGTAGCGGCAACATCACCGAGTTTCTTCACTTTCCACCCTTGCGGAATCTGCCCAAGTGGTGAATCTACAAGCAAGACTGATTCGTGGCCGGGGTAGCGGAAGTGGACGAACCATTCGCGGTAGATGCTGCGCACCATGTCTTCCAGTATGCGGCTGCGCCGTTGGTTGTTTTCGATCAACTCGTCGTAGGCGGAAAGGATGCATGCGATGTTTTGCTGGATGGGGAGCGGGGGAACTTCAATTTCGATCTTTGCAAGTTTCTCACTCGGCAAATGTTTAATGGTTGCGCCCGTAACGTATTGATCAAAGCCTTTAAATTGACCGATATGCAGGAAGCTATAGAAAAGGAAGCGGTAATCCAGAAACTCCTTCGGCCGGATTCTGTGCAGGGCTTTCTGGATCATCATTCCAGGCACTTTATTTTTCCAGATCGCACAACGTCCAGGCTCACCGCCTTCACACATCACAATGTCGCCGAACCTAAGCCCGTAACGATCCATTTCTTTAAGCTCGAAGCGCATGGTTCGCAGGTCGTCGAGTGCGAACTCCCCCCAGCGAACATTTACGTTTGCAAGATAGGGAAGCGGCTCTCCTCGATTCTTGTTCTGGTCAAGCATCTTTCCGAGACAAAGGTCTGCCACTGCTCCAAGAGGTTTTCGCTCCCACTTATCCATTTTCATTCGCTCAAAATCCCCGCCACATTCACGGCAATGATCTGCTCCAATTCGCGCGCTTCGATATTCAGAACTTCCAGCTCCTCGTTCAGCGCTTCCAGCTTTTCCTTAAAGTCTTCGTCGCTAACTTCTTCGCCTGCCGCAACGCCAACATAACGGCCTGCGTTGAGGCTCCAGCCTTGCGCTTCAATTTCGACGAGGGTAGCTGCTTTGCAGAGGCTGGGGATGTCGGCATAGCTTGGCTTCTTACCAAACACCTCCACCAGTTTAGCCTTGGCTTCTTCGCCACCCAAGGTGAAGTCCAGTGCTTCGCCTCGATACAGGCGCACGATGTTGGCGATGAAGCCGATCTGGGTATCTGCCCAATCACGGTGAGCGCGGTCGATCTGGCGGTAGAGGTGACGTGCGTCGATAAAAAGGATGGTGTCGGCGCGCTGCGTGCCCTTCTTGCCCTTATCTAGGAACCACAGCGTGCAAGGCAAAACGACGGTGTAGAACATGTTGGGGCCAACGGCGACCATCACATCTACGCCACGTGCTTCGATCAATTTCTTGCGGATTTCTTGTTCGCTGCTACGTGCATCGCTGGCGGAGTTCGGCATGACGAATCCGGCACGGCCTTTGTCGTTCAGGCTGGAATAGAACATTTGTATCCACAGCATATTGGCGTTGTCGCTACGCGGCACACCGAAGGGGAAACGTCGACCCGCGCCCACGTCTGAAGCTAGGCGATCTTTATCTACCGCGTTGACGTTGAATGGCGGATTGGCGAGGACGAAATCGAATTTACCTACAGCTTCGTGCGGGTCGTCGTAGTAGCTGTTTATGTGTCCGCCGTGACGGATGTCGCCTTCAAGGCCGTGGATGGCAAGGTTCATCCGAGCCAAGCGTCCGGTTTCGTCGGTCTTTTCCACACCGTGGATGAACAGTTCGTCAGCAGCATTCTTCTGATGCTCGGCAACGAAGCGTGCGCTCTGCACAAACATACCCCCAGATCCACAAGCCGGATCAAGAATGCGTCCGTGGAATGGCTCTATCACTTCGACGAGTAACCGCACGATGGAGCTTGGCGTGTAGAACTCGCCGCCCTTTGATCCTTCAGTGCGGGCAAATTGGCCGAGGAAGTATTCGTAGATACGACCGAAGGCGTCGTAGTCAAGGCTGACAGGGATCTCGGAGACTTTCTTCAGCAGCTCTTTGAGCAAAGTGCTGGTGAAGATTTGAAAGGTGCGCGGCAACACGCCCGCTAGTTGCGGATTGTGCTTCTCGATTTCCGCCATTGCGTCGTTGATCGCCTGGCCAACATTCGCCCCTTCTGGCAGGTTCAGCAAATGTGCAAAGCGAGCCACTTCAGGCAGAAAGATCACGCCTTCAGCATGGTAAGCGGCAGGCTCATCAGCACGTGAAGTGGCACGGCGGGAAGATGCACCAGTGGACTCTAGTTGTTTACGGCGATTTGCAAAACGAGTTTCGGCAAACAGCAAGAAGATGAGACCAAGCACGGGTGCGGAATACTGGGCGGCTGTTAGCCCAGAGTTTGCACGGAATTGGTCAGCAGCATCCCACAGGCGTTTCTCAAGAGCATCGGAGGAAATGTCTCGTTCAGATGGTGCGATCCAATGCATTCTTAATTCCCAGACGTAAGTTTGTGGTTATCGTCTGATGCTAACACGAAGAAGAATCCCAACATATATGCCGTTTGGCCTATACCTCTTGCGTATTGCCTCTCACGCATAGACAAAGAAGTATGCGCAGGATTTAGACGGTTATTCCCAAGATTTGCCGCTCAGTAATCCACCTCTCAACTTCAGACTGAAGCCAACCGACTGCCTTGAGACCAATCCTGAAGTTTTTCGGAAACATCCCTAAATCCATAAGTCGATAAATGGTGGCTCGTGACAGACCGATTCGTTCTGACACCTCGTCAATGCGAAGAATACGTGGTGGGCGATACGGGGGGGTATCTAGTGAAAAATCAAAATTCATTTATTGCTCCAATAGTGTTTAATCGTGCTCGATTATTTGCGTTTGATTGTAGTCTTTTGTGACGTAATACGTGATGCTTTTAGACACACTTTAGTGAGATCAAACGAGATGCTTTAAGACGAACAAATCAAAATCGAATTTGAACAATTCACCAGTTAGAACACCCAACCTTATAGGTCAGTTACAAGGCTAGATATATTTGTTGAGACACGAATTAAGTATAAGGACAGCCGGAATTGCTACAAAGTTTAGGAACGCTACACTCCACTGCTTTCGATACCACACAGGACTTCGCTCCCTCATCAATAGGTTGGATTAACTGATCCGTCGTAAGCAGAGATTCACTCGATTATTTGAATCCGCCAATGCTACCTGGGCTTCGTCAACACTGCCGGAAGCTGATAAGTCATCGCTCACTATAATCATTTGCATACGACACTCATCAAGTCGAAATATGAAAATGAATATGGAGACTTTCAATGACCCACCCCTTCCCCCCACGCATTACAGTTGCCGAATTTCTGGCTGATCGAATTGCTGCTGTAGACAAAACACAACGCGAGATCGCCGACGAGTGCGGCTTCGACAATCCGAACATCATCACGATGTTTAAGAACGGACAAACGAAACTCCCCATCAATCGCGTCACATCGCTCGCTACGGCGCTTGATATTGATCCGGCACACCTACTACGTCTCGTGATGCTCGAATACGCTCCGGAAGTTTGGGAGTGTATAGAGGACATCATGAAGAGCACCGTGCTGACTTCGAATGAACTTCATCTCGTTCGCGCATTCCGTGAAGTGACTGGCGACAGTGACTCTCAAGCGGTGGTGATTGATCGCAGTGCAGTCTTAGCCATCGTCACGGCTTGAGAGAGGGATATTGAGATGAGTAAATATCCAAAAAATGAATGCGCCCTACCGCTCCCTGTTACTACTCAACAAGGGAGTCGATATTTCATTGAGAAACCAGACTCAGGTTGGAAGCCAATCTCAGGCAGCCGAGTTATAGCTTTCCAGCGGGGTAAGCTCTGTATCCCAGAGCAAGCAAACAAGAAAGTTCGCGTCGCCATCGCCGATATTGAAATGAACGGCAATAAGCCGACAGCTTTGAGTAACCTGACGATCTCGGAGTGGCAGCTAGATGAAATAGGTTTCGTCGATCAAGCAGCGTTTACAGCCCGCATCGTTGAGAAGATTGATGGAGGAGACGGTGAGTCTAGAGAAGCCAAATTCACTCCCGAAGACCTGGAATCAATCAAGCGACGTCTTGGCATTCCATAGCGAAACAGACAAGTCATGCCGACGACTCAAAACACCTGAATCACGGCATGACGAATTTGTATTGGGATCGCAGATGCAAAGAGCACACCAAACCCACCAGGACGACGCCTGACTCGTCCAAAGCAATCCGACACAGATGATTGTGCATTTGACTCTCGGACACGCCAAAGCCGTTTCAGACTACTTCAGCAATGAGTGACTTTGAGAGACTTTACCTAGAGGGTGAAGAAGCCTCAGTAGGAGAGCAAACCTTATGACCGTTAATCAGATGAGGAAGGAAACGGTTTCGGGGATTTTTATTGAATGAATTAAGTAAGTCAGTAGTGAATGTATAGAAGCATGAATAGCTATTAGGAATGCACTGCTGTTGTTTTCATTTCAGACTGAAAAGCAAGGTTAGCTTGGAGTCACAAGATACTTTCAGAATATGGCTTGCAGGACTGAAGGGGTCAACTCTGATGAGATCGAATCAAGGCAATCGAAAAACAGATTAATTACCGAATTCTTGGAATTTTGAAATAGTTGCCGACGAATAAATCAATCGCGACTATGATGTTTTAGCACTCATCAGAACACTCGAATGAGTGAGTGAGTTGATTAGATTTTGTATTGATTTAGCTTCTGTCTTCTGTGGATTTTGACGGAACGATTTGATTTGAAGTGCGAATTCGGAATGCCTCTTACAAGGGATAGTTCTCCGCAGCGATGCCCGCCTTGGTGAGCGCATTGAACAAGGTGGATTTACCCACGTTGGGAAGACCGACGATACCGCACTTGAGACTCATGATTGTTTCCTTAAATTCAAAATCATTTGCCACAGAGAACACAGAGTCCACAGAGAATGTCGCGACATCCAATCTGTTGGTGGTTTTCTCTGTGTGCTCTGTGACCTCTGTGGCTAAAAACGCTTTTACACACTATGTAATTTCAACATCGCTGCTTCCAGCTTGCCTTCGATGATGAGGGGTGCGACGTCTTGTGCGCGTTGCAACGCCTCATCGACCAACACTTGCTCTTCCTTACGCGGCGCATTGAGTACGAAGTTCACCACTTCTGCCCTGTCGCCCGGATGGCCGATTCCTATGCGTAGTCGCCAAAATTCTTTGGTGCCCAGATGCGCGATGATGTCTTTCAGGCCGTTGTGTCCACCATGACCGCCGCCTTGTTTCAGCTTGGCACTGCCCGGGGGCAAGTCGAGTTCGTCATGCACCACGAGAATTTGTTCCGGCAAGATCTTGTAGAACTGTGCCACTGCACCGACCGCGCGACCGCTCACGTTCATGAAGGTTTGCGGCTTGAGCAGATGCACTTCGTGCCCATGCAGATTGGTCTTGGCGATCAAGCCATGGAACTTGCTGTCGGCTTTGAAGTTGGCGTTATTGCTGCGCGCCAACCCGTCCACCCACCAGAAACCTGCGTTATGGCGTGTGGCATCGTATTCTTTGCCGGGGTTGCCTAGTCCGACGATGAGTTTGATCGGTTCGCTCAATGGGTACCTCTACAAATGAAAAACCCGCCATGCATCGTCCGATGTCATGGCGGGTAGTTCTTGATGCAGATTACTTCTTAGCAGCAGGTTTAGCGGCAGTTGCGGCTGGTGCAGCAGCAACTGCGGATGCTGTAGAAGCGTCTGCGGCAGCAGCAGCTTCAGCGGCAGCTTCAACGTGGCCGCGTGGCACTTGAACAGTCGCCACAGCATCGGCAGCGTGGTGATGTGTCGCCACTTCAACGCCCTTAGGCAGCTTGATGTCAGACACGTGGACAGAGTGAGCCAAATCCAGATTCGCCAAGTCGACTTCGATCGCCGCTGGCAGATCGGCTGCCAAGCAGACGATCTCCAGTTCGTTCAACACGTGGGTGACGATACCGCCGCTTGTCTTCACGCCCGGGCATACATCGGCGTTCAGGAAGTGCAATGGCACCTTCATGTGGATCTTCTTGTTCGCATCTACGCGTTGGAAGTCGATGTGTTGAACTTGCTGACGGAACGGGTGCATCTGGAAGTCACGCAGCAGAACAGATTGTGCCTTGCCATCCAAGTTCAAAGACAGGATGGAAGCGTGGAACGCTTCTTTCTTCAGTGCGAAATAAAGGGTGTTGTGATCGAGTTCGATCATGGTTGCTTCGCCTGTGCCGTAAACGATACCGGGAACGAGGTCCGCCTTACGCAGACGGCGGCTCGCACCCGTTCCTTGCGCTTTGCGTGTTGTTGCGCTGATTTCGATTGCCATTTTTACTTCTCCACTTCAAATTGGAGCCAACCGCGACCAGTGGCTCCGGGTTACGCGATGACCAAAATGGTCACCGCAAAAACTTACGGGCATCTCTATAAATCCAAATTTCGTCGCAATACTGCGTTGCTCACAAAAAATCGCTCCTTACATATTACTTATATGCTGCGTCGCAATTTTTTGTTCGCGCCTTGTCTTGCTTAGAACTTTGAATTTCTAGAGCCGCCCTAATCTACGAACAGTGAGCTGACCGACTCATCTGCGTTGATACGACGCAAGGTCTCAGCCATCAACTCGGCGATACTCAATTGGCGGATACGTTTGCAATTACGCGCCGCTTCGCTCAACGGGATGGTGTCGGTGACGACCAGTTCGTCGATCGCGGACTTCTCAAGACGTTCGATGGCCGGGCCGGACAACACGCCGTGCGTACAGTAAGCAACGACGCGCTCTGCGCCTTTTTCCTTCAGGGCGTTCGCCGCTTCGCACAAGGTGTTGGCAGTATCCACCATGTCATCCATGATCAAGCAGGTACGGCCAGCCACATCACCGATGATGTTCATCACTTTGGCGACGTTCGGCTTCGGACGGCGTTTGTCAATGATGGCCAAGTCGGCATCCAGTTGTTTCGCCAAAGCACGCGCGCGCACCACACCACCGACGTCAGGTGACACGACGATGAGGTTGGGGTAGTTATGGCGCCATACATCCGACAACAGAATGGGGCTGGCATACACGTTATCCACAGGGATATCGAAGAAACCTTGGATCTGGTCGGAGTGCAAGTCCATGGTCAACACGCGATCAACGCCAACTCCGGTCAGCATGTTGGCAACGACCTTGGCGGTGATGGCCACACGCGCGGAACGTGGACGGCGGTCTTGGCGGGCATAACCGAAATAAGGGATGGCGGCGGTGATGCGTGCAGCCGAGGCGCGGCGCAGTGCATCTACCATGACCATGATCTCCATCAGATGATCATTGGTCGGCGCGCAAGTGGATTGCAGGATGAACACGTCCTTGCCGCGAACATGCTCCATGATCTCGACCATCACTTCGCCGTCGGAGAAGCGACTGACGGTGGCACGACCGAGATGGATGCCGAGGTGACGAGCAACGCTTTCCGCTAGTTTGGGATTGGCATTACCGGTGAAGACCATCATGTCGCCGGACATCTAACACCTCGCAAAATAAAATGGGCGCGAACGCCCATCACACACCGATTTAGAAACTGGCTGGGGAGGTAGGGATCGAACCTACGAATGTCGGAATCAAAATCCGATGCCTTACCACTTGGCGACTCCCCAAAAAACTCTGGCTACTTCAAGAAATTCTGTTGTCGGGCGAATTGCTGCGTTGCGCGGTACTCGCAATCCTCATGTACACATGTACATTCCGGTTGCTGCGCTCCGTGCGCCTTGCACTTCATCCCGAAAACAGAATTTCTTGAAGCTCCCTTCGAAACTCTTTCAGAGCTTCAACAAAATCATGCAGCAAAACTTCTCAGCGGATGTCGTTGCAGACCTTTCGCGATGAATCCGCGCATATTCGTCGGCAACTGCTGCAATACCGCTTGTGCTTCCGCTTCCGTAGCGAACTCGGCGAACACACATGCACCGGAGCCGGTCATGAGTGCGGGAGCGAACTGAGCTAACCACTCCAGATGTTCCTTGACTGCGGGATAAAGACCACACGCTACTACCTGCAGATCGTTCCCCAGCCTCAAACCACCCTCGTTACGCCCTACCCGAAAAGTTTGCCCTTTCGGAAGGCGCGCATTGTCATCGAAATCGTATTTCGTGTCAATTCAGGGTGCGTGAATATTTCAGCCGTGGGCACATGCACGGGGGGGCACAGCACCACGTACCACGCATCGGGCAAAAGATAGGCCTGTAACTGCTCTCCCACCCCTTCGGCAAAGGCGTTCTCGCCAAAAACGAACACCGGCACATCCGCCCCCAGACTCAAGCCTAGCCGCATCAGGCGTTCGCGGGACAAGTCCAATGCCCACAAGCGGTTCAGCGCCAACAAGGTGGTCGCCGCATCCGAACTCCCCCCGCCCAAGCCGCCGCCCATCGGGATACGCTTCTCCAACTCGATATCCACGCCTTGTTTGCAGCCCGTTTCCTGCTGCAACAGCCGCGCCGCCCTCACACAAAGATCTTGCTCTGGCGGTACGCCTTCCAGTGCGTTCACACGGCGGACTTCTCCGTCCTCACGCACCATGAAATGAAGGGTGTCGTTGAGGTCGATGAAGCGGAACAGGGTCTGCAACAAATGATAGCCATCGGCACGGCGTCCGGTGACATGCAAAAACAGGTTGAGCTTGGCGGGTGCGGGACAGCTCAGAGACTTCACTGCGCTTCCCATTTATCGACTTTGACGATCACATCTATGCCACTTCTGGCCATGTTGATCTCTAGCGGCAAAGCATCAGCCCTGGTGGTCGTATAGCGCACGTAACGTATCTTCCAACCCTGTTGCACCAAGTTCTCTAGTTGACCGTATTTGTTGCGCTCTGCCTTGGAGTCAATATCGGGCGAGGGATTGGCGACGATCCAGTAGCGCAGATCGCTCAGAGGCACCGACCATCCCAATGTCTTTTCCATCAAGGATTCCGCATCCGCGGCCGCGTAGTGCTTGCCATAGGCATCATCCAGCGTCGCGCCATTGGCATCACGGTAGATACGCGCTGCGGTATAGCCCAAGGGGCCTAACAGGGTGATGTCGTCATAGCCGCGATGTTGCCAATGGATATCGATCGCGTCATGGCGCATGCCATATTTGATGGCGATGCGCCCATTGAACGAGAACGGCGCATCCACAAAAGGAGCGCGCTGAACCGCGACGGGCGCGGTCGCACAGCCTGTGATCAACAACACCAGAACAATCGAGAGAATGCGCATATGTTCTTATGGGATGAATCGTTTGATGACCGCTTGCAGGGTCTCGTTCTTAGGATTGGCTTTTGAGTTCTCGCTCCACACTTGTTGCGCGCCCGCTTTATCGCCACTCATCCACAAGGCTTCACCCAGATGTGCGGCGATCTCGGGATCAGGATTGGCCTGGTAGGCGCGGCGCAGGAACGCGATGCTCTTGTCGTATTGCCCCAAACGGAAGTAACCCCAGCCCATGCTATCGACGATAGCGATGTCGTCCGGTGCAAGTTTGTAGGCTTTCTCTACCAGCTCCATCGCTTCCGCGACACGCACATTGCGCTCCAACCAGCTATAGCCAAGCGCGTTGTATGGATGGGCATTGTTTGGATCGACTTTGATGAGCTTGCGCAACAATTGCTCGAACACGGTTGGCTTGTTCAACTTGTCGGCAATGAGCGCACTCTGGTAGAGCAACTCGGGCTCATTGGGGAACTTCTCCAGCCCCTGCGCCAATACCTTAAAGCTCTCGTCGTATTTTTTTGCCTCGCGCAAGAACTGCGATTCGATCATCAATATCTGGACACGTTGCGCATCATCTTTTGGCTTGGTTGAATTGAGTGCCTTGCGCGCCTCATCCAATTTGCCTGTCTTGTTGAGCAAGTAGGCGACACGCAGTTGCGAGGCATACAGATGTTCACCGCCTTTGATCTGACGATAGTGCAGAAGCGCCATCGCCTCGTCATTCTTCGCCTCGCCCAACTGGCCGAGGTAATAGTTCAAGGTGTCGTCGTCTTTGTCCTTGCCTTTGCTCGCCAAGGCCTGACGCAACTCTTGCTCGGCTCGATCAAGTTCGCCCAACTGCAACGAGATCATCGCAATGGCAAAAGCCAACTCAGGACTGCCTGGACGCTGCTGCAACAAGCGTCCGAACTCTTCCCGCGCGGGAACGTATTTCTTCTGCTCTAGCAACATGCGCGCGTAGAACAGGCGCACGTCCTTCTTGTCGTCATGCGACTGCAGATATTTTTTTAGCAATGCTGCGCTCGCTGCGGGATCCTTGCGCTGCATGAGCTGCGCCTCCAGCACCACGGCGATATCCCAATCCGGGCGCAACGTCACAGCTTCATGCGCCTCGCTCAGCGCCAGTTCATGTTTGTTGGCGACCGATGCCGATTGTGCCAAGGCCCAATGCGCCTCGGGCACTTGGGGATACGGATGCGCCACTTCG
>Ga0172380_10007271_pt1 | contig 12492 bp, 21 predicted proteins | sample Leawe162metaG_FD_119747 | JGI IMG/M metagenome (GOLD analysis project Ga0172380, IMG submission 119747) | Leachate microbial communities from a municipal landfill in Southern Ontario, Canada - Leachate well 162 metaG | ecosystem: Engineered > Solid waste > Landfill > Unclassified | place...
CCATAGCTAGTACTTTATGGAAGATTTATATAAAATATTAAATATTAGTAAAGATTCTACGAAATCTCAGATAAAGAAAGCATATCGAGAGTTGGTATTAACTGCGCATCCGGATAAAGGTGGTGATGAGGAACTTTTTAAGAAAATAAATAATGCTTATAGTATTCTAAGTGATGATACCAAGCGTAAGAACTATGATAAATATGGTAGTGTTGATAATGATTATATAGATGATATATTCTCTCGATTTGGTAATTTTAATCAGCCGAATATAACTAAAGGTGTGGATTTGAGAATACAAATGAATCTAACATATATGGATGTGTTAAATGGTGTGGTTAAAAGTATAAAGCTAAATAGAAAACATATATGTGGTGTGTGTAGAGGAACCGGTGGTGAAGAGGTAGATAGTTGTGGTTCATGTAATGGTAGTGGTAAAAAAGTACATGTTCAAAATACAATTTTCGGGCAAGTTCGAGGTGTGTATAGTTGCCAAGATTGTAATGGGTTTGGTTATAGTATTAGAAAAGAGTGTGGTAGTTGTGTAGGTGGGTATATTCTTAAAGAAGATATTGTTCAGATTGAGATACCACCTGGTGTTGAGACCGGTATGCAATTACGTCAACCAGGATATGGTAATCATATTCGAAACGGTGTACCTGGTGATTTGATAATAGTTTTGAATATAGAGGATTTGTATAGTTTTGTTAGACAGAATAATAATGTTATATCCTCATTTACTATTAGTATTCCCGAAGCAATATTGGGATGTAGTAAAGTAGTGAAAGGTATTGATGGTAAGGATTTACAAGTTAATATCGAACCGGGTGTTAGTTCGGGACAAAAGTATCGTTTTAAGAATGAGGGATTACCTGATTTTAATTATAGAGTTAGAGGTGATTTGATTTACCAAGTGGATATTAATATACCAAAGTCAATAACTAAACAGGAGGAAGATATAATTAGAAAATTAAGCGAATCGGAAAGTTTTAAAACTTCTTTATAAACTTTAAAAATACAAAAAAATGAAAATATTTTATGAAAATGGTGATGTGAATGTTTCTTTAATGACAACAATTTGTATAATGTCATTTATCTTATTTTTTGTTATAGTTTCTATTTTTTCACGGTTTACTAAGACGGTGGATATAGAAGAAGTTATAGCTGATGATGAGCCTAAAGTTAAACATAAGGCTAAACCTAAATCTAAAGATAAACCTAAACATAAACCCAAGCCTAAGTCTGAAATTAAATTAAAACCTAAGACTAAAACTAAAGCAAGGGTTGAAAAGGTAATTGAATCTTCAATAAATGAAGTAGAGAAATTTTTAGATATTCTTGTCGATGATATACCCACATCTGAAATATATACAGATAATCAAGTAGTATCTAATGTAGAGGTTTTTGGTACAGTGCAAGTAGATGATAAGATTATTCTAAATGAACATGAGCGAAATATGTTGAGTAATATACTCACGTCAAATGATAGAGGACATATTATTCAAGTATTTAATGATATTAAAATAATGGATTTTAATATCGATAATATAACACAACTAAATCATATAGAGAGGCAGATATCAAAGTTTTCAGATATTAATGGGAGTTATGTAGTATATCTAGTGTGGGAATCAGAACTTAAGTATAGAATAACCTTGAGTCAGAAGTTAAAATATAACCCAATTGTTCGATATAAATAGAATTAATATTTGTATATTTATCGAATTATGGAATTTGAGAAATTCAAAAGAAATGTAGCTTTAACTAAGTTAGGTATATATTCCCTAGATAATGTAGAAGAGTTGGTGTATGACTTTTTGTTAACTAAATTATCTAATCTATTTGTTTCTGATGAGAAATCAACATCAGATGTCATTGTATATAGTAGTTTGGATATACCAAAAGTAATTCTACATACTCGATATGGAGTGTATGTCAATTATGAGTATATCTGGTATTTTTTTGAAAAAGTGATAGGTGTGGAAGAAAATGATATTAAGAAATTACTTAAGTGGTGGTTTAGGTATCATATAGATATCGAAATTGGATATATTGGGCCATTGAATCTTTAATATATACTAAAAATATATTAAGGAATGTGGAGAATATTAAGAAATTTGATAAGTTTGTAAATGAACGAATAGTTGTGATGGTTGAGCAGCTTATTTTAGAAAACACAATGGATTTTATTGACCAGGTTGAGATAACCGAAACCGATATTTCTGATTTTAGACAAAGGCAATCTGAAATTATACAAAGATATCCATCTTTATCAGATATGGATAAAGATAACATCACTAGTCGAATGAATAGTATTATATCTAGTAATATAGATAGTGGTGATGTGAAAAATACTAATCAAGTTTAGCTATGTTGACACTAAAGCAAGTAGATGAGGTAATAAAAGATGTCTTCAGTGAGTCAAGGGTACATGGAGTCGATTCAGTATATGAGAAGACAGATGGTGATTTCTATAAATTAGTAATCAGTTTACATGGTTTAACTTTCGAAGATACAATTATTGTTCATACTAAAATAATATTCAAAACGAATTTAGAAAAAACTGGTTTGATTGATGATACATTTCATTATCTATATGATATTAAATGTGTATATAAACAAGTTAGATATAACAGTGATGATACAGAGGATTTAAAGAATAAATTAATTGATATTATCAATTCAAATATGTTTGGTAAGGATTTACAATCGTTGAGTGAATTTATGGAACAACCGGCATCTAGGTTAAATCATTATCTGAAACAAAAAGATGTTGAAGATTTCTCAGTATATACAGTCATATATGACCCCAAATTTAAAATGATGCCGTGTAGTGAAATGAAATTTGACTTTACAATAAATGTAAATGAGCAATATGAATTTCAATTAAATATAGATAAACAAGAGAAGTTATATAAATTGACTTTTAAACTAATGGATGAGATTGAGGTTGTGGAGTCTGAGAGTGTATCTAATATAGCCGGTGTTATAGGTGAACAGCTTATGAAAATGTTGAAAAAAAGAGTTTAAAAATTATGAGTATTTTAAAATTTTACGACTATATCACAGAGTCGAATGATATAGTTTATAAATATGGAGCTGTCATGACGAAATTCAAATTTCCTAAGTGGAAAGAATTATTAAGTGAGATAGATGAAGCTGACTTATCGGATAATGATAAGAAAGTTGAAGAGGATGCTCATGTGACTATTTTATATGGATTGCATAAAGATGTTGATATGAAAGAGGTTAAAAAAATATTTACGAATATTAAACCAATTAATATTAAAGTAGTAGATGTTTCTGTATTTAAGAAAGATATGTTTGATGTAGTTAAGTTTGGAATTGAGTCAAATGAATTAGCTATATTAAATCAGTGGGTGAAGCAATCCTTTAAGAATAGTGAGAAATTTCCTGACTATAAACCACATGCGACAATCGCATATCTAAAACCAGGTAAGGGTAAGAATTATATAGATAAGCTAACTAAAAAATACCTCAAGGACGGTCCAATTGATATTACTCTTACTGATATAATTATATCAGACCCGGAAAATAAAGAGATTAAAGTAAAACTTAAGAAATAATCTTAATGTTTTTATAGGTTAAGGTATATCGATTATTTCGTTTGACTTTCCGATGATTGAACATATGTGATTTATTTGTATTTATTGTATACGACCATTCCTTTCTACACTCATCACTTATTAATAGTAAGCTTCTTCTCTTCACTAAAATTTCAAATTCTTTATTGCTTATTTTGTTTTGAAATTTGATTACACAATTTCCACCAAGCGATATTGTCATTATATTATTACTAAATATATTAGAGTGTATGGGGAATGTATAAAATTTATTAATTGGTAAATGTTCAATAAGTAATTGGTTTAAGTCAACTCCTAGTTTATTATAGATAATATTAAGTGGTTCTGGGATTGGATATTTAAAATCACGAATATCAACCATAGATTTTTTATATGAGTAAGGAAATCCATAATATTTAATATCTCTACCAAATTCTTTTGTGTATTCTATATTAGAAATATATGCTAGTAAATATTCTTCTTCATCCCTAGTTATAAAATCTTTATAATAGGAGAGTCCTGGGATTTGGTTAATTCGTTCAGAATTTATTAAATCATCTGGTGTTGTATCAAAAATTGGCATAAATTATATATAAACTATACTACAATCTAATCATATAATTTAATATATAAATTCATGAAACATTTAATGTTATTCGAATCATTTTGGGGAACGGAAGCTTCTGGAGTATTACCTATACGTAAAAAGACTGGTCGAATTTTAATAGGTTTGCGTAGTGGTTGGGTGATGCAACCACATACTTGGAGTAATTTCGGTGGAGCGATTGGACTTGACCACAATGGACACGCTGAGGAGCGTTTATCACCTGAAGATAATGCTGAAAAGGAATTTAGAGAAGAGACTGGTTTCGAAGGTGATATTCAATTAATACCAAGCTATATCTATACAAGTGGTAGTTTTAAATATTATAATTATATCGGTATTGTAGATAATGAGTTTGATTTGAATCATGAAAATATTGAATATAGTGAGGTAGATGAAATTAAATGGCTCACCCTAGATGGCTTATTAAATCATGAAGACTTACACTTTGGTTTAATTAGCCTTTTGGAAAATAATATTTCTCAGATTCGAAAAATAATATCTACAATGTAACTTTTTTTTATTTTTTTCTAAACTTTTATAAAACTATATTATATAAGTAATAGCTATCAGGAGATAGTTAATTAAATGTAATAAAAATTAAAATTAAAAAGAAAAAAAGTTATGGAACAATTTGATGATTTATTTAACGACACGACATTGAATGAAACAATGTCATTCTTAGATGAGAAAAAAAATGTAAAAACCGCAGATGGATTATATCGAGTAGATATGACCAAGGTTAAGGACAAAAAAAGAGGTTATCGTGCAGAGTTAAGATTCTTACCTAATCTAACACAAGACCCTGAGTTAATCAAAAAGTATCTAGGTGATAGATGGACAGATGAATCAACCGAAGCTATCGGACCATCAGCACTTGAGAAAGTAACACATTATGTTAATATTCGACAACTTCCGGAGTTGAAGGGTTATTATGATTCACCAAAGAATTTTGGAGATAAATGTGCGTTAACTGATACTTATTATGCGTTGGTTAATTCTAAAAATGCTTTATTAATGGAAAAGGCTAAAATGTTGAATTATTCTAAAAAATACTTCTCGTATGTCTTAGTTATTAAAGATGAACAACAACCAGAATGTGAAGGAAAGATAATGGTTTTCCAATATGGTGCACAGATTAAAGATAAAATTGCGGCTGAGCGAAATGGTGAAATTACTGGTGAGCCTTGTAATGTATTCAATTTACAAACCGGTAAAGATTTTAGATTAATTGTGAAAGAAATCGATACAGGTGACCAAACATTCCCTGATTATAAGATGTCATCATTTAAGGAATCACCTTCATCTATTTATTTACCAACCACTGATGGATTGAAAAATATCCCATTAGAAGATGGTAAAATCCCAGCAAAACTACAAGTGAAAGTTAAGACTTTCTTGACTACACGAGAAGTTGAATTGGAAGATTTCGGTGCAAGAAAATTGACTGATGAGCAACAAGGAAAGATAAGCCAAATCGTTGCGTATTTAACCGGGAATAACACAGGTAATTTACCAACTGAGTCAGGTAATAATGCAAGTGCTGATGATTTTTCTTTTGATGAGGAAGAAGAAGAAATACCAATGAATGATTCAAGTGATGAATTCGATTTCGACTTTGATGGCAATTAGTTGTAATTTTTGAGATTTGATAAATAGAGTATTCGTAAATGGGTACTCTATTTATTTTTAAAAAAATATTTTATTTATATGAGTAGTATTATAGGGAAAGAATTTGAAAATAAGAGTAATGGTAATATAATTAAAGTAGTTTCCATTGATGGAAACATCGCCATACTTGAAAATACAGAGCGAATATCAGTTGAGAGATTATTGGATAGGAAATATTATGGTGAATATAACCCTGGTGTGATTAATGAATCTTTCCAAATGTTTAATAATGAGGGTAGTTCATTACATAATCAGTTATTTGCTCAGATTAACAGTCTTTCAAACGAAGATATTAATAGAGCAAATGATGTTGGTGGAACTAGTATTGATACTAGCTCATATGTGAATCCAGTTGAATCACACTCAGAGGCAATGCGTAAATTAATTAATAGTGAATCTAGTGGTGATTTGGATTCGGATGCTAAGGCTTTATTAGAAAGAGCGAAGAAAGACCAACTTGAGTTAGATAGAAAAATGCGGAATCAGTTCAATAAAGTTGAAAAGCTCATTGGTGGTATTGAAGATGATGTTATAATTCCGGTTAATAGAAATTTAGAAGGGGTTACAATTGAGGGTGAGAATAGAAGAGAAACTACTGTTAAAGTAGTTGAGGACATTGGTGTTGAGCATAAATCCCAACCGGTTCAAGTGACTCCTGTATCATCAGTTAATCCAATGTTTACTAAAATGAAAAGAACAAAGAAGGTTCCATTGAATATTAGTTTTGATGAAATGATGCCAAGTAAGGAGTTACTTAAGATGTTGGAAGAGGGATTTGAGGATAGTGTTTTAGATTATTTAACAAATGAGATAGCTGGTAAGATATTATCTGATTCTACTATAAAGTCACAAATACGGTCTAAGTTAGAAGAATATGTATATGGGAAAGTAAAGACCGTTAAAAAAAGACCAACTAATCCTAAGGCAACTGTGGTACCATCAAAATAAGAAGTTATGATAGATAAACATTATATAGATAGTGCCATTAAGATTCGAAAAGAGTATTTAGGATTTCATTCTAAGTTAGAGCAGTGTCATGTTCAAGTTAAGAAAATAGCTGAGAATCTTATGGATGAAACTAAGGAGCTTGATAAGTTAAAAGATACCTTAGATAAATATAAAACGCCTGAAGAAGCACAGAATGCTATTTTCCAAAAACTGAATGATATTGATTTACAACATAGGAAAATTAGTGATATATATAAACCCATTAATGATAAGATAGAGGAACTTCGAAAACAAGAAGTTATTCTATATGAGAATATAAGACGTGCTTATCCTAATCTTTCACAAGAGCAAATAGTTGATATTATTAATGAAAATTTAAATAAGAAGGTATGATTACAAGTTTAGAACATGAAAAGGAAGCAAGACTAATCAAAAATGATATTCCTTTTCATGAAATTGGTGAGAAGGGTAGTCTAATACCTATGGTTGTTGAAGATAAGTATGGGATAGTAAGGGAAGTATTGTTTTGTGAGAGTGTTTCTGGTGGACAGGATGAATCGAATCACATGCCTAGAAGATTATCGTTAACAAAATTAAAAATAATCGATGGTCAATTACATAAATTTACAGCAAACTACTTCATCGAGGAGAGTGATTACTTAATACATAGAGGTAAATAGTATGGGAAATAAAAAAGGAAAGTTTGAAATTCTATATAACACTAAGTGTAAAGATGGAATTGAAGTATATGTACCTGATGTTAAAAATCCATGGTATGTATCTTGGAAGAAAAAAGAAGGTGAAAGGGTTTTGGTTCAATTATTAAGTGAGTATAAAGAAGAAATAGATTTTCCATAGTGGAATAAAGTGTTTATTAATATAAAAATTATTTTTCTTTAAAAATATTTGGTTATTTTAAATAAAATGTTTATCTTTATAAAGTGAAAACAGTACAGGAAATAGCAAAAAAACTTAATAAAGCAGGATTAAAAAAAGCCAGCTTTACACGAGTTGATTTTCAAGACATTCCGACCGGTCATTATGAAGCAAGGCATTTGAAAATCTATAAATTAGATTGTATTACTATATTACCTAAAAATGGTACAACCTGTGAAGAAATCCAAGAAATATTGAAGGATGAAAATGTGACAATAGAAAAAGGTTATGTACTTATTAAATAACTATTTGAATTTAATTTATATATAAAAAATAACATTAAACCATACAAGTGGTTTTTTTATATATAAACTAAATTTAAATATTTTAGATGAAAGTTTCGAAATTTATTAAGCTTGAACGAGATATCTTATTAGAGTACATCTATGATGATGGAAACCTAATAGGAGAGGATTATAAAATATTGGTTAACATTCAAGATAATACTAGAAGTTTTATCTCCGGTGACCTAAGTGGTACAGGTAATGTTCAATCAAATCAGTTATTCCAATTAGATAGAGTTAATAACAAATATGGATTAGTTGATAAAGTTCAATATAATTTCCTACAAACAATTGATTATTCAGGGGGTCTTCCAATTAGACATGATAAGATTAAGTTTCATTTCCCTGTAAATTATACATTTGGTGATAAGTTTGGGTTTTATATGAAGTTATATACCTTCGATTATGAGAATAAAATAACCTATGATTTATCTAATTTTCATTTCGATATCACTAAGACTTCTACAAGTGGTCTATTAAATTTCACATCACCACCATTTGTCTTTCAAGAAACTTTATGGGGTAAAAATATTGAAATATCAACCCCATCTATATATACATTATCTTTACAAAGAGATAACGGCAATGCTAAGGCAAATACGATAAATTCAAATTTAACAAATAACTTTGGATTGAGTACTACATCTCCGATATTTATAGACTTCCACTTCTTAACTGCTAAGAATGAAATAACTGGAGTAGTTACATATAATGTAAATTCAGCGAAAACTATATCGATTCCACAAGTTCCTGAGTTTGAGAACTTGGGTGTAAAAATTGATGAATCTACACAGGGTGACTTTTTTGAAATATATGGGATATTCAATGGTAGTATTGGTGGCTTTGGTGATTTTATAAATAAATCCTTCACACTTGGTAGTAGATATTATGTAGAGTATGCTGTTACTTTATATGAGGAAAATATAAAAGGAAAGACCCAGGTATTTAATGTTACAGAAAATTTTGGTGAGGAGATAGAATATAGACCAGTTATTAAATTTAGTACAACAACAGCGGTTATCGATGTTGAAATGCGAATGATAGATGCGGTTGATGGTTCTACGATACTTCGAAGAGCATCTTATGGGATGTTACAAGACCAAATTGCTAAATATTCATTAAGTCTTACTAAAATAAATATAAATAATGCGAATAAACCAAAGATTTATAATTTAAAGGGTGGTGTGGATATTAATAGTTTAGTCAAAAATGGTGGATTATCAAATGCATTATCTGGGTTTACAAATATAAATAATGTTCGAGTGGAGCAGGTAAAGGTTCCATATCCAGTTTTTCAAGATAGGACATATGTAGTTGCCAAATCTAATAGTGTTAAAATTCAATCCGATGTATTCTATGGTATTGGTAAATTACAGATAACTATTTACCCATTTGATAACGTTATAACAATGATAATTGCTGAAAATGTCAATGAAGATGAGATTAAGTACCTTGATTTAAATAATGGTTCTGTTCTTAAATTGGTCTTTAAGAATGAACAATACACACAGGAAGCTAGGTTATTTACCGAGAGTAATGAAATAGATTTAGGAAGTGGTGTTTTAGTTTTTAGGATAGAGAAGGGTCAGATAAGTGATATTAGAAAGATATTTAATTCAGGTATAAATGTTTTCTATATTACATCTACCTCACAGAATAATTCAACCACCACCATTGTTTATTCTGGGACATTTGTTATGTATGATAGTAATAAAAATGTTACTACTCTAAATGAGGAGGTGCTTAGTCGAGAAAGCGGGGTTTCTGCTGCTATTCCTACGATAATTGAGGATAGGGATATTATTGGTAATACAAGAGAGATATCTACAATTGATAGAAGAAGAATACTTAAGGATAGTTTGATTAAACCACCAAGTATTCCAGTTAAGACAAGTTTGAATATTGGTAATCTGAAAAGGAAATAAAAAAATAAAGTTAATGAAATGAGGTTAAGTTCATCATCGAGTCAGTTTGTATTTAATTTACCAAGTGATTTTTTATCAACTAGTGTTTCCGATAGTTATCTACCGATATTGGAGAAAAATTGGGTTCAGTATGAGAATGTGATTGATTATCTAAACTCGACTATTAAAGAGATTTCAGCACCGGGGTTATCTGTTGAGACACCAACACAAAGGGTAAAAAGAGGTAAAGAGATAAATTTTAAACCAGCAACCAACGTTAATGATATAATGGCATCAAGAGAGTTAGATATAACTTTTCGAAGTGTTGACTCTGATTTAAATTACTGGCTCCTATGGGAAATGTTTATTAATCATTATCTAAATGTTGAAGAGAAATTCCTCAAACCTTTCATATTACAAGCTATTGATATACATCGAGATGTTATCTATGAAATAAGTTTTAGAGAAGTTATTCTAAAAACATTATCTGAGCTTAGGTTTGCTTACAATGACCAAGCATTTACTGAAAAGACATTTACAATGACTTTTAGTTTTAACTTCATCGAGATTGAATTTAAGTTAGATAAATCCAAGGTTTTGGAACTAGATAAATCTGAACTACCAATCATTGTTCAGAAGATTGGTGGTCAGCTTTAATTATATTTACTGAAAATTGTAGAAAGTTCATCTATGTTATTTGTAATAATAGAATAGATAAACTCCTTATTTTCTTCATAAAGTCCTTCTCTTTGAGCAAAATCATATATTGCTTTCTTTAAGTCAATTTCCTTTTGGAGATTAATTGCTTCTTCTTTGTTTTCGATTATCCGACCATCAGATAATTTGAATGAGGTTATTTCTTTCATTTTGAATGTTATTAAATTTTTCTAAGAAATTTTTTTAAACTTTTAGATACTGTGGAATCATTTATATAATCAGTATGTGATTCTGATATTTTATGACTATATGCTGTAGAGCCGTTTGGGTACCAATGACCAAACCATAGAAATTTCTTTTTCCAAAAGTAGATAACTAAAGTGTTATCCTTTTCTAAGACTATTTTAGTTTTTACTAATGTTCTTTTCATGTTATAAATTATTGAAATCTAACCAACCTTTTGGTAAGTCATAATATTCAAAAGTTGGCTTTCCAAACCACTTACTGTATTCTTCCTGTTTAACTCGTATCTCAGAATAGCCATCTGGAAAGTCTTTAATATACTCAACAATAGCACCAGTTAAGTCTAAATCACAACCTACATCTTCAAGTTCCATTTTAGTAGCGGTAACTTTACAAAAGATAGGTTCATTTGATGGGACAACATTAGTTTCTAATAATCTCAGATTTAATTTTTTGTCAAGCTTTTTCTTCGTCCTTTTATTCATGTAGTATTGTATATATCTTAAAAACATCATTGGTTATAGCCTCTACTTTAATTTGGCGTAATTTTCCATTACAGAATACACTATCTGAATGTACTCTAAATAGATAATCAACTTCTTCCTTGTTAAGGACTGAATTCCAAGAAGGTATCTTTGATAAGTTACCTAATGTTCTTTTTACATTTTCTTCTACGCTAGACACACAAATCATTTAAAAGTTTATCAGCTGCTACATTTGCTATTTTATGTAATAACTCAAGTGGTAAGTCATCATCAACTTGGTTTTTAACACATTCATCAAAAAATGCTGAACTAATCTTAGTCTTATAAGTTTCGTGTAATTCTTTATCTTTTTTTATCTCAGATATTACTTTTTTTAATTTGTTTTCTATTGACATATTCTATTTTTTGTGCAAATATACATCTTTTAATTTAAATATCAAAATAAATAATTTAATATCTTAGATAAGTAGGATAAATTTATATATAATAAAAAATATATATTTTAACATGAGTACTAAGAGTTCATTTGCAGAGGTATCTAGTCAAATTATAACATATAATGAAAATGTATTACAGTTACTATCTAAGTTAGACGAACTTACAACAAGTGATAAAAGTTCAGTAAGTATTAAGTTCACTGACCAATTTGGAATACTTAATGAATATCAAGTACCATCGATTGGGTATCTTAAGTCCGAGATAACCAGGCTTAATAATAACATGAATACTTTGTATTCCATTGATTCAAATGGTGCACTGATACAAACTGCTAATAACAAATTCAAAAAGATAATCACCGTTGATTTAAATACGGAGCCTAATATTATTAATACATTGACTCCACTTAGGAACTTTAAGGCAGATAAGAATTGGTTTTTTGATGGATTATTGAATCCTATATTATCGGTTGAATTAGATTTGACTGGGAAAGTTCAAGATGATGTGAGAGAGGTTTTAGTAAGACGATATATAGTTGATTTCTCAAAAGATGAATCCGGTGATTTAACACCGCTTGGACAATCAGCACTTAATAGTTTCAATGAGCAATTTAGAAATAAAAACAATATTAATTTAGAGGATTTTGAATATTGGCACAAGACAACACCTGGTATTGTATCGGGGCTTAATCCAAATTATGACCAGCAAGTATTTGACCTAGAACCAAATGAACTTCTA
>Ga0172380_10007275_pt1 | contig 12483 bp, 10 predicted proteins | sample Leawe162metaG_FD_119747 | JGI IMG/M metagenome (GOLD analysis project Ga0172380, IMG submission 119747) | Leachate microbial communities from a municipal landfill in Southern Ontario, Canada - Leachate well 162 metaG | ecosystem: Engineered > Solid waste > Landfill > Unclassified | place...
GCGGAACCCAGCTCGCCGCCTCAATCTCCTACTACACCCTGTTCTCGCTGTTCCCGCTGACCCTGCTCGCAGTCGCCATCTTCGGCACCTTCCTGCGCGACCCGGCGCTCCAGGAGCGGGTGCTGGACGCGATCATCGACTTCCTGCCGGTCGAGGGCCCCACAATCGCGGAGTCCCTGGAGCAGGCGGCCACCCTTGGCCCCACGGTCGGAATCGTCTCCTTCTTCGGCGCGTTGTGGTCCGCGGGGGCACTCTCGGCAGCGGTGCGGCGGACGATGGACCGCGTGTTCGAGGTCAGCAACGCACGGCCGCTGGTCCGAGCGAAGCTGATCGACTTCGTACTGATCCCAGTTATCGGGCTTCCGCTCCTCGGCGGCCTGGTGCTGACCGGGGTGCTGCGGTTCTTCCAGAGACAGCTGGGGGAACGCTGGGGACTCCTGGACGGCAACCTCGGCTGGACGTGGGATCTGGGCGCCTTCTTGATCCCTCTCGCGCTCTCGTTCGTCGCGTTTACTGCGCTGTACCACCTGGCCCCAAACAAGCGCCACCCGATCCGATACATCCTGCCCGGCGCCCTCGTCGCGGCGCTGGGGTTCGAGGGCCTGAAGTCCGGGTTTGCGTGGTACCTCGATGCCTTCGGCAACTACGCGGTATACGGGCCGCTGGGCTCAGTCATCGTGTTGCTGTTCTGGGTGTACCTGGCGGCGAACATCCTCATCTTTGGCGCGGAAATCGCCGCGGAGATCCCGCACGTCACCCGCGAGGAGCCCCGCCACGGGTCGAAGGAGCCCGGCGACTGGAAGCGCTCGCTCCTCGGGTTCGTGCAGGGCCTCGTGATGGCCAGCGGCGAGGAAGAACGCCGCGACCGGGGGCCGATCGCGGACCGGGCGCCCGAGGATCGCGACCCTGCCGTACCGCTGCCGGGACGCCGCTAGCTGGCTACTGGGGTTTGCTCCCCTGACTCCAGGCGATGGCGACAGCGATCTTCGCCTGATCGTCCTTCACACGGCGACCTCCTTCCGACCGTACGTGCAGCGCTTGAGGAGAGGACATTCCTCGCACCGCGGGCGGGTCTTGGTGCATGTCTGCTGGCCGTGGCGCACCAGCAGTGCGTGCCACTCGTTGAGCGCCGTCACGTCCGGGCCTATGCGGTCCAAGAGGAACGCGCGGTAGACCTCGTACTTGCGCGGGCCGGGCGGACATCCGAGCCGCTCGAAGATGCGATACGCGTACGCGTCGATGACGAACGTGGGCTTGCGAGCCGCGTACAGCGTCATTGCGTCCGCACTCTCCTGGCCGACCCCCCATATCTCGAGGAGACGCGTGCGCACCTCCTCCGGTGTGCCCACCAGGAGCGCGTCGATCGACCCGTCGCCCTCCTCCACGACGGCCTCGCAGAAGGCGCGAAGGCGCTGGGCCTTGAGGTTGAAGTAGCCGCTGGGTCGCAACATTTCAGCCAGGACGTCGACCGGGAGCTCGAGGATCGCGTATGGATCCAGGACGTCATTCATGCGCAGGTTCCCAAGGGCCGCCGCTGCACCGCGCCAGGAGGTGTTCTGAACCAGCACCGCACCCACGCAGATCTCGAAGCGCTGCGCCTCCGGGTCTTCGCTCGCCGTCGGCCACCACTGCTGCTGACCGTACCGACCGAGGAGCTCCCGATAGATGGCGTTGAGCATTGGGCGCGTCGGTGGCTTGGGGGAGACCACCCCACCCGCATCGGCTGAGCTTCCGGTCGGGCCCGTATCGAGCCCCTGCTTGCCACCACCTCGAACCCCGCGCGCATCGCGCGAGGTCAGCCGCCGGCCCACTTCGGAATCTTCGCCTTCGGCACGGCGTCGTAGAACGGGATGTACGGCTTCACGTCCAGGACAGGCGTGCCCTCCACCAGGTCCAGCCCGCGGACGGTGACCGTATCGCCGTCGACCCCTCGGAGCTCGCACACGGTGAAGCTCAGGGGGTTGGGACGCGCGCCGCGCAGGGCGAGCGCGCCCTGCAGAGGGAGACGCTCGTCGCCCGCGGGATAGGCCGCCCGCCGGTCGCGATACTCCTGCGGGTACCGGTCTAGCCAGCCGATCACGATCACGTGCGTGTAGTCGCGTAGGCCCAGCAGCGCCTCGCCCAGTCCCCCATCGAGCTCGATCCGGGAGTCGACCTTCGACCAGTCGACCCGGTCGAGGTCGTCCTGGCCGTTGCGCACGACGCCAATGGGACGAAGGGTGATGTCTGTCACTACACCATTCTAGCCGCGACGCTCGAGCCGACCCAGGTCGGGACATCGGATCATCGAGTATTCCTGAGTATTCGAGAGTATCCGAGAGACCATCACGACAGAACTCCCCCCGAGCGTGGGCTGAGAGCCCACGGGGAGGCGCGCAGCACCAGAATCTGGCGGAAATACAGGGGATTATGGTATCCTGAGAGCGTGTCGGAACGACTTATACCGCCTCCCCCGGCGTCCGACCCGTCAGCCGTGGACGACCGATCTGGAGCACGCGCCGTCCCGCCAGTCTGCCGCTGAGCAACGGCTGACCCCGCGGTAAACGCTCCATCAGTGCCGGCGTCCACGTAGCGTCGATTGAACGGGAACGCATGACCACAACCGCCCCTCGAGGCTCCCGGCCGGCATCCACCTACACCGCAGACAACATCCAGGTGCTCGAAGGGTTGGAGGCCGTCCGTCGCCGCCCGGGCATGTACATCGGCTCTACCGATCAGCGTGGCCTGCATCACCTGATCTTCGAGATCGTCGACAACGCCGTCGACGAGGCGATGGCGGGGTACTGCGACAAGATCGTGGTGACGATCCACCCTGGCGGCGACGTTACCGTCTCCGACAACGGACGGGGCATACCCGTCGGCACCGTGACCAAGACCGGGCTCTCCGCGGTGGAGACGGTCCTCACCGTCCTGCACGCAGGCGGCAAGTTCGGCGGTGGTGGGTACAAAGTCTCCGGCGGCCTCCACGGCGTCGGTGCGTCCGTCGTGAACGCACTCTCGGAGAGCCTGCACGTAGAGGTGCGCCAGGACGGCGCGCTCTGGTCACAGGACTACGCTCGAGGGGTTGCGCAGGGGACGCTGAAGAAGACCGGCAAGGTGGCGAAGGACGACACCGGCACCACTATCAGCTGGATGCCCGACGCGAAGGTCTTCGAAACCCTCGACTATGACTTCGACATCCTGGTGCAGCGGTTCCGGGAGATGGCCTACCTCACGCGCGGACTGATGATTAAGTTCGTCGACGAGCGCGATGAGGGGAACGAGCACTCGTTCTACTTCGACTCCGGCATCCAGGCGTTTGTCCGCCAGCTGAACCGCAAGCGCACAGCGCTGCACGCCGACCCGATCTACGTCTCGTATGAGACGGAAGAGGCCAGCGTCGAGGTCGCCTTCCAGTACAACGACTCCTTCGGGGAGGTCCTGTACTCCTTCGCGAATGTCATCAAGACCATCGACGGCGGTTCCCATGTCACCGGCTTCCGCAGCGCGCTGACGCGCGTGCTGAACGAGTACGCGCGCAAGGCGAAGGTACTGAAGGACAGCGACCCCAACCTCACCGGTGACGACGTGCGTGAAGGGCTGGCGGCGGTCATCTCCGTGAAGCTCTCCGAGCCGCAGTTCGAGGGGCAGACGAAGACTCGACTGGGCAACCCCGAGATCAAGGGGCTCGTGGAGTCGGCCGTGGCCAGCGCGCTCGCGCAGACGCTCGAGGAGAACCCCTCGATCGCGCGGCGCATCATCGAGAAGTCACTCACTGCGGCGCGTGCCCGCGAAGCGGCGCGCAAGGCGCGCGACCTGGTGCAGCGCAAGGGTGTGCTGGAGGGCTCTAACCTACCCGGCAAGCTTGCCGACTGCTCCGAGACGGACCCGGAGAAGTGCGAGCTCTACATCGTCGAGGGTGACTCCGCCGGCGGTTCCGCGAAGTCGGCACGCGACCGGCGCAGCCAAGCCGTCCTGCCGCTGCGAGGCAAGATCCTCAACGTGGAGAAGTCGCGCCTGGACAAGATGCTCGAGAACGAGCAGATCCGGAACATCATCACCGCGCTGGGCGCAGGCTTCGGCGACGACTTCAATCTCGCGAAGCTGCGCTACGGCAAGATCATCATCATGACGGACGCAGACGTGGACGGGGCGCACATCCGCACCCTTCTGCTCACGTTCTTCTACCGCTTCATGCCGCAGATCATCGACGAGGAGCACCTGTTCATCGCACAGCCTCCGCTCTACTCCGTGACCCGCGGGCGCAGCACCACCTGGCTCTTCGACGACAAGGCCCGGGAGGAGTACTTCAAAGAGCACTCCGAGAAGGGCATGTCCATCCAGCGCTACAAGGGCCTGGGTGAGATGAACGCGGAGCAGCTCTGGACCACAACCATGGACCCGACCAACCGGTCCCTGCTGCGCGTAGAGGTGCACGATGCACAGATCGCGGATGAGCTCTTCGACACCTTGATGGGCGACGAAGTTGCGCCGCGCAAGAAGTTCATCACCACTCACGCCCTCGAAGCCACGCTCGACATCTAAGGGCAGTTCCGATGGCGTCCTGGCCTGATCGATTCTTCCTGGAGTTCTCCTGCGACGAGCCTTGCCCGCTCGCGTTCCAGGATGACCCCGTCATCCTGCTCTTCTTCCAGTCCTGGGCGTACAGCGCCGACTTCGGTGGGACGCACGAGCTTGCGCAGGCCGCGACGCACCTGCGCAAGACGCTCAAAGTCGACCTGAAGCCGCTGGTCCGCTACGCCGACCGGAACGTCGACAACGAGGCCGACCGGCAAGAGCTGGAGCGATCGTGGCAGCTCGCCGCTCCGCTGGCGGAGAGTGCGCGCGCCGTGGCCGCCCACTGGGAGCAGCCCGACGAGACGCTGGCGCCGATCGTCGTCGGCTACGAGCACCTGGCGCCCCGCCTCCGGGAGCTGGCGGCGATGTGTGACTGGGCCGCCGCTCGCGACGCACAGATCCGCATGTCCTTCGACCTCGAAAGCAGCGCCACGCCGTGAGCGTGGGCTCTCCTAGCGCGCGGCCTCGAGGATCACGGGGAGCGGCTCACCCTGCTCGTCCAGCAGCAGCCGATCCGGCTCCACGCCACAGCCGTACCAGATGGCGGTGAGGGCACCGGTCTCCGTGAGATGCAGACGGACACCCATCCGGGAGTCTGGCGCGCCCAGGTCGTACACGATCCAGTACGCGCCATTGGGATAGAGCTCCGACCGGGACGGCTCGGCCGGCGCCATCACCACTGCCACCAGCTCCGGCACCATGTTGAGGAACTGCGCCAGCGGCAGGGCCGGATCACGCACTAGCGCTCCCTCGCAGTAGGCGAGCGGGAACACCGGTACCTCGGTGCCCGCGACTTCGCCATTCTTCGGGTCACACGCGACGCCACCCGGGCCTTCGACCACCTCGACACAGGCAACGGGAGGCAGGTGCTGCATCGCGGCGAGAGCGCCGATGAGCAGCGCGTTGAGGTCGAAGCGTTCGACCGCCGCCAGTGTGGCATCGACGCCACCGTTGCCGGTGGTCGAGGCCTGTGCAGGCGCAGGCTCGATCATGCCCGTCCACGGACCCGCGATGATCTCGCCGCCAGCGCTGTTGAGGCCCTCTGGTGGCATGCCACAACCCGCCGCGACGCTGGTGATGCGGCCATCCTCCACGATGATCGCCGCGCCCCATGCCTGGCCGTTCACGTCGCGGTGGAAGATCAGGCTGTGGCCAGCGCCGTCCTTCAATTCGACCGCTGCGTAGAGCCCTCGCGCTTCCTGCGAGATGTACCCCAATTCGACGACAGGCGTGTCAGTCCAGTAGCTCTCGCAGGAGGACGCGGGGAACACCCGCATCAGGTCGCCCTCGCTGGCGCCCTCAGGACACTTGGGTGGACCGCCGACCCCCTGCTCGAAGGTGCATCCGACCTCCTGCAGTTCGACCAGCCCCGCGAGCGTGGCGACGTCGCGCTCATCGACGGCACGGATGATCGCGTCAAGCAACGGGTCCGACGTGAGGCGTGCATTGTCGTCGTCCTCGACCGTGCCGGTGGGCGTCGGTGTCGCGCTGGCGGTAGCCGTCGAGTTCGGGGTAGGTGTGGCGGGCGAGGTCGGAGCGTCTTCGTCACACGCGAGCAGGGCGAACGCAGCAACGACGGTGAGGGCAGGGAGCAGGGCGCGGCGAATCAAAGTGAGCCTCCTGCTGCCTGAACGTCGCAGCGCCAGCACTTGTTCCCAGTCGCCAGGGAAGCACTCTTGGGGTTCGACGTTGAGCACGAGCCCACCGTAGCCGACGATGCGTGCATGACAGACGAGCCCGGACAGGTGACGCGACAACGAGAGTACGAACGCTGGCTGGGCGGGGCGTCCGCCTCCGCGTTCGGCTTCCGCTGGCTGATGGGGCCTGGGCAGTGGCTGGTCAACGCCCCGCTCTACCAGCTCCCCACGAACCTGAAGCTGGACGCCAGCGCGCGCATCCTCGACATCGGGTGTGGACGCGGCCGGATCCTGCAGACGCTGGACGACCAGCTAAAGTGCGACACGGCCCCGGTCGGCCTGGACTTCTCGCGAGAGATGCTGCGCCTCGCCCAGCGCGATGAGAAGAACCCGTACCGTGGCGCCGGGCTGGTGCAGGGAAGCGGGACCGTCCTGCCGTTCCGCGATGGCGCTTTCACGCTGGCGCTCTGTGGCCACCTCACAAAGCACCTGGACGACGTCGACCTGCTGGGCCTCTTCACGGAGATGCATCGAGTCCTGGAGCCGGGTGGTCTGGCGCTGGTCTGGGAGTTCGGGCCTACCGGAAACCCGCGTTTGGACGCCTGGAATGCGCGGTTCGTCAGCACCGGCGTGAAGCAACCCCGCCTGAGGTCCGAAAAGACGCTTCGGCGCATCGCGGAGGATGCTGGTTTCGGCTACACCGCCTACGCGAACCTCCGCCCGTTCCTCTGGCCACCGATCCCGCGGTCGTCAGTCCTCCTGGGCAAGCCGCCCGAGGGGTTCGTCGCGCGCTGAGGAGCCGTCCCTACCCAGCGCTGTACAGCCCGAGTTGATCGACCACGGCTCGCACAGCGGGTGAGAGCAAACCATCCGTCGGCAGCCCGTCGCGAACACGCGCTCGGATCTCCGTGGACGACACGTCCATCGGAGGCATCTCCAGCCGGTCGAGGCGCTCCTCAATGCCGGGCATGGCGCTGCGCAGTTCCTGGCTCACCGCGGCTGGCTCTGCACCGGGGCGGTAGGCGACTGCCAGTCGGGCTTGCTCGATGATGCGCGCGGGCTCGTGCCAGTGCGCCATGTCTGCCATGGCGTCAGCGCCGATGATGAACCACCAGCGCTCACCCGGCCTGACGAGGTCCGCGAGCGTGTCGGCCGTGTAACTCGGGCCGGCCCGGTCGATGTCCACCGTCGAGACTTCCGCCCAGGCGAGACCTACCACCGCCGCTTGAAGCATCGCCAGGCGCGCCTGGGCGGGGCTGACGGCGCGATCGCGCTTCCGCCAGGGGTCACCAGCCGGGACGAACACCACGCGGTCCAGAGCGAGCTGTGTGCGAGCCGCATCCGCCAGCGCCACGTGAGCAAGGTGGGGAGGATCGAAGGTGCCGCCGAGCAGGCCAATCCTCAGCCCGGCCGCTTCGCTCACTCTTCCCACCGCACCTCGACTTCGCCGACGCGGACGTGATCGCCCTCCGACACACCAAGCCGGCGCATCGCCCGATGGACACCCATCCGGCGCAGGCGGGAGAAGAACTCCTGGCGGGGCTCACGTGCCTGCAGATCCAGGGTCAGCGCGAGCCAGTTCGGCGTGGGGCCATCGATGACCGGCATCCCGTCCGGCGCGATGTACGTCTCGTAGCGATTCCGGCGCACGGGCTCAGGCTCCAGGATGGGCAGGGCGGCCGCAGCCTCCCGCACCTCCTCCTCGACTGCCTGTCGCAGCACGCGCAGTGCCGCATAGGCCAGGTCGCGAGTGCCTTCGCCTGTGACGGCGGAGATCGAGTAGGTCTCGACACCGAGCGACTTCACCTCGTCGGCGAGCAGCTCGACGTGGGCGCGGCCGTCCGGGGTGTCTACCTTGTTCAGTGCCAGGATCTGAGGCTTCTCCGCGAGGCCGTGGCCGAACTCACGGAGCTCCGTGTTGATCAGCCGATAGTCGCCCAGCGGGTCGTCTCGCGTCATGTCCAGGACATGGACCAGCACACGCGTCCGTTCGATGTGCCGCAGAAACTCGTGACCGAGGCCTACGCCGGCGCTGGCCCCTTCGATGAGACCCGGCATATCCGCCGCGACGAACGACTCGTCACCGAGGTTTACGACACCCAGCTCCGGCTCCAGCGTTGTGAATGGGTACGCCCCGATCTTCGGGCGTGCACGGCTCCACACGGTCAGCAACGTCGACTTGCCGGCGTTCGGCAGTCCGACCACGCCGACGTCCGCCAGGAGCTTGAGGTCCAGACGTAACCGTCGATGGCGTCCGGGCGCTCCAGCCTGCGCGAACTTCGGTGCTTGCCGCGTAGAGGACGCGAAGCGCTTGTTCCCCCAGCCACCGCGCCCGCCGCGCGCAACCAGTACACGAGCTCCGTCCGCGTTCAGGTCGGCGATCACCTCGTCCGTCTCGGCGTCATAGACCATGGTGCCGACCGGCACAGGGAGCGTGAGGGACTCGGCAGAACCGCCGCGACGCTGATTGATGCTCCCCGCAGTGCCGTCAGGTGCGGCCCGTCGACGGTTGTCAACGTACGCGTCCAGCGTCGTCATGCGGCGGGTCGCCTGGAGGATCACGTCGCCGCCCCGGCCACCGTCACCGCCGTCCGGGCCGCCGCGCGGCACGAACTTCTCGCGGTGAAACGACACAGCGCCGTCCCCACCACGACCGGCGGTTACTTCGATTTCGATGTGGTCGATCATGATTTGTGGATGTGGATTCCGTATCCACGTAGGTCAGTGAAGTAGGTCATCTGTCTGATCGTAGTAGTAGTAGAGGTGTGGACGGCGTTCACAGGAACTCTCTGTCCCTGATAGAGCCTCGGGAAACGCCCATTCTGGACTGCTGACAGCCCCCTGAGGGAGTGTCCATGACTGGACAAGTTATGCACGTTCGCCCTCCAGGGGTCGATTGAGACGCAGTCGGAACTCGTCGGACTTCGAACGAAGCTCACAGCTATCCACGGTATGCGGGGAGGTTCTCCACATCTCCCTGCACATATAGGAGTACGTGCCTAAGCCGATTGACGGCTGACAAAGGGCACGTCTGAGCGTTGATAAGAGCGAGATGGATGAGTTGGGACGAGCAGGCCAACGCGTGGCCGATCAGGCGATCCGGCGCGACTGCTCGATCATCTCGCGGAGGCTGCCGATGTCACGCCTGGTCTCCGGATCCACGGACAGGGAGCGTTCCATCTTGCGCCAGCCGTGGTGGACCGTGGAGTGGTCGCGGCCGCCCAAGGCGTGGCCAATCTCGACCAGGGAACGGTGCGCCAACTCACGCATCAGGTACATCGCGATCTGACGCGGGTAAGCTACCCGCTTTTCGCGGCTGACGGAGAGCAGCCCCTCACGGTCGATGTCGAAATAGCGACAGACGGTGTCCATGATGAGGTCAGGGGACGGCGGCAGCTTCGGCTCATTCGTCTCCAGCGACGCGAGTGCCGACGCGACAACCTCCGGCGAGAGCGACTCCCCGGTCAGCCGAGAGTAGGCGACGACGCGGGTGAGCGAGCCCTCCAGCTCCCGGATGTTGTTCTTGAAGCGCGCGGCAATCACGTGCAGGACATCGTCGCGGACGCGGATGTTCTGTTCCGCGGCCTTGTGTCGCAGGATCGCGACACGCGTCTCCATGTCCGGAGCCTGCAGGTCCGCGATCATGCCCCACTCAAAGCGGGTGCGGAGGCGCTCCTCCAGCTGAGGGATGTGCGCCGGGCTCTTGTCCGAAGTGATGGCAATCTGGCGCCCGGCCTCGTAGAGCTCGTTGAACGTGTAGAAGAACTCTTCCTGCGTCTGCTCTTTGCCGGCGATGAACTGGATGTCATCGATCAGCAGGACGTCCGCGGAGCGGTAGCGCTGACGGAAGTCGTCCATCTTGCGCTGCTGGATGGCCGTGATGAGCGCGTTGGTGAAGGCCTCTGCGCTCATGTAGACCACGTGCTGGCCGCGCTCCAGGAGCGTGTGGCCGATGGCATGGAGCAGGTGAGTCTTGCCCAGCCCGGCGGCGCCGTAGATGAACAACGGGTTGTAGAGATGCCCGGGGTCGCGGGCGACGCCTTCCGCTGCCGCGAACGCGAGCTGGTTGCCCGGGCCCACGATGTAGTTCGCGAAGGTGTAGCGCTCCCGCAGCCGTGGTCGAGGAGTGGCTGAGCGCGGCGTCTCGCCTGCGGGCTGGTGCAGCGCGGCGACCATCGCGTCGTCCGGGCGCAGCGGCTCGAAGCGAATGTCGAGGTTCGTGCTGGTGATCTCGCTGAGCGTGCGAAGGATCGCGGGCCGGAGGCGCTTCTGTAGCCACTCCGTGACGAACTCGGAGCGTGTGCCCACGGTGAGCTTGTCGCTGTCGACGTGCACGCCAACCGTGCCTTCGAGCCATGTGTCGTAGTTCGCGCGTGAGACCTGAGCAGAGAGGACCTTGAGAGCGGACTGCCAGAGGGCGGCGGGATCGTCGTGCAACGGAGCCGCCCCTTCGGGACACCATGCTCGAGCCTGCTGCTGGCAACGCTCCGCCCGCCCGACGCCTTCCGGTGTCTTCCGGGCGTCATCTCAGTGATGAGATCAGAGGAGGAGTGAGACCGTGAGCCCTCGAAGCAGCCGGTTCGTTCTAATTGTGCCCCGCCAGGCCAACGTCTTGCCGCAACCAGCGGGCCGTTGGCGGAACGCGACCGACTGTAGCACCGCGTCTTTTAGGGGATCAAGGCAGTTATGTGGAGCGCGCCCACGTTTTCCCCAGTCAAGGAGCGGGATCGTCAACTTCCACCCTCGATCTGTCATACTGCGCGCGGCAACAACGAACGCCGACCCGTTCGGGCGGCGTATCAGGAGCAGGACACATGCCCCAGGAAATCGAGTCAGAGCAGGCCGACGGCCTGTTGATGGCGATCGACATCGGTAACACCAGCATCGCGATTGGTGTCTTCGATGGCGAAGAGATCATCGGCACCTTCCGCATCGCGACGGACCAAGAGAACTTCCCGGACGAGTACGCCATGCTGCTGCTCGGCCTGCTGAGGACAAAGGACATCGCACCCGCTCGGATCGATGCGGCTGTGCTTTCCAGCACGGTGCCCCCTCTGGTCGGGACATTCCACCAGGTATGTCAGAAGCACTTTGGCGTCACGCCTCTGGTGGTGGGGCCTGGCGTGAGGACGGGCATCCGGGTGCTTTACGACAATCCGCGTGAGGTGGGCCCGGACCGGATCCTGCATGCCGTCGCGGCACTCGACTCCTACGACCCGCCGTTGATCATTGTCGACCTGGGCACGGCCGTCGTCTTCGATGCGGTCTCCAGGGACGGCGATTACCTGGGCGGTGCGATCGCTCCGGGCATCGGCCTCGCGTCACAGGCGCTTTTCAGTCGCGCCGCGATGCTGCACCGCGTGAGCCTGGAGCAGCCGGCGAACCCCATCGGCCGCAATACCGTGAACTCAATGCAGTCCGGGATATTCTTCGGCTACGTCGAGATGATCCGAGGAATGGTGAGGCGCTTCAAGGCGGAGATTGGCGAAGAGGCACTAGTGATTGGCACCGGCGGATACGTCTCCGTCCTTGCTGATGAGGCCGACTGCTTCGACGCAATCGAGCCCGATCTGAACCTGACCGGCCTGCGCCTGGTCTGGGAGGCGAACCAGTGAGCCCCACGGTGACCGGAACGGCTACATCAGACGGCGAATCCGGCCCCCCGCGACCCGGCCGTGAAGGTGACCCACTGCGCGGCGCTCACGTGGTGCTCGGCGTCACCGGGTCGATCTCCTGCTACAAGGCAGTCGAGGTCGCCAGCCGGTTGGTGCAGGCCGGAGCCGTCGTCGACGTTGCGCTGACGTCGCACGCCACCCAGTTCGTCACGCCGTTGACGTTCCGCTCCATCACCGGACGCGAGCCCTACTCCGACATGTGGCGGCCCCACGGGGAATTCGGCGAGGCGCACGTGGAGCTGGCCCGTCGCGCTGACCTCATCCTCATCGCTCCGGCGACCACCTCCACGCTGGGACGGCTGGCGCACGGTATTGCGGACGACATGGTGTCGCTGACGGCGATCGCCTCCACGGTGCCCTTGCTGGTGGCGCCCGCCATGGACGGCCAGATGTGGGCGCACGCCTCCAACCAGGCGAATGTTGCGACACTGCGGGAGCGCGGTGTCCAGTTCCTGGGGCCGGCGGAGGGCCGCCTAGCCTCCGGTCGCGTGGGCCTTGGGAGGCTGTTGGAGCCGGAGGAGATCGTCGACCAGGCGCGGGCGCGGCTGGCCCGCGAGCGCGGCGACCTGGTGGGGCGCAAGGTGGTCGTCAGCGCCGGCGGGACGCGGGAGGCC
>Ga0172380_10007276_pt1 | contig 12481 bp, 27 predicted proteins | sample Leawe162metaG_FD_119747 | JGI IMG/M metagenome (GOLD analysis project Ga0172380, IMG submission 119747) | Leachate microbial communities from a municipal landfill in Southern Ontario, Canada - Leachate well 162 metaG | ecosystem: Engineered > Solid waste > Landfill > Unclassified | place...
GCGCTTGAAGATGCCGTAGTCCGCCTGGACCGGCGGGAGGAGGTCGCGGCCGTATATCGCGATCAGGCCGTTGTAGCGGTCGCGCGCACGCGGCGTGATGATCGCGCCTGCGTTGCCCGGCAGCATCGCGATCACACCGCTGTTCTGCTCGCCCTGGTCCCAGCTCGCCTGCTGCACCTGGATCGGCGCGGGCGTGACCGTGCTTGAGCAGCCGGCGGAGAGGAGCAACGCGCCCAGGATCAGCGCGGCGACGAGCACGGCCACCGAAACTGCGCGACGGCGGCGGCGCGAGCGGTGGCAATCATAGCAGTCGCAGTTGCGATGGTGTGTCATTCGGCGAGGTCCTTTTGGATTTGGCCGAGGTCACCCTGCTTGATCGCGGCGGCGGCGGCGTCCTTGATCTCCTGGTCCGTCTGCCCTTTCGCGCGTGCCTGCATCGCCGGCGAATTGTCGACGTCGAGCTTCTTGCTCTTCCAGGTGAAGAGCGAAGCGATGGCCGCGAAGAAATTGGAGATCGTCTCCATGGTCAAAGGCTCGCGAGGCGCACCGAGCGGGCGCGAAGTTCAGCCTCCATGCTTTCCCAGGCGGCGTATTGCTCGACGGTCATGTCGTCGCCCGGATCGCGCCGATAGCTGGCGAGCCAGTCGGCCATCCGCGTGTAACTCGCGGCAAGCGTGCGCGCACCGGCGGGCTTATCCTGTTCCGGCGTGCTCGCCGGCCAGGATTTGTCCGCAGAACTGGCGCGTAATCCGTCGCCATTCTGCGGCAAAGCCGCCAGCGCCCGCGTGATGCCGTTGGCCACGGCGGCCAGGAAGAGCTTCACATCGGGCCGCACGTTGGCGTTCACCTGTTGGGCGTAGCGCCGCGCGTAGGTGTCCCAGCTCGCGTTGACCAGGGCCGCGATGGTGCGGGCATCCTCGGGCGCGAGGGAAGTCTTCGCCAGGAAGGCGTCGACATCGGCCGGCGTGAGCGCGGCGCCATCGAAAGCACCGAGCGCGACGGCGATGCTGCGCGCGACCGGGATATAGTCGGGATTCTTCACGAGCACCGGCACGAGACCGATGCTGAGCGTGTCCTCGACAGCGTTGGCGATGACGGCCTGCTTGTCGGAGGGCGCGGTGGGCGACGTGCTGCTGACACAGCCGGCGAGCATGAGCGCGGCGGCGAGGGCGAAGAGAAACGAGCTGGGCGTTTTCATTTTGGGTTGTGGTTCGGCGGGCGATTAACCCGCGCGTGGCGGGTTAAGATGTTGCGGCCGGAGGTGGCGGCGTGTCGGCCGATTGACCGAAGGGCGGCGGGTTCTTCTTCACGAACGCGGCGACATACCACGCACCGGCGAGCAGCATGGAGTAGCCGAGTTGCTGCAGGGTGAGGGCGCTGACCTTGTCGGCGGACATCGCGGCGAATGTCTGCGCGCCGCCGGAAACGATGATGAAGCCATCGGCGATACCTTCGACGAATTCCGAGGCGATGGAGCAGAGCCAGTTTTTGAGCGGTGATTTGTTCATGGCGAAAAATCAGAGGATGCCGCCCGAGGGTTTGCGCACCGCCGCGGTCGCGCTTCGTGCCCGTGGTTTGTTGGCCTCGGTCACCGCCAGGATCTGCCAGGCCGCAGCCCGCCACGCGGACGCGGGCGCGCATAACCCATGCGCCTCGCCGGCGAGGGTGACGGGTTGCGTCAGGACGCCGTCCTTGACGGTCGGTCGGCTAAACGCTTGAATCTCAGCAGTGGGCAGCGGCATCGGTTACTGCTCACAGTAACCGACAACAGGCCGCCGAGTCTTCCGGTAGCTTTGCTACCTTTCTTAATTTTAGGAATCTGCGGCTTTTTCTTTTCCCGCAATGGGGTCTGCGCCCATCAGGGGAAATCCGGCCAGCTCATCAGGATTCACCCGATGGCGAGTTTGTCCGCGCTGCGGACAAACTCTGGCGGTTCAGCTCTCAAACAAACCGCGCGGCGGCCGACCGAGCGCCGGGCCATTGAGCAATGCCTGGCGCAGCTCCTCGACACGACGCTTGGCGCCGTCGAGATCCTTGTCTCCTTTCTCCTTCATGTATTGGGCAATCGCGCCGAGCTTCTGGCCCTCGCGCACCTTCTGGACGACCTCAGCGGAGCAGTCGCCGAAATCCGCCGGAAGCGGGAGCTGGCTGATGGCATGCTTCTCCAGGCGCTCCTGGGATTCACGGGTCCGCTTTGCATTACCCGAAATGGACAGCACCGAGATGAACAGCACGATGAGGCCTAGGACTAGAGCGACAATGATCATGGCGGGTCTTTCTCCGGTTCGTTTTTCCACTCATCAAGAGGGAATTTTTTCTTCAGCCGGTCATGAATCACCGGCCACTTGTTTGGATCGTCGCTCATCTCGGCGGCGTTGAATAGCTGCAGGACGTAGTCCTCGCAATCCACTCGCGTTGATGGGGCGCGTTGAAGGGGTATTCTTGAGGCCACCTGTGCATGTGTAGCAGCTGCATCCTCCCTGACCTGATGCGTTTTTTCGCCTGATTTAAGGCGGTCATAATTCGTCTCGCGCGACGGTTGCCTACGGGAGAGCAGGGCCTCGGCTCCTGCGATCTCGTCTGCGTATTTTGCGATGAAATCGTAATCCTCCGGGGTCTTGGGTTGGCCGAGAAAGAGGAAGCTGACCGACACACCCAGCCGGCCGGCGATCCCCTCCCACAGATTCGTGCGTGGGGTTGTTCCTGACTCCCAGCTTTTAGCGGTCGATGGCTTACCTCCAGCCAGGGCGCCGAAGGACACGCCACGCTTCTTCCTGACGAACCCGAACCGGGTTGCGAAAGAATCGAAAGAGTTGCGATTTGTGGCTTGCGCTTGCGATTTCACCGTAACAAACTTGCGACACTTTCGTAAACATGTCTCCCCGGCACAAGCCCAAAGTTTCTCCCGGCAATAACCTGAAGGCGTCGATCATCCGCCGCTTCGGCACCATCGCCGCTTTCGCCGCCCACCACAACGAGAAGCCGGCGACCGTTTACGCCGCGCTGAAATTCCGTCGCAGCGGGCCGATTTCCCGCGCCATCCGCGCCGCAGCAAAATGACCAGGACCGAGAACATCGTCCTCGATTCGATCCTCGCGCAGGCGGAAGGGAAGCCGCTGCAGGAGCGGATCGAACTTTATCGCGCGCACGCGCGCACCACCAGCAGCGAGCGCATCGCGTCGCACTTGTTCGAGTGCGCCGACGAATTGGAGACCGCTGACCGGCGCTGTCACCAGCTGCTGCTCAAATCCCGCCAAGGAGGTGCGTGATGTCCGCCGTCCTCAAGCAGCCGCAGCTCTTCATGGACTACCTCGTGCCGGCGGGCCGCGAGAAGTTCCGCCTGGAGGAGGTCGCGAAGATCCTCAGCGCCGACGACGGCGAGGCGCCGGTCACCGTCCAGTCGATCCGCAACGCGATGCAGGAGGGCCGGCTCTTCGGCAACCGCATCCCGTTCGCGTCGAAGATCGGCGAGGAGCAGCGCATCCGCGTCGAGTGGATGACGCGCGCCGACGTGCAGCAGGCCCTGCTGACGACGCGCACCGCGCCGGCCGCCGACCAGCTCAACCAGATCTTCGAGATCGTCACGCGCCTGCCGCACGAGGCGCAGGACGAACTCATGCGCCAGCTCGTGCTGCTGCGCTCCCGCCGTCCCCTTGTCCGCGCCAGCTGATCTCCCCATGGCAACCACCACCACAACCCCGCCGGCCACCTTCTCGGAAATCTCCGTGAAGACGTTTTATCAGAACACGCTCAACCATCGCCAGGGCGTGTTCGCCTGCCTCGGCCAGTCCGGCAAACGCCAGCCGCTCGTGATGCTCAACACCTGCATCGGCTACGGCGCGGACTTCACGCCCGCCGAGCTGCGCGCCCTGGCCGCGAAGCTCAACGCCATCGCCGCCGCCGGCGAGGTTCGCCCCATGGGGCCGCGCACTTTCCGGCCCAGCTATCGCCTCTACTAATTCCATGAATCGCCCCGCCACCATCAACACCGACCTGGCCTTCTGCGAGAAGGTTTGCCGGATCGCACAGCAGGAAGGCTGGAAGCTCGATCTTATGGAGTCGTTTGTGGGCATCTCCGTCGCCTTCGAGCACCCGGACCGCCGCCGCGTCGCCGGCGATATTTTCAAGAACAAGCAGGATGCGCTCGCGCACGCCTGCAAAAAACTCCTCCCCGAAATCTATCAGCACCTTTGACCCATGAATAAAATCGTTCCCCACAAATCTTCCGCCCTGGTCACGCCCGATGCGATGCATCTGGCCCGCCAGATCAAGGACCAGTTCGCCAAGGCCGTCGACGGCATGGTGGATTTCATCGCCCTCGGCGCCCTCGGCCTGCAGCTACAGGCCCAGCTGGAGTTAGTCCGCAGTGAGACTAACTCCGGCTCCCGCGGCCCGGTGAGAGGCAACCCCGAGGCCACCGTCCCCGGCTGGTTGAAGGCGCACGAGATCGACTACGCGAAGGCCACCCTCTACCGCGCCATCGAGATCGCCGAGAACATCAAGGCCGAGTTCAAGCTAGGCGCCAAGGCCGACCTCTACGAGATCCTCAAGGGCAAGAAGCCGGAGCCAAAGCAGCTCGCGCTCCGCGAGAAGATCACCTCCTTCGTCGCCGGCAAGAGCCAGCGCCAGTTGCTGATCGGCATCGGCACGCCCGACGCCCAGGTGGGCGGCAAGCGCGACGCCAGGACCAAGCCGCCCACCGAGGCCGAGCGCCGCGCCGCCTGGCTCGACGACGCCCAGCAGCGGGCCAAGTCCACCTTCAGCGGCCTGCACGACCTGGAGGAGCGCTGGAAGACCCTCGACGACGCGCAGCTCAAGGTCGCCCTGGAAGACGCGCGCGCCTTCGTGCGCGAGGCCGATGCCTGGCTGAAGACGCCGACGCCGGCCCGCGCCGGGATCGAGGTCGAGAAACTCATGCAGGCCGCCGAGGCCGCAGACCGGGGAGGAAAATAATATGAGCGAAACAGCACTGGCCATCATCCCGCCCGCCACCCTCGTCCTCAGCGCGCCGAAGGCACCGACGCTCCGCGACCCGCTCATCGAGCGCGATCTGACCGACGCCGCCCGCGAGGATCTCGACTACTGGCGCGGCCTGCTCGCCCCGGTCATCGGCGAGAAGCGTGGCATCACCGGCCACCTGCAGCGCATCGCCCTCATGAGCGGCCAGCCGTTCCGCACCATCGAAAAACGCTACTACGCGGCGAAGCGGCTGGGCATTCTCGGCCTGGTCGACAAGCGCCTGGCCGGCCCGAAATTCTGGAAGCTCCGCGCGCGCCGCGTCGCCCCGCACGTCTCGCAGTCGAAGGGCCTGCAGCAGCTCTGGCAGATGCTGTGCGAGCAGAACAAGCGCAAGTGCCGCCCGCAGTTCAAGGTCCTGGTCGCGATGTGGAAAAAGCGCGACGAGCGGATCGCCGCCATCGCCGAGTATGCCGATTTCCCCGGCTGGCCGAAACTCCCGCCGGGCTGGACCTACCCGAACCTCATGCGCTACGCCCCCGACGCTTTCTCCCTGGCCGCCGCGCGCATCGGCCCCTTCGCCGCCAAGGCCCACCGCCAGACCGTCTTCACCACGCGCGTCGGCCTCTACGTCGGCTCGCACATCCAGCTCGACGACAAGTGGCACGATTTCTTCGTGAACACCTTCGCCGACAAGCAGCCGCAGGCCGGCCGCCCGCTGGAACTCTACACCTTCGACCTGTTCTCCGCGCGCAAGGTGCGCTGGGGCATCCGCGTCCGCACGAAGGACGCCGATGGCAAGTATGCCGGCGTGCCGGAGCACATGACGCGCTACACGCTCGCCGCCCACCTGCACCTCGACGGCTACTCGCCGCGCGGCACGATTGTCGTGGCCGAGCACGGCACGGCCGCCGTGGCGGACCGGATCGCCCAGGCGCTGCACGCCCACAGCGGCGGCCTGATCACCCTCAGCGAGAGCGGCATGACGGGCGACATCGCCCACCTCGGCCAGTATCCCGGCCTCGTGCGCGGCAACCCGAACCACAAGGCCGCCCTCGAATCGAACAACAACCGCGAGCACAATGCCTTTGGCGCGCTGCCCGGCCAGACCGGCAGCAGCATCGTGAACCGCCCCGAGGAACTCGCCGGCCGGCTCGACTACAACGCCGAGCTGCTCGCCGCCTACCAGCAGCTGCCCGCCGAGAAGGCCGCGCTGCTGGATTTCCCGCTGCTCGAACTCAACCAGTTCATGAACCTGGCGGACCACGTCTACACCATCCTGGAGCGCGACCGCGTGCACGAGCTGGAGGGATGGGTCGAGGCCGGCAACGTCGTGCAGTCATTCGAGTTTGGCGGCCAGGAGATCCTGGAGACGGCGCTCAGCCCCGAGCAGCGCGCCGCCATCGTGCCGCTGCTGGCGGCCGGCGTGATCCAGGGACGCCCGCTGCGCATGAGCCGCCGCGAGGTGTGGGATCTCGGCGCCCGCGAGCTGGTCAAGCTGCCCGGCTGGGGCGTGTGCGACATCCTCGGCGATGACCTCGCCCGCGAGAGCACGGTCGCCGCCGGCATGTTCGAGATCCAGGACCAGGAGATCGGGCCGGCGATCTACCGCTACGAAAGCCTCGTGCGCGACGCCGAGGGCCGCGCGCGCGAGCTGCGCGACGGCGAGAAGTTCCAGGTGTTCATCAACCCCTTCGCCCTGGGCACGCTCTTCGTGCGCGACGCGCAGGGCCGCTACGTCGGCGAGTGCCGGCAGATCCACGCGCCCAGCCGCGCCGACATGGACGGCGTGCGCCGCGCCATGGGTGCCACCGCGCACCGCGAGGCCGAGTTGCTCGCGCCGCTCGTCAACCGCCACGCCGCCGAGGCCCGCGAGAAGCAGGCCCGCCACAAGCGCAACGCCGAGGTGATGGACGACGGCCGCCAGGCCAACCAGCCCCGGACGACGGCTGCGCAACGCGACCAGAACCAGGAGATCGCCCGCGCGCTCGCCCGCGCCCGGCAGCAAAGCGACGAATAATTTAAACGGGCCGCGCGACGCTGATACGCCGCGCGGCCCTAGTCCGCAGCTACCCAATAAGGAAAACAACAGACATGCCTGCTACCGAAACAAAATCCCCCACGGCCCTCCAGCCCGATCTTACCGTCGCTGTGCGCGACGGCGGTCAGCTGGTGGTGCCCCGCGGCACCATCCGCGGCAAGACGCACCTCAGCCTCGGCGAACTCGAGGCGAAGGTGGACCACTATCCGGAGACCGCCCGCGAGGCCACCCGCGCCGCGCAGGCCTTCTTCGTGCGCCACTGCGACAGCAACATCGAGCGGCTCCGCGGCCTCGCCCTCCAGAAGCTCAAGGTGAACCGCTCGCCCGAGTATTTCAGCAACTGGATCAAGGGCTATTACTATCGCGGCGGCGCCGGCAATGTGGGCGGCCAGGGCCTGACCGAGTGGCTCAGCTTCTGCGAGGCGCTCATCCAGCATGACCGCGCGAGCAGCGCGGCCGACAAGCTCGGCTTCATCGAGACCGGCACCACGCGGGCCATCGCCAACCACGTCGAGGACATCCTCGACCCGTCCTGCCCGTGCCGCATCGCCGGCATCGCCGGCCCCACCGGCAGCCAGAAGACCGCCAGCCTGGCGCTGCTCGCGCTCAAGCGCGGTTTCCCGCGGGCGATCCGCGTCGAGTGCAACTCGCGCATGAGCCTGCCGGCCTTCGAGCGGAAGATCGCCAACGCCTACAACTGCAAGGTCGGCCGCTCGGGTGGCTCCTCGCTGGAGGAGGCCATCGCCGCCGAGTGGCGCAACAAGCAGGACCGCCTGGTCATCATCCACAACATCCAGCGCGCCTACCGCGAAGGCCAGAAGGTCCAGCCGGTTTTCGAGTGGCTGATCGAGATGCAGGAGGAGCACCAGTTCCCCCTCGTGCTGGAGTTCAAGCGCGACTTCCACGACAAGGTCCTGACCAAGGGCGAGGCGGCGGATTATTTCGAGCAGATCGTGGGCCGCATGGGCGGGACGCCCAACATCCTGGTGCTGCCCAACGTGACCCCGCCCGGCGACATCAAGGCCATCGCCCGCGCCTACAAGATCGAGAGCAAGCAGGGCCTCGCGCTCCTGCAGGAATGGTGCGAGGCGCACGGCAAGATCCGCGTGCTCTTCCAGCGCCTCTACAAGGCCCGCCAGTTCGCCAAGCTGATGGGCAAGGAGGAGCTCACGGTCGAGATCCTCAATTTGGCGGACCGCTGGGTGCCGCCGTTCGTGATCGACGAAGAGAGCGACGAAGGAGGTGCGTCATGAACAGCCTCACCATCATCCAGGTCTCTGTCCGCCGGAGCGGCGACTGCTACCTCGCGCGCGCGGGCAAGGGCAAGACCTCCAAGACCGCCAGCTCGACCAGCTCGGCGCACTTCGCCGCGCAGGCCGCAGCCGAGAAATACGTTGGCAAGAAAAACATCCTCAGCATCGGGCCGATCAATGGCACCAGCCAGAGCGCCGAGCTGTTCCGCGTCGAGGCGTGGTCCAAGGTCCGCCCCGCGCGCCTGCTGAAGCCGGCCGCGCCGGTGGCCAAGAAAGGAGGCCGGTCATGAAGCTCTTCCTCTCACACCAGGACAAGGAAGCCCGCGCGCACGCGGCGGCCGGCGGTCAGGCGCTGCGTTTGCAGGCTCCCCACGGCTCGCAGCTCACCGAGGCGGGCCTCCTCTATGACCAGTGCCTGGAGCGCCTCGTGTCGACCACGCGGGCCTTCGGATTCAACGCCGTGGTGGTTTACTTCACCGGCACGGAGCGCCAGTTCGTGTTCCTCGACGGCCCCGCGCTTCAATGCGCCAAGGGCGAGGCTACCGTGGGCGGCCTGCCGGCCGAAGCCTTCGCCAAGATCGGAGGTGCGTCATGATCACCACGCTGCTCGTCCTCGGCATCCTGTTCGTGCTGTTCTGGTGGTCCGTGATCGGCGCGATCATCCTGGCCTGCCTCCAGGATGCGCACCGCACCAGCGACGACCGCGACCCGCTTATCGCCGATCTGCCGCTGTGGCAGATCACGCTCTGCGGTCCCATCGCCTGGGCGATCCGCCTGACGGGAGGGCGCCAGTCATGAACTCCTACGACGCCCTGCACGTCGCTCTGATGCACGGCTTCTACTACCTCGGCGTGATTTTCTCCGTCGCGGTCGCGCTCATGTGCCTCGGGGCGGCCCTCGCCTGGATCAGTGATCGGTGGGAACGCAAGGTTCTCGTCTGGCTGAACAGCCGCGGCCAGCGCCGTGAAATCCGCGGTGATAAAAACTCCCCATGAAGATCCGCCTCATCCTCACCGACCGCGCCTGGGAATACCGGATGAACATCCTGCCGCAGCAGCCCGGCTGCTACTACGTCGGGCTGCGCGGGCTCGACGGCGCAGCCCTGGAGCCCGCCGTGTTCACCGGCACCTTCCCGTCGCTCGATCAGATCGTGGCCAACGCCCATGAGATCTACCTCCGGCTGGTCGCCATGCGCGAGGCCAACGCCGCCGCCACGGCGCAGCAGACCACCCCGCACGAGACCACTCTCCATCACTCCGCGGAATTTTCCCGCGGCTAACATCAACCCATCCAGATATGACCACCGTCACCACCGCTCCCGCTCCCACGGCCCTGAAGAATGACTTCGCCGATCTCGTCAACCTGCTCGACCGGCTCACGTTCGCCGAGAACCAGCTGGCGAAACTGCAGCAGACCCTGGACACCCAGCACCTCGACACCGTGCGCGGCCACATGCCCGCCTACAAGGAGCTGCAGACGACCATCGGCGAGTGCGAGGCCGCCATCGCGGTGATCGCCGCGCGCAACCCGCAGTGGTTCGAGGAGAAGAAGACCGTCGAGACGCCGTTCGGTGAACTCAAACGCACGACCTCGATCAGCCTGGTCGTCGCCGACCCGGCCGTGACGATGACGCTGATCAAGGCCGCGAAGCGCGAGGGCGACTTCATCAAGGCCAGCGAGGAGCTGCGCCTCGAAGTGCTCGGCACGCTCGATGACGACGCGCTGGCGAAGTTCGGGATCAAGCGTCTCACGAAGCACAACTTCAACGCCGCCGCCGCCGGCGTCGATCTCGGTAAGGCCGTGAAGGCCGCCGAGAAATCCGACAAGGCCGCGGCCAAAGCCGCGAAGAAGGCGGGTGCGTCGTGAAAGAGAAGGCCGTCATCACCATCAAGATCGTCAAGGGCAAGCTCGACGTGCGCGTCGAGTTCACGCCCGCGAGCAAGACCACCGGCCCGATGAAGACCACGCACTCCGCGGCAATGGCTGCGCTGGAGGGCATCACCAAGTGGTCCAAGGAGGGCCAGTCGTGAGCGCGCGGCCGAAATTCATCCCCGGCGAACGGCAGGGCAAGGCGATCCAGCGCGTGAAGGTAATCTCCGCCGCGCTCTCCGGCCACGCCTTGGCGCAGATTATCCTGATGCGCGAGATGGCAGAGCTGCTCTACGATCTCCGTCGCACCGACGAAGATCCCGAGATCCAGAAGCTGATCGATCGGCTCGATGAGCTTGTCCGTCTGGAGAACCAGCAGGAGCTGCAGTCCTGGCAGATCACCGTCGACCGCGTGATGCAGGCCGCCTGGCAACGTCTCCCATGATCCGCGCGGCCGTCATCTTCCTCGCACTCGTGCTGTCGGTCTGCGCGGCCGTCGACATGCCGCGCTACCTAAACGCCACGCGCCTGGTCGAAAACAACCACGGGCTCGACGGCGCGCACCAGGAGCGCGGCGCCTACGGCATCCGCCCCGCCACCTGGAGGCAGCACATGGGCGATTTGCCCTTCGCCCTGGCCCGCCAGGAGCGCTGGGGCAGGGAATGCGCCCGCCGGCACGTTGCCTGGCTACAGCGCGAACTGGAGGCCGCTGGCATCGATCCCAACGCCTTCAACGTGGCCCTGGCCTACAACGCCGGGCTGCAGACCGTCCTCGAATCCCGCGCGCCCGAGCGCGCCTACCAGCACGCCACGCGCGTGCGCAATCTCTACCTCCAACCATGAGCACCTCCCGCCTCTTCACCTCGCACGAGCTGCGGCTCGCGCTGCACGCCAAGTTCGCCGGCTCGTTCGCCGGCCCGGCGATCTTCCTCAACGAAGTTTACTGCGCCACCACGCGCGCCTGGGTCGACAAGCAGTTCACCGGCTACATCTGGAATTTCCAGCAGGCCCGCGGCCAGCTCGTCTACCGGAAGCGCGCCAACCAGTGCGAGCACTACGCCCTGCGCGCCGCGCTGGAGGTGACGGATCTCTTCCGCCAGATGCCCGACGCCAGCGTGCCGGCCGAGGCCGAGAGCATGGCCGTCGCGTGCGTCAAATACCAGAAGGGCGCCGCCACGCCGGCGGCCGTCTGGCACGAGGTCAACCTCTGGTTCCTGGAAGGCTCCTGGTGGGAGTGGGAGCCGCAGACGCGGAAGTTTTTCACCTTCACCGAGGCCGAGCGCCTCACCGCCCAGCAGTTCCTCATCCTGTAATGTCATGAACAAGCATCCCATCAGCTACCGTTCGGGCTTCACGGCCCTCGCGCTCGCCGCGCTGCTCACGCTGGCGGCCTGCGCCACCACGAAAGGTCCGACGCTCCCCGCGCCGATCCCGGTCGAACTCGAACAGGTCAAACCATAACTACCATGCTCGAGATACTGAAATTCGTCTTCTCTTCATTCTGGATCTGGCTCGGGACCGTGATCCTGATCGGCGTCGCCGGCGATGCCTCCTATAAGGTTGTCCGCGCCTTCATCTCCCGCAAATGAAACCCGCCGGCTTCATCGTCATGAAGGGCGGCAAGCCCTGCGCGCTGCTCAACGTCTCCGGTCTCAACCGCGGCGGCGTGCTGCTGCCCGGTGCGCCCGTCGTGTGCTTCCTCAAGCGCCGCGACGTGCGCCGCGCGATCAACCGCTCCTCCCGGATCGCCGAGACCATCACCGGCTCGCTGATCGAGACCTGGGCGCGCGAGCGCGCCCCGGAGATCTTCGAGAAGACCGCCTACGAAATCCTCCCCCTGGCGAAGCAATGATTACCCCAGCACCAAAACCGCCGACTGAACTATTCGAGCGCCTCGTCATTGACGCGGGCACTCCGCGCGGAACGTGCGGCTTCTGCGGGCGCGAGCACATCGCGTCAGACGGGCACCTGGACGAGGGCGAGCTGGAGGGGTTTCGCAAGAAATCAGCTATTTCGCCTCAGCGGTATCGCGAGCACGCATGCCATTCCGTGGGCATCGGCGAGCTGAATGGAATCACTTGGGTCGAAGGCTGCGAATGCAACAGCGCCTGGAAATACGAGAATTTCATCTGGTCGCACCGCCGCCTCATTATCGAATACCTGAAGGAACGCACCGCTGAGATGGCGAAGCAGGCCGGGGAAATCGCTGACGGCCTGAAATCCCTATGAGCGCGTCTGCCGCAGTCAGAAAAGCCAGGACAGAACTCCGCGAAAAGCTGCGGCGGATCGCCGAGGTCAACACGAGCACCCAGCGCCTGACCAGCCTGGGCATGCACTACATTCCCGCGCCGGACGACACACC
>Ga0172380_10007277_pt1 | contig 12481 bp, 9 predicted proteins | sample Leawe162metaG_FD_119747 | JGI IMG/M metagenome (GOLD analysis project Ga0172380, IMG submission 119747) | Leachate microbial communities from a municipal landfill in Southern Ontario, Canada - Leachate well 162 metaG | ecosystem: Engineered > Solid waste > Landfill > Unclassified | place...
TCTTTATCTCCCCATCGGAAATAACCCGCAAAAACATCCGCTTGTTATCTGGGTATCCGGCAGCGGACCCAGTTACCGAACCGTTAAAACGGATCAGAGCCGTGCGCTCATAAATTGTTTCCTTGAATCGGGGATAGCTTATTTCAGAATTGATAAACCGGGCTGCGGAGATTCGAAAGGAGAGGTTTCCGATGATAGCTTATTTGATCAACTCTCGGGAATAGTCGCAGACGCGATTAAAGTTTTGATGAAACACCCCGGAATAGATTCCGAAAAGATCGGCTTGTTCGGCAGCAGCCAGGCCGGATACATTATGCCGCTTGTTGCAACTAAAGCGAAAAATCTTGCCTTTATTATGGGGTCCTCCTGCCCGGGGGAGAATTCAATTGAACAGTGGAACTATCTTATCGAAAAGCAGATGCTTTGCGAGGGGATCGGTAAAGAAAGAGCCTGGATAAATGTTGAAATGTTTTCAACTCTGCGCACAACAACCGACCACGAGAAATTTATTAGAGCGCTCGATTACTTTGAAAAAAATCCTATGATTATTAAATCGGTAAATTATGATTCGAGCTTTGCCGGCAAAGCCCGGAACTGGTGGCCCAGAAAAATTGATGTTGGTGATGAAGCGCATTTTAATCCGGTTAAAATTATAGAGAAGACAACTATACCCGTCTTTGTGGTATTCGGCGAAAACGATACACAGATTGATCCCCGTCAGGGATACAAGTCTTACTCAAAAGCGCTTAAAAAAGCCGGGAATCCGTTCTACAGAATCGAGATGCTGCCGGGCGTTGACCACAACATGAGCATCACAAAAACGGGATGTCTTGGAGAGATAGAAAAGCTGAACAAGACGGGTCTCTATCAATATTCGCCCCGCTATTTTGAAATAATAAGAAACTGGGTTAATTTAATTCTGAAACAATGGAAGAATTAAAATGAAAAAAAGCCTCCTGTTTATCTTTGCTTTTTTAGGAGTTATGCTCATCTCATATTTTCTTATCTCCGCCATAGGGGAAAAGAAACTGCGCAATTTGGTGGAGGAAGAAACGGCGGCCATGTTCGGCAAGGTCGGAAAAACCACACTGGACATTGTAACGGAGAGGGAGATAAAAAATCTCCCCGAGCCGGTAAAGCGGTGGTTAAGATTTTCGGGGGTGATCGGAAAAGAGAGAGTTCTCAGCGCGCGGATAAAACAAAGAGGATCATTCCGGATGAGCAAAGAGAAGGGGTGGATACCGTTCGAAGCGGAGGAATATTTTACAATAGAAGAGCCCGCTTTTTTATGGTATGCAAAAATGGAGATGGCCCCATTCTTCTATGTAACCGGCAGAGATTATTATTTCGAGGGGAAGGGAAATATGCTCATTAAGATGGCTTCCATAGTAACCATCGCAGACGCAAAGGGAGAGAAGGTAGATCAGGGCTCCGCGCTCCGATTCCTGAATGAAATAATGTGGTTTCCGTCGGCTGCGTTAAGCGATTACATTTACTGGGAAGAGATTGATAATTACTCCTCCAAAGCAATTATAAGTTTCGGCGATGTTACCGCTTCCGCCGTTTTCTTCTTCGATGAAAGAGGTGCGCTTAAAAATATGCAGGCCGACAGGTATTCAGATGTTGGCGAGGGTAAATTCAGTCTGGAGAAATGGACAACGCCTATTTCCGGCTACAAAAAAATTAATAATATTCTCCTGCCCTATAAGGGATCGGCTGTGTGGCAATATAAAAACGGTGATTTTGAATATATAAAGCTGGAAGTAACCGATATCGAATACAACAATCCGGTGCTATATGAGAGATGACAGATGAACTACATTGCGCTCCTGAGGGGAATAAATGTCGGCGGTAAAAATCTTATCCCGATGGAAAAACTTAAACTGCTATTTAAAGATCTGGGGTTTGAAAACATCAGGACTTACATTCAGAGCGGGAATGTACTTTTTGAATCGCCGGAGAAAAAAGAGAGCGTGCTGATAAAAAAATTGGAGTCTTCACTTCAAAAAATTTTGGACAATGAGGTTGCTGTATTTATAAGAAAAAGAGAAGATTTTGAAACAATAAGAAGTCTCAATCCATTCGGTAAAATCGATACCGCGCCTGACGCCAAGTTTTACGTCAGTTTTTTACAGGAACCGTTGAGAAGAAAACCGGCGCTCCCCATTGTCTCCCCCAAAAAAGATGTCGAGATAATTGAGATTAAAAACAGAGAGATATTCAGTTTAACCGCTGAGATAAACGGAAGATTCGGTTTTCCAAACAATTTTGTGGAAAGCGAATTTGACATTCCCGCCACAACCCGTAACTGGAACACCGTTTGCAAATTAACAGATCTGAGCTTTGCCGATTAATTCATTGTTCCCGATTCTCAATTCAATTATTATCTTTACTGCGTTATAATTTTAAGGTGAGTTGTGAATCTAAATGATGATGCTGAGCTCCCCGTATTATTCGTCGGTCACGGATCTCCGATGAATGCAATTGAAGAGAATGAATTTTCGGGAGCGTGGGAGAATGCTGGCCGGGAGCTGCCGCAACCCAAAGCTATTATGTGCATCTCGGCTCACTGGTTTGTAAATGAGCTTGCGGTTACGGCCGCGGGCGCTCCTGATATCATATACGATTTTTATGGATTTCCGGAAGAATTATATGAGGTAAAATATTCCGCTCCCGGGTCTCCGGAATTCGCCAGAGAAACTTCGGACCTGCTTCGGGGTGATAACGCGAAGATGGATTCCGCCCGGGGACTGGATCACGGAGCGTGGTCTGTTTTGTGCCGGATGTTTCCGGAAGCTAAAATTCCGGTATATCAGCTGAGCATTAATGCCGGAATGCCTGCTGAATATCACTTCGAAATAGGCAGAAAAATCAGAGCGCTCAGGAGAAGGGGAGTGCTTTTAATCGGCAGCGGGAATATAGTTCACAATCTGCGGCTTATGAATTTCCTAAATAATCCTTACGATTGGGCTGAAGCATTTGACGACCGGGTAAAGAACTTGATAGAGAAGAGAGAGTTTAAGAGCCTTGTTGAATATTCAAAGTTCGGAAAAGAAGCCGCTCTTTCAATCCCGACTCCGGATCATTATTACCCGCTGCTATATATACTTGGCGCGGCGGAGGGAGGCGAAGAGATTAGATTTTTTACTGAGGCCGTCACGCTCGGGTCAATATCAATGAGATCATTAATAATCGGTTAAATATTATAAGAATAATTATGCAGACAACTAAACTGGAATTGCTTTCTCCCGCAAAGGATCTTGAATGCGGAATAGCCGCCATAGATTGCGGGGCAGACGCGGTTTATATTGGGGCACCGGGCTTCGGCGCCCGCGCGGCCGCTGGCAATTCGGTTGAGGATATTTCCAAGCTGGTAAATTATGCCCGCCGGTATTGGGCAAAGGTTTATGTAACCGTAAATACGATTATTTATGATAACGAGCTGGAGGAAGTCCGGACTCTTGTAACAAAACTTTACGGAATCGGAGTAGATGCTATTATTTTTCAGGATATGGCGCTGCTTGAAATGGACATTCCACCTATTCAGCTCTATGCTTCGACACAGACTCATAACTATGAATTAGAAAGAATAAAATTTTTAGACGCGCTTGGCATCAAAAGAATAATTCTTGCGCGCGAACTCTCGCTCGATCAAATCAAGGAGATCCGTGAATCGGTTAACGCGGAACTTGAATTTTTTGTCCACGGGGCATTGTGCGTCTGCCTGAGCGGGCAATGTTACATGAGCCACGCGATAACGGGGAGAAGCGCAAACCGCGGCGAATGCGCCCAGCCGTGCCGGATGGAATATTCGCTTATCGATAATGCCGGAAGAGTGATAGTGAAAGAGAAACATCTCTTATCGTTAAGGGATCTCGATTTATCTGCTTATCTGAATGATCTTATTGAGGCCGGAATTACTTCGTTTAAAATAGAGGGACGTCTTAAAGATATCGGTTATGTTAAAAATATTACCGCGTATTACAGACAAAAGCTCGACGCGCTGATAGAGCACAATCCGTCGTATCAAAGATCATCGTCCGGTTATTCTATAATTCCTTTTCTACCCGATCCGGAAAGAACATTTAACAGAGGTTATACTTCTTACTTTATAGACGGCAAAGAACACAATCTGTCATCAATCGATTCTCCTAAATCGAAAGGAAAATATCTGGGCCGGGTTTCCAAAATTGATCAGAGGGGATTTACTATCGATACTTCTGAGACAATTATTACGGGTGACGGAATCTGCTTTCTGAATGATGCCGAGGAGCTTGTGGGAATGAGTATAACCCGTGTTGAGGGCGAAACTGTATTGACAACTGAAATGAAGGGAATAAAAGCCGGGTCTGCTGTTTACCGCAATTATGACCGCGCGTTCGAATCTGAATTGAAAAAAGAGTGTGTAAGGAAGATCGCGGTTAAAGTTGTTGTTGATGAATCCAAAACCGGATTGCGCATTACCGCTTCAGACGAATCCGGCGTTAAGATTATTAAATCAATTGACTCGGATAAAACAATAGCCGAAGGCGGGGAAAGGGCAGTCGATATATTCAAAAAGCAGTTCCTAAAATCCGGAGAGACGATTTTTAATATTACAGATGTGAAAGTGAATTTTAAGAAGCCTCTTTTCTTTCCTGTAAAAACTATAAATGAATTCCGCAGATGCGCGCTTGAAATGCTTGAGAAAGAGAGAATTAACAGATTTAAAACCGAACAAGGGAACTCCCGCAGAAAAATGGACGGATTTAAAACCGGCAGAGTCTCGCCCGATAAATCCAACTTAGATTACAGAGCAAATGTGGTTAATACGCTTTCGGAAAAGTTTTATAAGGACCTCGGAGCCGGGGAGATCGAAGAGGGATTCGAGCTGCAGACAGACCTTGAGGGAAAGACTTTGATGACGTGCAAATACTGCATTAAAGATGAGATCGGCTGCTGCCCCAGGAACAGCGATAAAAAAGTTGATGAGCCGCTCTACCTCTCAAATGCCGGAAAAAAGTACAGATTATATTTTAACTGCACTAAATGCCAGATGGAAATCCGATATGATTAGAGAATTTAAGGTGATGCGGCCGGATTGCGCTTTCTGAAATTTATCTTAAATTTAGCGGCAATTATCGGATAATATTGATGCTTTGAACCGCGGCTTTAATTCCGCCGGAAATAAATTATGAAACCATATTATAAGATCACATTAATTTATCTTCTCTTCGGCTCTTTCTGGATTTTTGTTTCCGACAGGATTCTCGATCTGTTTACGGATTCCGCCGGGCACCTTACTGTACTGCAGACTTACAAGGGCTGGATTTTTATCTTTATTACAGCCATTCTTTTATTTCTGCTGATAAGAAAATCATATCTGGAACTGGAGGAGCGCAACAGAGAAAAGAGGGAAGTATTTAATACAACGATGAGGGCCATGCACCACATCTTAAACAACTTTCTTCATAAGATGATGTATTTTAGAATCGTGGCGGAAGAAAATCAGGATGCAAAGGAAGACGCCCTCAAACAATATGATCAGGTGATTAAAGAGACCAGCGCGCAGATAACTAAATTGGGGGAAATCACGCACATCACTCCGGTTGAGATCGAAAAAGCAGTTTATAACAATAAATTTTTCGAAAATTAATTCCCGCATCCCGGATTTCGCAGTTCAACAACGCCTTATCAGTTAGACAACAATTTTCCGCTCTGCTTTAGAAGATCCTTTTCGCTTATCTCGGCATTGTAGCGCGCCGATGAGAGTCGGCTCTGCGCCGTTGTATAATTTCTCTGTATATCGCGGAATTCGATAGGGGAGAGAGAGCCGAGCTTAAACTGCTCCATTGCCAGATCCAGATTCTCTTTTGCCACCGAAACATTTTCCTGTTCAAGCTTCAGAATTTCAAGATTCTTTTCATACACTTTATAAGAGATAAGAAGCGACGATTCGACGCGGCTTATAACCGCGCGCAGATTTATCTCCGCGGCATCCAGATTAATTTGTGCATTCTGGATGGCCAGATTTGTGTTAAACCCGTTAAACAAATTCCACGAGAGGCTTAAACCGTAATTGTATCCGTAACTTTTATTGCTCTTGACCAGTCCGGCATCTGCGCGCGATTTCTGATAATTATATCCGCTGTTCAGGCTTATCCTCGGGAAATAATCGCTTCTTGCAAGACCGGCATCATACGATGAAATGTTTTTATATTTTTCCGCTTCAAGCAAGTCGGAGTTATACTTCAGCGCCGATTCCCTGAGGTCATCAAAAGCCAGAGCCAGATATACTGCCGTCCCGTCTTCCACATCAAAATCAAGAGACACATTTCTAGCAAGCAGTTTGTTGAATTCTGTCTTTAGACTGCTCAAAGTCACTTCCTGGGCAAGTAGATTAGATTTATCGGAATTCAAATCAACTTTTGCCCGAAGAACATCGAGCTGAGAAGCCGAACCGACCGCAAGTTTTTCTTCAGCAAGTTTTAATCTTTCCTCGGAGATACTGATTCCTTCCATTGCCACCGTATAATTATATTTCTGGCGGATGATATCGTAGTATATTCCGATGAGATCCAGAAGGGAAGTTTCAATCTGACTTCTCAACTGAATTTCGCCCAGCTCTTTGTATTCTCTCAACTTCGAAAACGATGTGAACATTTTAAATCCGTCGAAGAGGGTCCAGCTCAAATTAATATTTGCGCTCGTCGAATTTGAGCCCGCATCAGTTTTGTCAACGCTTGTGCCGTCCGCATATTCCTGTTTGGTATTATTAACGGTTCTGGACTGCGATCCGCTTAAGTCAATTTTCGGCAGGAATCCCGCATTTCCAAGCGAATAGTTATTGTTGTTTATCGCCGCAGAGTTCCGGGCAATTTTTATATCGTAATTGTTTTCGAGTGCTATCTTAATCGCGTCATTCAGCGTAATCTTCTCCTGCGGGAAAATTCCGGACGGTGTCGAAAGCAAAACAACTGCTATCAGAAAATATTTTACATTCACTTGTAACTCCAATACAGCTATGAATAATTTTTAACTAACAACCGATGATTTAATCCGCCTCTGTGACATTAGAAACATTTTTGGATTTTTCCGAGAAGTATGTATAGACCGCCGGAATAACAAATAATGTAAGAATAGTTGAAAACGTTAATCCTCCTATGACCGCTATTCCCATCGAAACACGGCTTTCAGCGCCGGCTCCAAGCGCAAGCGCGATGGGGAGCGTTCCGAGAATGGTGGCGAGACTCGTCATCAGGATCGGGCGGAATCGTAATACGGCAGCATCTCTAACCGCATCAGCTACCGAAAGCCCCGCTGCTTTTTTCTGATTGGCGAATTCAACAATTAAAATTCCGTTTTTGGTAACAAGTCCTATTAACATTACCAATCCGATATTGCTGAAGATGTTCATCGTCTGATTAAAAATGAAGAGCGATATCAAAGCTCCGGCAATTGCAAGAGGAACCGTGAACATAATAATAAACGGATCCCGGAAACTTTCGAACTGAGCCGCAAGAATCAGGTAAAGCAGCGTTAACGCAAGCAGGAATGTGAAGAGAAGGCTCGACGAACTTTCTTTGAAATCTTTTGATGTGCCGGTGAGCGCGGTTGCAAAGGATTTGTCCAATACACTGCCGGCGATTTTATCCATCGCGTCAATACCGTCTCCGATGGTTTTACCGGGCGATAAACTGGCGGAAAATGTTGCGGAAACATACCGGTTAAATCTGTAAAGCTGAGGCGGTGTGCTTTGAGTCCTGACTGTGATAAAATTATCAAGCTGAATCAATTCCCCTTTGCGAGATTTGACATAGAGGGATTGGAGATCGAGTGGTTTAGCGCGATATTCCTTTGCGATCTGACCGATGATCTGATATTGTTTTCCATTCATAATAAAATAGCCGTATCGCTGTCCGCTTAGACCCAATTGCAGAGTTTGAGCGATATCAACCACGGCAACGCCGAGTTCGCGCGCCTTGGAGCGGTCTATCTCCAGAGCGAGTTCCGGCTTGCTGAATTTCAAATTCACATCCACCTGCGCAAAGGTCGGGTCTTTTCGGGCTTCTTCCAAAAACACGGGAATAATAGCGCGTAATTTTTCTATTGTCGGAGCCTGTACAACATACTGGATCGGTAATCCGCCTCCGCGCTGAGTGCCAATAGTCTGAGCCTGAGTAACAAATGTTCTCCCGTCGCTCAGCCTGTTAACCTGCCGGGTCAGGTCTTCAAATATTTTTTGCTGCGAGCGGCTCCGTTTATCCCTGTCAACCAGAGTAATCCGGATAAATCCGCTGTTGCTGCCACCACCGCCGCCGCCCAAAGCAACGCCCATCAACGACGATTCCTTCTCGGGTACTCTTTCCGAAATAAGATCGTATAGTTTATCCATAAAATTATACTGAAAATTATATGTAGAGCCTTCCAGCGTTGTTGTATTAATACGGAGATCGTTTCTGTCTTCTATCGGCGCCAGCTCTGTCTGCAGCAAGGGGTAAATTGCGGCAACCGCCAGAATGGTCGCGCCCATTACAACAAAACCAAGCCACCTTCTTCTCAGAAATGAGGATAATATTTTTTCGTACCCGGAGATAAATTTCACGAAGAATGGTTCTGTCAATTGATAAAAGCGGCTGTGCTGCGCGCGGCGTTTAATTATTCTTGTGCTCAGCATCGGCGTAAGCGTTAGGGCAACAAAAGCAGAGATAATAACGGATCCGGCAATTACAATTCCGAACTCGCGGAATAATCTTCCCGTTAAACCCTGAAGAAAAATTATAGGCAGAAATACAACGGCAAGGGAAACCGTTGTTGAAATTATCGCAAAGAATATTTCTGCGGAGCCCTTCATTCCAGCTTCCATCGGTTCCATACCGTCTTCAATCTTCTTGTAAATATTCTCAAGAACTACAATTGCGTCATCAACAACAAGTCCTATCGCAAGAACAATCCCCAGGAGCGTCAGTACGTTTATAGTAAAGTTCATAAAATACATTATGAAAAACGCGCCGATGAGAGAGATCGGTATCGCCAGAATCGGAATAACAGTTGTGCGCCAGTCTCTCAGGAATAAAAAGATGATCAGAATTACCAATACAAACGCGATTAGTATTGTCTCTTCAACTTCTCCTATAGATTTCCGTATATATTTTGTTGAATCGGAACTGATATCAATCTCAACATCGCCGGGAATATCTCTTTTAATCTGTTCAACTCTTCGGTAGCATTCATCCGCTATGTCGATATGATTTGAACCGGGCTGGGGCACAATTACCACTCCGATCATCGGAATGCCGTCCCGCTTGATAATCGAGTACTCGTTCTCGGGTCCCAGCACCGCATAACCAATATCAGAAAGGCGGACAAATCGTCCCTGCTCTTCTCTTATTATAAGGTCATTAAATTCCTGCGGCGTGAACATTCTTCCCTTTGTACGAATTGTCATCTCCGTATTAGCGCCTTCAATTTTTCCCGATGGGAGTTCAACATTTTCGCTGCTGAGAGCAGAGCGGATTTCGCTGGCAGAGACTTTCAATGAAGCCATCTTATAAGGATCGAGCCAGAGGCGCATAGAATACCTCTTCTCGCCGAAGATTGAGACCTGGCTAACGCCCGGAATTGTCTGCAGCCTCTCTTTGAAGATATTCTGCGCAATGTCCGAAAGTTCTAGTAAATTTTTCGAATCGCTTCTTAAAGTGAAATAGAGAATCGGATTTGCATCCGCATCGGCCTTAGTTACTACGGGCGGATCGGCGTCGGGCGGCAGTAATGAGATTGCGCGCGATACTCTGTCGCGGACATCATTTGCTGCGTCTTCCAAATTAACATCAACGTTGAACTCTACGGTTATATTGCTTCTTCCATCCCTGCTTGTTGAGGTGATGGAACGGATTCCCGGAATACCGTTGATGCTTTCTTCCAACGGCTCGGTTATCTGCGATTCGATTATATCGGCATTGGCGCCGGTATAAGAAACACCAACCGTGATGATGGGAGGATCAATGCTCGGATATTCTCTGACTCCAAGGTATGTGAACCCGATTACACCCAGCAGTAAAATTGTCATGGACATTACTATAGAAAGAACAGGGCGGTGTATGCTAAGCGACGAAAGACTCATTTTGTTTTTCTCTTTTTTATCTCCGGCCATCATGCCGCCGGAAAAAATACCAAATGGATATATTCAAAAATTTATTTATTTGTTCCCTGCGGTCATTATCCTCACCTTTGCGCGAGGGCGCAGCTGCATTACCCCGGTGGTGATGATAGTATCTCCCGGCGCAATACCGTCTATTATCTGCACCTCTTCTTCAGTTCTGATTCCGCTTTCTACTTTTCTTGGAACAGCCACACCATTTTTATAAATATAAACCAGCTCGCCGGAAATATCGAGAGCCAGAGCCTGTGTGGGAATTGTAATTGCGTTCTTCATGTCGTTCAATGCAATTGTAATGTTCACATATGATCCCGGCACCAATTCGCCGCGGTCGTTGGGACAGACAGCGCGAACCTGCAGCGCCCGGGTAGCCGGATCTATCTTCGGTTCGATGGCGTATATTTTAGCCTGATAAATTTTTCCCGAAGGGGCTTTTAGAGAAACAGTATTCCCGGAAGAGATCACTCCTGCATATCTCTGGGGAACAGAGAAATCTATCTTTGCGGGATTAATATTCTGAAGATTTGCGATCTTCGTTGAAGAGGAAACATAACTTCCTTCGCTTACATACCGCAATCCGATTGTTCCGCTGAAGGGAGCACGTATTTCCGTTTTTGCAATGAGTGCTTTTAAATTTTCAATATCCGCTTTTGAGGTATTAAGATCGTTGAGCACAACGTCATAGGTTTCCTGACTGATTCCTTTCTTTTCAAGAAGAGTTCTCTGGCGGTACTCTTTATCTTCGGCCAGTTTTTTTCTGATCTCCGCTTTCTGCAATTGCGCCTGAAGGTCGGCGTCATTTACTTTAACAAGTAGATCCCCTTTATTAACTTTTCCCCCTTCTTTAAAATTTATCGCTGTAATTTTTCCCGCGGTTTCCATCCTTAATTCAACTTCTTCGTTGCTTATTACAGAGCCGGATACCTGTAGAGTGTTTTCGAAAGATGCGGGTTTAGCAATTTTCACATTTACTGCAATCCTGGCTCCGCCTCTGGCGGCACCTTTTCCTTCGGCCGGCCCGTCATTTTTTTCTGAACAGAATCTGGGCACTAACAAAAATCCCAGAATCACTATTATAAAGCCGGCAATTGATATTCTCTTGATCATTTGATTGTTCATAAAATTCATTTCCAAAAAGTTTATTACGTTAAAATTAACCAGTAAAAATAGGGATAAGATTGATTTTTTCCCTGTTAAAATTTGTTAATTGGCTCCCTCTACAACAATTCCGGCTTAAGTTCCGTTCCTTGGCTTCGAATCCCCATTAACGCCGCTCCAAATGAATTGAAAACAATAATTGAAAGACTTAGGCATCCTTCTTAAGTTGCATCAACAAATTTACTTTTTAATGAAAACAATACTTCTCTTTGCCGCTGTCACTCTCGGTGTGTTTTTCCCATACGGAAACAGTTTCACGTTTTTAATACGGTATTTTTTGATGCTTATGCTATTTTCTTCCTTCCTCGATGTCCGTTTCGAAAAAGAGATAGTAAGAAAAAGTCATTTCGTTATTCTGGCGGCAATAATCGGCATCTCTCTTGCGGTCTATTTTTTTCTCGATAAGTTTAATCCGGTTCTCGCCCGGACTGCATTCATTACGGCCATCGCTCCTACTGCGATAGCAGCCCCGATAATAATCAGTCTGAAGAAAAAGAATGTGCCGTATGTTACGTTTTCACTTTTACTGAACAACATTGCAATTGCTCTTCTTCTTCCATTTCTTCTTCCGGTTCTTATGAGAAGCGGACCGGAAATTTCAATAGGAAAAATTCTGTGGCCGGTTATTATTACGCTGTCAGTACCATTCGCCGCAGCTCAGATTATAAAATATTTTATGCCTAAATTATGGAGAGTGCTTATAAACTGGAAAGACTCCTCTTTCTACATACTTATAGTGAACATTTACATCGCAACATCGGAAGCTTCGCACTACATCCGGTCGGAGATGAAGAATGAGATTGGAATAATTCTGCTTATAGCTCTTGTGTCTGCGCTTCTCTGCCTCTTATTTTTCTCGGCGGGATGGCTTATCGGCGGAAAAGAATTCTCCGCGGAGGCGAGCCAATCTTTAGGGCAGAAGAATAACGCATTCACAATCTGGATATCTCTCTCCTTTGTCGGCCCGCTTGCAGCTCTTGGACCCGTTTTTTATGTGCTTTTTCAGAATTTTTACATCTCCTGGGAATTGTACAGACATCATATCCTAAATTCCAGAATCGAATAATTGATCTCTTGTAATTCGCAACAAAATCCTCTTAAATTCGTCCAATTCACATAAAGACTTTTTGTCTTATTTTTATTAGTTTCCACAGGAACCAATCAAGAAAGGAGTACAATGAAGAA